>Ga0116163_1000870_pt1 | contig 19736 bp, 17 predicted proteins | sample AD_UKC107_MetaG_FD_89889 | JGI IMG/M metagenome (GOLD analysis project Ga0116163, IMG submission 89889) | Active sludge microbial communities of municipal wastewater-treating anaerobic digesters from Hong Kong - AD_UKC107_MetaG | ecosystem: Engineered > Bioreactor > Anaerobic > Digestate...
AGCCGCTTATACGTATGGTGGTGAATGGTATGATCAAATGAAGGAATATGTCTGGGGAAATTATGAGTTCATGGTCGATTATATCAACACCCATATCCCGGACATTGATGTCTTTCCGCTTGAAGGAACCTATCTCGTCTGGGTCGATTTCAGAAAACTGGGTTTGACACATGATCAAATTAACGATATCTGTCTTAAAGGGGCAAAACTTGCATTGGATCAAGGAATGATGTTTGGGGAAGAGGGCAGAGGTTTCCAGAGATTCAACATAGCCTGTCCGCGGTCAGTCCTGAAGACAGCGCTTGTAAAATTAGAAAAGGAAATAAAAAACTTGATGTAATAAAATCCTATTATCAGTCGTCATCATGTATAGATGATAGAAAAATTGGAGGGAAAGATATGATCGAAAAGAGAATGCAGGATGAAATTAATAAGCAGATAAATGAGGAACTCTTCTCAGCCTATCTGTATCAGTCGATGTCAGCATATTTTGAGGATTTGAATCTCAAGGGTTTTGCGTCATGGTTTACCGTACAGTCAGGAGAAGAAATGATACATGCGAATAAATTTTATACTTTTCTCGTCAGTAGAGGCGGAAGGGTAGAATTTGAGGCGATAGAAAAACCACAGAAGGAGTGGGCTTCTCCTTTAGCCGCATTCGAAGCGGCATTGGAACATGAGAAGCATATCACGGCAAGAATTAATGAAATGATGGATGTTGCTGAGGAGGTAAAAGACAGACCTACGATCTCAGCACTTCAATGGTTCATAGATGAACAGGTTGAAGAAGAAGCAAGTGTGGATGAGTACGTTCAGCTCTTGAAGATGATTGGAAATGAGAATAAAGGAATTTTCATGGTTGATAGAGAGCTCGCCGGCAGAGGAACTACAGCAGCTGGCGGAGCTGAGTGAACGTCTGACATAAAACAGGTTGGTAATGTCACTGCCAAAAAGTAGCTGAGTAATTAAGGAACACGGTAACGAGGAAACTTAAGCAGCAAGGTATTAAGGCAATGAAGCAACATGGTATTATGTAACGCGCGATGATTCATTTGGCAGTCACGAAGACGGGTAGTTTTTTACCCGTCTTTTTTTATTGGCATTCTGCAAAATGACTCATCAGATCATTCTCAGAAAGCCTTATTTATTACAAATATCAAAAAGTAAAATTAGATATTGCGAATTTACTTGTGTTGTGTTATAATCAACATTGTAACAATATTAAATTTTTTATTTTTTTATCGAATTCAGCAACGATATAGAGAAAAATGGGGAGAATTCTCCTCATCACTATCATGTGTTCTTATAAGAATCTTTGGGGGTGTATGCATTGTCCATTTCAAAAAAGATCATCTTTAGTTTTTCCGCCGTTATTGTTTTTTTGGCCATTCTGCTGCTCTTATCCTACAATACCTCTTCACGCATAGAAGATGAAGGGATCAACATCAAAGAGCAGATAGGCTTTGCAAAGGAAGAACACGTTAAGTCAAATGATGTCCAGCGGTTTTCGGATGAGATCAACGATATGGTCCAAATTATCCTTAAGATGGGGTATGTCAGTGATCCGGAGACTATTCAGAGTTATTTTGACCAATTCAAGGCCCTATTGAATGAAAACATTCAAATCTCTCAACAGATGCAGGTTTATGATACCCTGAAAGAGACTTTCGATGAAATGTTGGTACAGGTGGAAAATATCTATTACTACAAGATGGATGAGATCGATTATAACAAGCAGTCTCTTGAATTAAAAAATGAGATAAAAAGACTGGAAACGGATCTGAATTCAATCAGCAGCGCAAAAAAGAAGGCTTTGAAGGTCTATAAATGGAAGATAGATGATTTTAAGAAAGAGTATCAGATGCAGAAGGATAATGCCTACAGCCTGACTGAACTGACGGAAGAGAGTAAGGCCGGTCTCAGAGCGTCTTTCTTTGAAAAGGGTGGCTTGAAAGATTTTACCCTGATGGAGATAGAAGAGATCTGGAATGCCGAGATTCTCGGTAAAAATGTGCAACTCGACAATTTTACCGAGCTCAGACTGCTGTTGAGTTCAATTGCACTGACACCGGACAAGGCAAAAGACATCAGAGAAGAGATTCTTGAGAAAAAACAGCTTATTATCGATGGTGTTCTCGTTCAGGATAAACCGGGATTTATCAAATCCCATTACGGTTTTGATTTGTTTGATCCGTTGATTGCCATCTTGATAGAGTTGACACTCGATCAGTATTCTGCACTTACAGAGGCATATGTGCAGTTGATAACGGATGAGTTAGCCTTGCAGAATGAAATAGATCAACTGGAGAAAGATGAGGCCTTTATTGCATCAAATATTACTCAGGCCGGTATTCTTTCACTTGAGATCATCAACAATGAGATCAATCAGTCTGTTGCATTAATAAAAGAGAAGATACTTGCATTAAATGACATGCAGGGAGAGAAATTGAATACGAGTCTTGAAAATGTAGAGGAGAAGAGTGATAACAGTATTCAGGTTATCAAGACTAACAATAATTTGACGGGTATTCTGGTTGTTGTAGTCATCGTTTTCAGTGTATTTGATGCTTTCCTGATCGTTCACAGCTTGAGAAAATCGATGAAGGGCTTTTTAAAAAAGACGGATCGGGTCAAAGAACTGGATATGACGGTCGAATTCAGTGAAAAAGTTCGAAAAGATGAGATCGGTCTGCTCGAAAACACGGTGAAGGAAATTGTTAACGAGATGAGATTAACACTGATTAAGGTGCATGAGGTCATGTCCAGTGTGCAGGAATCTGCTCAGGAAATCGAAGCCATCTCCCAGGATTCTGCCGGAACCTCGGTAGAATTGAAGACTATTTCCGAAAAGACCGATCACAATGTTCAGGATACGTCGGCTGCCATAGAAGAAGTGAGTTCAGGAATAGAAGAGGTTGCCGCCTCTTCAAGAAATGTATCGGATATTGCAAATTCGGTTTATGAAAAGACTTGTGAGACGACTAAATCTGCTGAGACCGGTCGACATGATCTGAATAAAGTGGCTGAGATCGTTAAGGATGCAGAAGTCAAGGCCAAAGAGACCACGGAGAACGTTTATGAATTACAGGAAAAGGCAAAAAAAGTTGGAGAGATCATTCAGGCCATATCGAGTATTTCCGAACAAACTAATTTACTGGCGCTGAATGCAGCTATAGAAGCGGCAAGAGCGGGAGAGGCCGGACGTGGCTTTGCCGTTGTAGCCGATGAGATAAGGAAACTCGCCGAGGAAACGAAAAATGCTACCAACGACATAGAGCTCATGCTGAAAGATATTGAGAACAGTGTCAAATCGGTTAATACGGCTTCGGATGAAACGCTGGATATCGTTAACAATATGGGCATTGTCTCTGAAAAAGCACTTGCACAGTTTGCGGCTATATCCGAGAATCTCAGTGATGTCATTGCATCCGTTGAAAATCTCAGCAGCACTTCGGAAGAACAGAGTGCGGCGTCTGATGAGATTGCGGGTGCGATGGATCAGTCGGCACAGTCTATGGTGAACGCCTCTGCTCAGGTTGAATCGATGGTTGAACAGGTTAACAGGCAATCGGAATCGGTTAATATCCTGAATCATTCCTCGGAGAAGCTCTCGGAGTTGGCTGAAAAGCTATCATTTGAGGTCAATAAATTTAAGGTTTAAGGTGACGTAAGGGGGAAGAAGGAAGTAACACTTTCTTAATCTTATCCGGGCAGATCGAGAGATCTGCTTTTTTGTTGTTGATTTTCTTTTTTCAATGTAAGATAAGGAGGGTGATTTGTTTCACATTGTATATTATCAAAAAAATGGAGGTCAATATGTTCAAACATCACGAGGAAACCATCCGTAATATCACGGATAAATTGAAGGTGCGCGATGATGTGCTCGCGATACTGGTGAGCGGATCGGTTGCACACGGTTTTGCAAAAGAAACATCGGATGTGGATCTGATGATAGTCGTTTCAGATCAGGATTATCAAAAGCGCTTGAAGACGGGAGATATCCATTACTTTGAACAGGAATCCTGTACCTACGATTCCGGATATATCGACGGGAAGTATATCAGTACGGCTTTTATGAAACAGGTTGCGGATAGTGGCAGTGAACCCGCAAGGTTTGCGTTTGAAGGGGCTTATGCCACATATAGTGCTATTGAGGAGATTGATGGGCTGATAAAAGGGATTATCAGATACCCGGTGGAAAAAAAGATAGAAAATATCACCCGTTTTTATGCCCAGTTTGAAGCGTGGAAATGGTATTGTGAGGAAGCCATAAAACATGACAATCTGTATCTGTTTTATCAATCTCTGTCGAACTTTATTCTCTTTTCAGGCCGACTGATTTTGGCATACAATGAGATACTTTATCCCTATCATAAGTGGTTTCTTCGAGTTTTGGAGGGGGCAGAAGCCAAACCAAAAGGCCTTATGGCGTCCATTCATGAATTACTGGAAGAGAAGGATCGGGATAAGATCTGCTCCCTTTATCATCAGATCAAAACATTCCGGGACTGGGAGGTATCAGAACAGAACTGGCCCGTGTTATTTATGTGGGACAGCGAGTTGAATTGGTTACAAGGCAGTGTTCCGGTTGCGGATATATAAGGCTATGTGTGAAGACATGCCCTGTTTGTTTTATGAAATGTAATCCCTGTTCATTGTATACATATAAAATATAAGGAAAACTTAGAGAAAAATTAGGGAAATTATAATAAAACTCTAAGGTGTTTTTAAGGAAGAAGGGATAAAATGATTATAAATAGGAGGTGTCCAAATGAAAATGAAGAACAAAAAAAGAATACTCATTGTAATGCTTGTTTTAGGTCTATTTTTTTCCGGAGTGATGCTCGCCGGTAATGGAAATGGCGGTGGAAATTCAGGAAATGGATATGGCGATGGTACTGGCACCGAATCACAGGATGGGACCGGTCTTGGAAGTGGAAATGGCGGGTCGAATGGATATGGTCCGGGAGACGGAACGGGTTATTCAGAGGATGGCCCGGGAGATGGGACCGGCTATGGTCCAGGAGATTGTGAAGAAATCGCTTCAACTCTCAATGCGAGCAAGGCATACACATTGGAGGAAATTGCCGAAGCCTTTGGTTTACAGATACAGGAATTTCAACAGTTAATAAACGCAGGAGAATTAAAGACAATCCGTTCAAACAACCAATTGATGATCATGGGTTCTGAGATTCAGAAAAATATCGAGAAGATCAAGCAACTCTATTAAAAAGCCTGTAATTCAGATAGAACCAAACGGAGTTGCTAACTTCAGTGCGGTAAACGGTAAAGAAATGTGTGGATAAGGCTTCAGTTAATAAAAAGATTGTTTCTGTTCTTATAAAAGAAACAATCTTTTTTTCATTCTAAGGCTCTTTTCAGAACCGATAAAAGCTCTGCTTAACGGCAATTCGATAACGGCTCAGTATGAGATCAAATCACTTCCAATGCCATTTTTATCATATCAAGGAATGTGTTTTGTCGTTCCTCTGATGAGGTAACTTCCTGGGTAACGAGTGAATCGCTTACGGTCAGAAGTGTCAATGCCTGCACCTTTTTCTGTGCGGCTATGGTATACAATGCAGCGGTTTCCATTTCTACTGCGAGTATATTGTAATCTACAAGCCTTTCGGTTTCCTTTGGATCAACCCCGTAAAAGGCATCACTGGTATAAATTCCTCCGACATGCACATCGGTGTTGATGTTTCTGACCTCGTTGTAAGCGGCGCTTAGCAATTCAAAATCTGCTGTAGGGGCATAATCAATATTTCCAAATACCCTTCGGTTCATATTTGAATTGGTTGACGCGGACATGGCAATAACGATATCTCTGATTTTTACCTCGGGCTGCATGGCTCCACATGTGCCTATTCTGATCAATCTTCTGGCACCGTAAAAATCGATCAGCTCGTTGATATAAATAGAGGCGGATGGCATTCCCATGCCCGTTCCCTGTATGGAAACACTTTTCCCCTTGTAGTTTCCCGTATAACCGTACATTCCCCTTACTTCGTTATAGCAGATGACATCTTCGAGGAAAGTATCTGCGATGAATCTTGCCCTGAGCGGATCTCCAGGAAGAAGAACTCGCTCAGAAATATCTCCGACTTGTGCACCGATATGTATACTCACTTTATCACGCTCCTTTTTTCTATTGGTCAGCCTTACATGGTATGTTTATAAAGTGTTATGAAGTATTCTATCACAATCAAGAATCTGTCACAAAAAGAGAGGGGTGAATTTGCTGCATTCCGGTTTCCTCTCTGATTGACTGAGTTTTTTTTGGAACAGTGCTGACCTTATTTATGACTCAATCGTCTATAGGCAAATTCATTTCCACGTTCGCAAGCACGATGGATCCTGCTGGCATCAGTATACTGTAGCATTCCTGAGATAAATCCGGCGTTAAATGCATCCCCAGCCCCTACCGTATTCGTACAGTCGGGGATTTCTCTGGCCTTGATGCTGATGGTTTTATTGGCGATAATGGCGGTTGCACCGTACATGCCATCTTTTATGACCACATTTAATTTGGATGCTTTCAAGAGTTGTTCAAAGTCAGAATTGGCTTTTAGCAGGATGAATTCTTCACGGTTTGGGAGAAAATAATCGGTAAATGGCAAAATAGCGAGTAATTCGTCCGTATTATGAATAACGGTGTTCGTTCCGGGATCGACGGAAACGGGGATTCCTTTTTTATTGGCCATTTTTATCACTTCAGTGGTGATGTCGTATTCTCTTTTTTCGGTAAGCAGGTATCCTGAGACGTGAAGCCAGTTGATTTCACTCAGAAATTCATCATAAATTTCTCCCATTTCCGGCAATGGTTTCTTTGATCGGGAAGATAACATGGTTCTTTTACCTTCCGAGGTCAGCAGGATGTAGATCTTGCCGGTATTCGTTTCGATCTGTCGGATATATTTCTGGTTCATCGTCAGAGGTGAAAGCTGAGACGCGATGATGATCCCTTCCTTATCATAGCCAAATGAAGAGATGAGCATTGGTTCAACCGGAGTGCAAATCATTTCACTTGCCGTGTTAAATGCCGACCCACCTATTGCAAACTTTTCTGAAATTAATTTCACTTCGCTGTCTTCTTTTGGGAAAGCATTGAGCTTTAATAGGATATCAAGTATGATATCCCCCATGATTCCTGCTTTCAAAATGATCCCTCCTTAATAGTAAAAAAAACGGTGTGTCCAGCCTCACAAGAAGGCTTTAAAGACTATTTCTCATTCTGATTATCCCATAAATTATAACATGTCCTGACTATTTCTGACTTCTGTGAAGGTCATTCGGAGAATAGGAAATGTTTTTTTATTATCGCTTTCAATGATATAATCTACCGTGTACAAGATTTTCTGAACTTTCTTAATCTTGTATACGATAAGAAGGAGATAAATTCCAATATATATCACTACGGGAGGAAAGAAGATGACAAAAAAAGAATTCTGGGAGTTTATACAGGAAAATGAGGCTCTCTTTGTTGACCTGAAGGTAGTTGATTTTTACGGTGGTTGGAAGCATGTAACGCTTCCCATAGAATCAATTACCGATAGTCTGCTTGACAACGGTGTCGGGTTCGATGCATCAAACTTTGGTTATGCCGTTGTTGAAAAGAGCGATATGGTCATGATTCCTGATCTTGATACCATTATGATGGATGGCTTTGGGGAATATCCGACGGCTTCCATGATCTGTAACGTTTATGAGGCTCTCTCTGGAGAAAGATTCAATCAGGATCCAAGGGGAATTCTTGAAAAGGTGGTTGACAAGGTCAGAGAAGAGGGAATCGCCGATGAAATCCTCTTTGGACCGGAATACGAATTTCATGTACTGGATGAAGTTGCCAATGAAGTAAAGCCGAACAGCATCATGCTTAGGTTGGATAGTGTTGAGGGATTCTGGAATTCAGGTGAAGCGGGAGAATACTGTATCGGTCAGAAGAGAGGCTATCACAGAACCGCTCCGTTCGATAAATTCTTTGTACTCAGAAATGAGATCGTCAACGAACTCATCAGTCTTGGAATAGAAGTGAAGTATCACCATCATGAGGTTGGTACGGCTCAGCTTGAGATAGAAACCAATTTCATGGACGCCAGAAAAGCGGCTGATGCCACGCTGCTCGTGAAATACATCATCAGAAATGTTGCGCTCGAACATGGCTATCTTGTTACCTTCCTTCCAAAGCCGATATACAATGAGGCTGGAAATGGTATGCATGTTCATCAGTTCATGAGAAAAGAAGGGAAGAATGTCTTTGCCGGAGACAAAGTTTATAACCTGAGTGAATTGGCTCTCAATTACACGGCTGGAATTCTGAAGCATTCTGCTGCCCTTCTTGGTTTTTCAAATCCGACAACAAACTCCTACCGAAGACTTGTTCCTGGTTTTGAAGCCCCAACGAATGCCGTATTTGCACTGTCGAACAGAACCTCTGCCGTCAGAATTCCAGGATATGTCAAGGATGATGCGAAGAGAAGGATAGAGTTCAGGACGATAGATGCAACCTGTAATCCGTATTTGGCATTTGCCGCGATGATCCTTGCAGGCGTTGATGGAATCATGAACAAGATAGACCCAACTGCCGAAGGTTATGGCCCATTTGAAGGAGATCTCAGCAAGTCCATACAGCATCCGCTGCCTAAAACGCTTGAAGAAGCGGCAATTGCACTCAGAGAAGATCATGAATTCCTGAAAAGATGGGATATCTTCCCGGAGGAAATGATAGAGAAATGGGTTAGCAAAAAGATAGAAGAGCATAGAACGGTTTCAGCTGTTACACATCCGATTGAGTATCAGATGTATTTCGATCTATAAGGGAAACAAAAATCAAACTATTATAGGGTGGAATCTTTTCCACCCTTTTATCGTGTTCTTGCGAAGCTTGAGAATTCTACACCTTTCACATATGAGTGGCTTTTATAGCCGCTTTTTTATGATCTCCTTTTTTCAAAGATTCTTTTAAACAATTTCATCAACACCTTACGATAAAAAGTAATAAAATATCTACTAAAGAGGGATTTAGTAGAGGATGGTTTTAGATCAGAACAAAATAATACTTGCATCACTCTCGGATTTAAGTTAAAATGGTACAAAAGAAAAAAGAGGGTGAAAACAATGAAAGAAAAATGGTTTGAAATTCCGAGAGAGATAGAAATGGCGATAAAAGACAATAAACCGGTCGTTGCACTTGAATCAACCCTGATTGCACAGGGGCTTCCTTATCCGAAGAATATAGAAGTGGCTCTCGCGATGGAAGAAAAAGTCAGAGAAGCAGGGGCAATTCCTGCAACAATAGGGGTTATCAACGGTGTTCTCAAGGTTGGACTCACAAGGGATGAAGTGGAATATCTCGGAAACGGAGAACACGAAGTGATAAAAGTTGGAGAAGGAGAATTGCCTTTTGCGATTGGCTCAGGAAAGAATGCCTCTACAACGGTTAGTGGAACGGCATGGGTTGCCGACAGATTTAACATCAAGGTTTTTGCAACCGGTGGAACGGGTGGGGTTCACAAGGGAGTTAGTGAGACATTTGATATCTCACAGGATCTCTTTACGATGAGCAAGACACCAATCGTCATCGTTAGTTCAGGTGCAAAATCCATCCTTGATCTTCACAAGACAGCGGAGCAGCTCGAATCATATGGAATTATGGTTTTAGGCTATAAGACGGATACATTCCCGGCTTTTTATTCCAGAAATTCTGACATTAAACTCAATTACAGAGTTGATTCGGCATTTGACGTTGCAAAGGTCTTTGATGCAAAATCAACGATGAAGAGCGCTCAAACGATATTGGTAGCCAATCCTGTTCCGGCAGATGAAGAACTGCCGGCCTCTGAGATTGACGATATCATCGAGGCGTCGACGAAAGAGGCTGCGGAAAGAGGGATAGGCGGCAAGGAACTCACGCCGTTCCTGCTTGCAAATATAGCAGAGAGAAGTGCGGGGAGAAGTATGAAGGCGAATATTGCGCTGTTGCTCAATAACGCGAGAACCGCTGGTGATATCGCCGTAGAGATTGCAACCGTTATGCATTCAAACTGTAAGGGCTGTATTGGCTTTCAAAAGAAAGGGTAATGGCCTTGAACTGTATATTTTGTCACATTTATGAACATGAAAAAGAAAAGATCATACATGAAAATGACCTGTTTTTCGTTATTTACGATAAATACCCGTTGAACGAGGGACATGCTCTCGTGATTCCAAAGAGACATTTTTCTAATTTCTATGATATGACGGAAGAAGAGTGGCAAAGCTCAAGAGAAATGATCCTTGAAACGAGAGATTATATGGAGAGAAAATATGCCCCTTCAGCGTACAATATAGGGATTAACGTTGGAGCTGATGCGGGTCAGAGTGTTTTTCACGCACACATACACATCATTCCGAGATATTCTGGGGACATAGAAAATCCAGGGCCTCAACAGAAAAAGGTCAATGTACCACTCTTTGAATTTATGAGAGACAATGAACTTTTTAAAAAGATTATTTATTCGCAAATGGTGAACCGAAAGCTGGAGCAGGTGATAGAAAAGAGTCACAAGAATTCGCTGGAAGAGATCAAGGGAGACAAGACCTACCTCGAACAGTTGAAGAGCGACCTGAAGCAAGCTGTCGATGATCTCTGTGATGAAAATGACTGTGAAGCCTACGACAGGATCATTCAGACGATAGAACTGATTTCTATCGTGAATGGGTGAGCTGAGACTCTTGAACAATATAAGGATGTTCTTCGGGGTAAAGGGGTTATTGATAAGTATAATTCAGTAGAAGCTAAAAAATCAGTAATAGGTTTTCCAGGCGAAATAACATCTTTGATTATCAAAATTATAAAAAATGAATAACAATAAATGTAGGGGCGGAAGATTTTCCGCCCTTTTCTTTTCCTCATTGGAAGATAATGGATACAAATAACTTCAACTAATGAAATAATTAAAATTCCTTATAGGATGATAATATTTAAAATAATATCATTTGAATGATTAAGAATCAATTTCAAAGTGTGTAAAATACTAAAGAATTATAATTGACCATATTTAATTAGATTGATTATCTCAAAAAATAGATATTGACATTATATATGAAGTGTTATATACTATTTTATGTATTAATAAATACGATTTGATTTGAAAGGAGGTTTTATGAGGTTAAAATTAATGTTTAAAAATGAGAATTCTAAAAATGAAATTTTTTTGAGCAAGGAATATAGATCAACTTTTATATCTTATAAGAAAAATGTTTTTAATAAAAGTCCACTCTTCGATTTGTTGTATGGCTTAGAAAAAAAAGGATGTCCTTTCTGTTCAGCCGTATATTTTGGGAAAAATATGAGGATTGAAAATGAATATATTAAAATCAGCAAATCAATTAGTCTCTTTTTTTCAACCGGAAGATTTGATATTTATTCATACTTTATAAACGGATGTATGGATTTTATGAATGAAGAAAAGGAGGTTTTATTAAAAAATGCTCAGCGACTAAAAGTTACTAGGATAGAACCATTACCATCCCGAACTATTGGAGAAAAGATCACAATAAAAACCATGAGTCCATTTGTTCTTCAAAACCCGGGATCCGATAGAAAAGATTTCAAGAATTTTTATATAACTGCTGAACATGACTGTTTTGAGAATGTTTTAAACGAAGTAACCGAAAAACGCATGGGATATCTTGGCGTAAAAGGCTTTAGCCAAATAAAAATTAAAACAAACAAATCAAAAATAGATCAGATTCCTCATTATAAAGGATATGTTCGAGCTACCAGAGGTGAGTTTGAACTTAAATCATCTGTTGAAACGCTTCAGTTTTTATACGACTATGGAATAGGGACGAGAACAGGTCAGTTGTTTGGTATGTTCAGAATACTGTAAAGGAGGTGGAAGATGAAAGAAGTTGTGACACTTTATCCGAATAATGTGATTTATAACATTTCCGTTGATGGGTTTATAAGGTGTCTTGTGGAAATGTATGGTTATGAGGAGGTTTTACGATGGTTGGATGATGATGGGACTTTGAATATTCCAATTGATCTGATAAATAAAATTTTTGAAGTGGAAAAAAATAAATCAACGAAGGATTTTGAAAAAGGCCAAGTATGGGAACTGACAAAGGCTTACACGGAGTTGACAAGAGAAATGTTGAGAGATCCAAAACCCAATCCTGATGATATATTGAGATCTTTATTTGCATCGAACAAAACAAAATATCCAAATGTTTTTGCCTCAAAAGAACAACGTGATGGTAAAAGAATCATCTATTATTTTCAGAAATATTTTGATGTGTGGGGAGAACAAAAAACAGCAAAGGGGTTAAATTGTGCCTTTTGTGGTGAAAAGTTCATACCATCAGAAGTTCTTTCGAAAAATTCGATCAGCACTTCAAACGCTCCAGATGTTGGGTCTTTGTATGGAAGTTTTCCTAATACCTTTTGGAATGGTGATCCTCAGACTTATTTATGTCCAAAATGCGAAAGCCTGTTTTTATTTCAACATTTGTCATCATTTGAAAAAAATAAATTTTTCATCAATACAAATTCATTCAAGTTGAATTTTATTTTGAATCTGACTTTGAAAGAATATTCACGATTGGATATTTCTTCTGCACTTGAAAAGGCTTTAACCAATATGAAGACAATTGGTATCTGGTCTTTATCGAATATAGAAATCATTCAGAGAGATTATAAAAAAGGTTTTATCATAAAAACCTTTTCAAAGAGATTATCGGAAGCCATTGTTAATCCCTTTGTGTTAAATGGTTTGAAGAAACTTTCAAAACATAAAAGTGTTGGTAATTATTCACTTGAATCTCCAATTGATCTTGTTGTTGATGGGAATTATGAAGGATTATTGTATAACGCATACAAATGTATCAGAGCAGATGAAAATTTTGGGAGAGATTTGGCATTAAGCTATTCAGCCCTTTATTCAGAACTCTCAGGAGGTGGGAATACGATGAGTACAGATTTAAAAACAGTTAAATACGAGACACAGAGACTTTCTCCTTCGTTACAGGACAGTATATTTAAAATGAGATTCAAACTCATAGAACAGATAAGAGTAGGGAACAAAGATGCTGTGTTTGTCATTATTACAAGAATATTTGTCAGTCACAGTGTGAGATTACCACTCTTTATCATTGAAATATTTGAAGATAACGACAATTTCAAATCAAACATGTATACCCTCATCGGCAGTGTGAAAGAAATAGAAAAGGGAGGAATTTAAAATGAGTAAATCAATGACAATAGCTGTTGTGTATGATGCGTCAGCTCTTAACAGAGATGAAAAGATCGGAAACAACGTTTTATCCATAAAGAAGATCACCAAAGGAAACAAGATATACAGTGCCATATCCAGAGTATCACAGACACATCATCTCTTTAACACGTTGAACAGTCTCAATCCAAGCACCTGGAAAGAAACCAAAGTTTCTCCAAGTGGAAGTGGGGAGAAAAAAGTTATTCAATTCGATTTGAAAACTGAAAATATTATCACTTCAGCAGAACTGGATTTCTTTGGTTATATGGGAACAGAGAGCATGAATATGAGAAAGAGCCCGATAGGGATGACAAAGGTACTTTCTTTGCTGCCTTGGGAAGGAGATTTGTTGTTCTATGCCAATCACGGGCTGATAAAAAGAGCTAAAAATGATGATCCCTCCATACAGCCAAACCCCTATTCAAAAGAAGAACACAGCTCGCTTTACAATGGAAACATCACCGTTAACGGTAATGTACTTGGTAGAGATTACTGGTTGATGGAAGAGGCAAATGTGGAAGAAAAGGAAGATTCACTGAGTGTCGTTTCAAAAAAGGTTAAATATAAATTCCAGGGATTTAAAAAGATTTCTGAAAATGAGTATGAAAATGACAGGGGAATTATAAAGATTGAACAGGTAAAAAACAACGATAAAGCATTAAAAATCATTTTTACCTTGAAAAAAGAAGAAAGAGAAAGGCGTTTGAGGGACTTTCTCAAAGTAATCAGAAATGGAATCGTATTCCAATCAAGTGGAGAAGCTCCTGGGTTGAACCCTATATTTCTTGTGGCAGCAATTGTGGATGTTCCAATGCCCGTATTCAACGGTTATGTTGAATTGAATCAAGAAGAATTGAAAAAAGGATCATTTAAAATAAAGGCTTCAAATTTAAACAACGCTTTGAAAAACCAGTATATTCAGAAGTATTTTGTTTATGATGGAATAGATCTTCTGGATGATGAACTTGAGGCTGTTCAGGAGAAAAAAATAGATGAATGGGACACATTCGTCAACGAATTCTTGAATGAAGCAGAGTGAAAGCATGAATGCCTTGAGAATTGAGCTTGTACTGCCACAGGCTCATTTTAGAAAACCGTGGTCATTTTCGATTCGGCATACGTATCCGGTTCCACCATTTTCAACCGTTATCGGTTTTTTATGCAATGTGCTTGGGGATAAAGAAATGCTGTTTCAAAATGATTTTGGTCTGGCAGTCTTTTCAAGATTTGAGTCACTGGATTGTGAATACACCTGGTTACGCAATTTGAGCCCGAAGGCTCATAAGGCAAAATATTATTCTTATACCAATCGGCAATTGAGAGATAACAACATAGAACATCCGGGAGGACAATCCCCCGTCAGAGTTTTCGTTTTAAACGATGTGAAGCTTCTTCTGTATTTTTATTGTGAAAATGAGAATCTCTACAATTTAATACAGGCTGGTTTCATAAGACCGGAACAATGGTTTTCGCATCTTCATCTTGGGAGAAGTGAAGACTGGGTTGTTATGAAATCAGCTGAAGTTGTGAAACTTGCACCAAAACACTATTCGGGAAAAACGGAGTATATAACTTGGATTCCATCACCTGAAGCGTATCTTGATATTGGAAAAATTGATGGATATGAGCAAACGTTTCAGACTTTGAAGGGAAGAAGCATGTTGATCCCTGCAAAATATGAGTTGTTAACAGTCAACAACACTCGATTGAGAAACTTCGAATGGAAAAAGGTGAAAGTTCTGGAATCTCAGAATTATCCGATAACGATTACCTCTGAGAGTTTCGAATACCTGATTGATACGATTTGGGAAGCGGATAAGGTAACTGAACTTCCTGTGATATTTACAAGAATAGACAAGTTTGAAGAAGGTGATGAACTTGGCTCTTAAAAACAACACACATTTTGGGATTATTGCCAAAAGTAAAAAGAATGCAAACAATGAAATTATTACTTTAAACAGGCACACTAAAAATGTTTTTGATCAGATGAACAAAATTGTTACAAAAAATGAGATTACGGGATTGAGAAGAGTTCTGATGCTTTTAATTGTCTTGTTGCACGATCTGGGGAAAGTTTTGCCTGATTTTCAGCTGACGATGTTTAAAAAACTGGATTTGCCTTATGAAAAACGCTTCAAAGAAGCAGCTTATGGTTTTAAGATGCCTCATAATTATTTCTCGCTCTTTTTTATTAACAAGGCTAAACTTCTTGAATTTATCGAGGAAAGAAACAAAGAGTCTGAACCTGCTTTCAGCTCTGAAGATTTATTGAAAATGGTTTTAAATGCCGTTGCCTTCCATCATTGGCGTGAAAGTTCAATTGGTATGTTATTAAGTGGTATTGATGAGATTAAATATTTGGGCGAAGATGATTTTGTAAAGATGGAAGCGGATATAAAACTGGAAATGGCAGATATCAACCTTGACGATGTCAAACTGACAGATTTTATTCAGTTTGATAAAGGATTGTATAAATATTTGATTAATGGTGGCACGATTATGGAAACGGGTATGATCACACCTCCTTATTTCCTTGCTTTCTTGCCTGAAAGGATTATGCAGGCAACGGAAATTACCAATGAGAGTACCTTTTATCTCGGTAATCTGATGCGTGCGGATCATTTTGCTTCTGCTATTGAAGGTGTTGAAACGGATGAGCAATCAGAAAGTGTTGAGATGAGTAATCTTTCTGAAGAAGTTGTTTATAATGCGATTGAATCTAAAGCAGAAAAATGGATTCCACCATTTGAAAATTCCTGGCAATACAATGAATTAAAGAAAGCTAATAAAGAGAGAAGAAATGCTATTTTGCTTGCGCCAACAGGAGCAGGTAAAACGGAGTTTGCCTATATGTTTGCACAAGGTCAAAAGATGATTTTTTCGCTTCCGTTGAAAGCAGCGGTTAACAGTGTGTATGACAGAAGTTCGGAGTTGTTTGGCGAAGAAAATTGTACTATTCTCCATTCAGATGCACAACTCATGCTGTATCAGAAGTTTTCAAAAAAACAAGAAGCTATCAACGAAGATACGATGGGAATGATAAGAACGATCACAAACGTATCAAAACAGTTGGGTTATCCGGTTCAAATTTGCACTGGGGATCAGATCTTTCCAGTTGCCTTGAAATACCCCGGTTATGAAAGAATTTTCTGTGTCCTTTCCAATTCCTGTTTGATCATTGACGAAATACAGGCATATGATCCAAGGGCGATTGCAATTATCGTTACTCTCATTCGTGAAACCATTATCATGGGTGGCAATGTGTTGCTGATGACGGCGACTCTTCCAGAGTTTTTGAAAGACGATTTGAAAAAGGCTTTTGGGTTGACAAATCTTGAGAAGATGCTGGAGGATAAGAGAAACAAAAAAGAAGAAGGCGAGACATTTGAAACGGATTCCGCTTTTGAAGATGTCCTGATCAATAAATATGAGGATAAAACTTTTGGGGAGATAGAAAAACATCATATCGTTTTTGAAAATAAGATGATAGAGGATGATATTGAGAGAATATGTTCTCTTATGAAAGCTGGCAAACGGATCATTGTTCTTCGTAACAAGGTTAAGAATGCACAGGAGACTTACGGGAAAATAATGGATTTTTTGAATAAGTCTGATTCTGAAAAAGTGTTATTGCTACATTCAAAGTTCACTCAGAATGATAGAAGAGAAATAGAAAAAGATGTCTTAAAGGAATTTGAAAATCCAAAGGAAAATGAATCGGAAGGTAAAATTCTCGTTTCCACTCAGATTGTTGAGGCCTCACTCAACATAGACACTGATTATCTCTTTACGGATATAGCACCTGCAGATGCATTGATACAGAGGATGGGAAGAGTTTACAGAAGATTCAGAAGTGGTAAAAATGCGCCGGAAGAACCGAACATCATTGTTTATTGTGGGAAAAAAGGTAAAAAGGAACACACAAAATTACTCTACGGTGGTGTGTATTGGGAAGATATTATCAAGGCGACAATGAATGCCTTTGAAAACAGTTTTAAAGAAAATGGATATATCTTGAATGAAACGATGAAGGCGGAAATCGTTAAAGTTGTCTATTCAAAAGAGAATTTAAAAAAGGCATATTATCCTAAATACAAACAAACTCTTGAGTTGCTTGAACATGGCTATACGGCTGATTCAAAACAGGAAGCTCAGAAATTGTTCAGAGATATCTTTCAAATCCCTGTTATTCCAATGGGATTTTATGAAACAGTTGAGAATGAGTTGGCTAGTGGGACGATTAAAACGTATTTTGATTTCAGAGAAAGAATTGCGGGGGAATACATCGTGAACGTATCTCCTTATTCGGTTAATTTTGAGAAATTAAAACGAAGTGCCAACGAAAAATATCAATTTGAGTTTTATTATTCTCCCGAATATGAATATAATAAAAAAATTGGATTGGAACGAAGAGTCTTAAAAAGCGAAAACGCAGAAGATGATAAAGAAGAGGACAGCCATATGGCTGATTCATTTATCTGAAGGCGTGATGGCGATGGAAAATAACAGAATTGGAGGAACATTAATTGCTTATTATTATATCTGTAAGCGGAAGATGTATCTCTATGCGAATAATATTCGATTTGAAAATTACAACGATCAGGTGAAAATCGGTAAAAATACACATGAGAGCCATTTCAATTACAAGACATTCAAAGAAGTTGATTTTAACGGATCGAAATTCGACTTTTTACAGGTGAAAGATGAGATTGTCATCAGCGAAGTGAAGAACAGCAAAGCACTTGAAGATGCCAGTATCTGGCAGTTGAAATATTATATTTATCAGTTGAGGAAGAATGGAATTAAATGTTCGAGTGGGAAGCTGCATTATCCGAAAATGATGAGGAGATTGACGATTACATTTACAGACTCGGATGAAAAGATTATAGTGAACACTGAAAAAGAGATTTTAAAAATCATAAATTCTGATACGATCCCTCCACTGGAGAAGAAAAAATATTGTAAGAAATGTTCGTATTATGAATTTTGTTTTGTGTGAGGGTTGTTATGAGTAAAAATTATTATATTATGAACTCAGGAGAACTTTATAGAAAAGACAATACCATAGAATTCAGAAATGAAGTGAAGCAGAAATCCATTCCGGTTAACGATGTGGAACAATTATTCTGTTTTGGTGAAGTCTCTTTAAATTCAAAACTGCTCACATTTTGCTCTCAAAATCAGATTGTGATACATTTTTACAGTTATTATGGGATGTATTCGGGTTCTTTTTGTCCAAGAGAGAGTAATCTGTCAGGTTTGGTGAAGGTAAAGCAGGCAGAACATTATCTGGATCCTGAAAAAAGACTCGTGATTGCGAAGCGTTTCGTTTTGGGGTCACTCTTTAATATTCGAAGGACAATCGAAAAACGAAAAAAAGATTCCGAAAAATTAGAGAAAGTTTATGATGATTTAAGTACATTTCCGGAAAAGATTCTGGATGCTGGGAATATAAATCAACTGATGAGTGTGGAAGCACATTTCAGAAAGAAATACTATTCAGTCTGGCAGGAAATTACAGATTGGGAATTTGAGAAAAGAGCGTACAATCCACCGAATAATCCCATAAATGCGTTGATCTCTTTTGGGAATTCTCTGTTGTATTCGCAAACTATAAAGGAAATTTACAAGACACAGCTTGACAACACTATTAGCTATTTACATCAACCATCAGAAAGAAGGTTTTCTTTGTCACTTGATCTGTCAGAAGTTTTTAAACCTTTGTTTATTGATCGAATGATATTCAGGTTGATCAATCAGGGACAGATTAAAGAAAGTTATTTTATGAAAGCTATGAATGGAACCTATCTGAACGAAAAAGGAAGAAATATTGTTTTACAGGAATTTGAGAGCCTGATCAATAATACAATTTATCATAGAGAATTGAAAAGAAAAGTGAAATATAGTAATTTGATCAAATTTGAAGCGTATAAGCTTGTCAAGCATGTGTTAGGAGAAAAGGAATATGTTCCACTTAAGTCTTGGTGGTAAGTTTTGAGAATAATACTTGTATACGATATTCGAATTGAAAGCGAGGATGATAGAGAAGGTCAGAAAAGACTACGAAAGACATTTAAAATCTGTAAAAAATATTTAAGTAGGGTTCAGAATTCAGTTTTTGAAGGTGATGTTACTGAAGGCGGCTATAGAAGCTTGTTATCAGAATTGTTTCAGGTCATTGACAAAGACGTTGATAACATCGTCATATATAAGATTAAATTTGAAAATGCCTATGAGCGAGAAATAATAACGAATTCAGAAGATCCGACTTCAAATTTTATTTAAAGCCTTTTTGAAAACCAGAGGTTTGCCGCAGAAATTAATTTTTAAACATTTGTAAGTACCATAAATAGCTGTCATTAGTTGCTCTTGATTATCTTCCAATGAGGAATTTGAATGATAATTTAGAAGAATTTGCGGACTACGCTATGGATGCTTGATTATCTTCCAATGAGGAATTTGAATTTATCTTTC
>Ga0116163_1000875_pt1 | contig 19639 bp, 18 predicted proteins | sample AD_UKC107_MetaG_FD_89889 | JGI IMG/M metagenome (GOLD analysis project Ga0116163, IMG submission 89889) | Active sludge microbial communities of municipal wastewater-treating anaerobic digesters from Hong Kong - AD_UKC107_MetaG | ecosystem: Engineered > Bioreactor > Anaerobic > Digestate...
GTAGAGCCGCACCTCCAGGTCGTGCTTGCCATCCAGCCGTACCGTGTGGCCCCGCACAAAGGCCACATCCTCGCCCTGGGCGATCATCTCGCGGTCAATGGTCGTGCGGTGGCTGCGCCCCAGCGACAGCAGGTGCATGGACTCCAGCAGATTTGTCTTGCCGGAGCCGTTGGAGCCATACAGCACGGTAATGCCGTCGCCCGGCTGAAACGCAAGCGATGAATAATTGCGGAAATTCTTCAGTTGCAGAGAGGTGAATTTCATATCAGGCCTCCCCGGTAAACGGCGCGAGCCTGCGTGTGATGGTGATCTCAGCATCGGGTGCGTCCAGCGCCTGGCCGAAGACATCCAGCCCGTCCTTTGCGCTGCGGCGGATGAGCAACGTATCGGCATCCGTCGCCAGTACGTCTAAAAAGCCTGTTTGCAGCACGGGGCTTTGCCTGCGGTGCAACAGGATGGCTTTCACCGACTCTCGCAGCGATTTGTCCGCCTCATCCCAGGCCATGGGCGCACGGTTCCACGGGTCGGCCATGCCCTGCATGCCGATCTCGTCGCCATAGTACACGCAGGGGATGCCCGGCAGCGCGCATACAAGCTTCAGCGCTTCCAGCATTCTGGCCTTGGCCAGCGCTTGCTGTGCTTGCGTAAGGCGGACAAGCGCTGCCTCCTCGCGCGGCATTTGCAAAATGCCCGGCTGATCGTACCCGGCAAAGGCGTTGAGCGCGCGAACGCGGTCGTGGCTTGCCAGCAGGTTCATCAGGCTGTAGTAGAACGGCGTGGGGTATACCTCGCGCTGGTGCCGGATTAGCCTGGCAAGCGCGCCCGCATTGATTTTGTTGGTGAAAAAGTCGATCACGGCGCGGCGCAGAGGGTAATTCATCACGCTGTCCAGCGTATCGCCCAGGCAGTAGGAGCGCGGCTCGCCGTAGCTGATCTTGTTGCTGGCGTCTTCCCATACCTCGCCGATCAGCGTTCCGCTCGGATCGGCCTGTTTTACGGAATACCGCATTTTTTGCAGCAGCCGCACGGGCAGCTCGTCCGCAACGTCCAGTCGCCAGCCGCTTGCGCCGCGTTGCATCCAAAAGGGCAGCACCCCGTCCCTCTGGTTCAACAGGAAGTGCTGGTAATCCGGCTGATTTTTCTCCACGGCGGGCAGCGTGTAAAATCCCCACCAGGCGTTGTAGCGGTTGGGAAAGTCGTCAAACCGGTACCAGGCGGCGTAGCGCGAGTGCCGGCTCTGGTATGCGCCTTTGCCGGGGTAGCGGCCGTAGCGGTTGAAATACAGGCTGTCCGCGCCGGTATGGCTGAATACCCCGTCCATAATCACGCGGATGCCCATTGCCCTGGCGGCCTCTGTTAGCGCGGTAAAGTCTTTCTTTTTGCCAAGAATCGGGTCTACCTTCAAATAATCGCCCGTATCGTAGCGGTGGTTGGTGCGCGCGCGTACGATGGGGTTCAGGTAGAGTACGGTGACGCCCAAATCCCGCAGATAGGGGAGCCTTTCGGTGATGCCCCTGAGCGTTCCGCCAAAAAAGTCCAGCGCGCGGTTATCGCCGTTTTCCGGGTCGATATCCAGCGCGGGCGCTTCGTTCCAATCCTTGTGGAAGCTCGCATCGGGGTGCGCGGCGCTGATCTTATCCTGTTGCGTCTGCGTGGGCTTTCCGTCGCCCCGGAAAAAGCGGTCGGGGAAGATCTGGTACATGATGCCCTCGCGCAGGTATGCGGGCGTTGCAAAGGCGGGATCGTACACCGTAATCTGAAAGGCGTGCAGCGTATCGCTTACAATCTGCCCTTCGCCGCCCAGACCATCGTTTTGGTTGCCGTAGCGGATGTCGCCCTCAGGTGTGTGGATGATAAAATCGTACCAAAACAGCATTGGCGTAACCGGTACGGTAATCGTTGCCGCGTAACGATGCGATCCGTCCGGCTCCATGGCATACAGCTGCTGTGAGCCGTCCCAGGTGCGCAGGGTGACTGCATAGTTTTCATCACAAAAAAAGCGCAGCGTGATTTTGCCGCCGCAGGGCACCGCTCCGATGGGGTCGCGGTGATCGGGGGAGTGGGAATCGTGGCAGAGCATACAAGCGCCTCCCTGCTGAAGTGCCTATATCATATCGGTTTTTGCCGGATTTATCAACTGTGCTTGTCTATGATGGCAATGCCCGGTGATGGTGCAGGAGCTGCATATAGAACGTCGACTCGATCTCGCGCCAGTTCTTTTTGCGGCGGTTTTCACCAAACGACAAATGGCTGCCCATGACAGCATACCCCTGCTTTTCCGTAAACCATGCCGCGGGAAACGCATACCGGCCCTCGCCGGTTTGATAGGTGTCCAGACAGGCGAGCAGTTCACGGAACCACGGCGTGTTCCGCGCGTGCGGATAGCGGCACGCAAACTGCGCGTAGAACAAAAGCCTTGGCATTGGGCCTTGACGAAGATAGGATGCGACGTCGAACCAGCCGGGATACTTGGGATCCCAGCCCATGCTGTGATAGACCCCGTCGCCCTCGACGAGGATGCCGTACCCGTCCGCAACAGTGCTATGAAAGGTGTCTGTGGAAATGTATCGGATGACGGTATCGATTTTCCGGTCAATCGCGGGGTCATGCAGGCCGTACAAGGTGTGCAGACCGGCGATATCATAGATCAGCGGATAGGCAAACCCATACGCTCCATATAGCTCCGGCCGGATAAAATGCTTTTTGTGTTTCCAGCATGTTGGAATACCGGTCAGCTTTGCCCTGTCTGCCTCGCCCAGATAGAGGTCGTAATCCCTCGTCTGCGTGAAGCGGAACATTTCATCGAGGCTTTCAAGCATCACATGCCATATTGCGGCGTTCTCCACGCCAGCGAGCGACATGAGGTTAGCGCTTAGAATGGCGCTGAAATTCCGCCGCTTCTGCGCAAGCGACGCGTAAGCTTCCATTTTTGCCAGATAGAAGGAAACCGCATCCGTCACCTGTGGCAGGCCGCCGTGTAATCCCAGCTGCACAAGCTTGCATAGCGCGTTTTCCAGGCAGGTATCAAAGCTGCCATGCTCCATCCACCGTTTTAACGGGGGATCTTGCGGTTTCAGGTTGAAGAGCCAGCGCTTGACAAGCGCATGGTCAAGAAGCTCGGCTTCCAGTTTGTTTGCGGTTTTGTTGTCACCTAGAAGCTCGCGCGCCGTGCGGTACCGCACGGGCGCGTCGGCGTTGTCCATCAGCCAGATGAGGGGCTTGGGATCAGCGGTAGCGCTGCCCATGGGTCAGGGCATGGCCGGGGTTTCGCTGTTTTCGTATTCACGGATGGCCGCGAGTATCGCGGCGGTGGCTTCCTGTTCATCCGTTCCGTTGGCAACAAGCGTAATGCTGGAAGATGGCTTCATCGTCTGCGACAGCATTCCCAGCATGCTTTTTAAATTCACAGCCAGGCCATCCTGTTCCAGCGTCAGGCTGCAGTGAAAGTGCCCGCCGACGGTAGCAAGCTTAGCCGCCAGGACACGTGTAAATGGCAGAAGCGGTCCGAGATCGATTGGCGTTCTCATCATATATCAATCCCTCCTTATCGTTGTTTCAAGGTTGTTTGCGGTTTCACGCGCGATTTGCATCAGGCGGCGCATGCGGTTGTTCACACCGCTTTTGGAAATGGGCGGATCCATCCGCTGGCCGAGCTCTGTCAGGCTCAGATCGGGGGCCTGTGCCCGCGCCCTTGCAATCTCTTGCAGGCCGGGGGGCAGCGAGGCAAAATCGTCCGAGTCGAGCAGGATCTCAATCAGCCGCAGCTGTTCCGCACCCGCGTTCATCTGCTTTTGCAGGTTGGCATAATCACAGTTGATGGCGCGGTTGACGTTGCCCAGCACCTGCCGCTTGACCAGCGTGCTTTCCAGCGTTGTGACCGCCTGATGCGCGCCTGTGGCCGTGAGAATGGTGAGGATATGCTCACTCTGCTTCACATACAGGCTCTGGCCGTTCTTGCGTGCGGTCTGTTTGGCGGGGATGTCCAGGCTTTTGAGGCACCTGAGGATGCTCTTGCGCAGCTTTTCATCCTTCACCAGAAATTCCAGGTGATAGGCGTTCTCCGGGTTTACCAGCGTACCGCAGCCAAGGATCGCGCCGCGCAAAAACGCATGACGGCAGCAGGCCTTGGTCAGACGTACGCTTGGGATGGTGGATAACAGCATCGGCGCGGGTCCGCCCGACATCATCCCCAGCCGCTCCAAAAGCGCGGGCGCTTCGTTGGGGCCGATGGTCAGTACGTACTCACGCGTACCGCCAAAGCGCGCATGGGTGATGTACTGCAGCTGCGCGGCGATCTGCGTTTCTGCCTGCACAAAGCGGTAAATGCGCCTGGCAATGGCCGCGCTTTCCACAGCGAAACGCACGCTCAGCCTGCCCTGCCCGAGAATGGAAAACGATCCCAGGCACAGGTACAGCGCGGTCAGTTCGGCCATACGGCAACAGGATTTATCGCAGGGTACGCGGCACAGCTCTTCCTTGCAGTCCGAGGAAAACGACATACGCTTCCTTTCGCAGAGTTCCACATCAAACAGCCGATCAACTCGCAGCGCATTCCTGATCGACGCAAACATCTTTGTTATCTGTGATTATTGTACGGTACCCAAACCTCATTCGTCAAGTTGTTTTTCCGGGGTATTTTTGCTATGATGAGTGCACAAAATACGGGGGAGTGGGCGAATATGCACAGAATCGGCGCGCTGGAGGCCGGCGGTACCAAGATGGTTTTAGGGGTATTCGACGAGCAGGGAAACGAGCTGAAACGGGATACCTTCCCCACGCTTTCTCCGGAGGAAACGGTTCCTAAAATGCTCAAGTTCTTAAGCGACAATCCTGTCGATGCGCTGGGTATCGCATCATTTGGGCCTGTGGACCTGCATGCGGGGTCAGAGACATATGGCAGCATTACCACCACGCCGAAAACAAAATGGAAGCACTACAATCTGCTCAGGGCATTGACCGGGGACTCAGATATTCCCTGCGCGTTTGATACCGATGTGAACGCCGCGGCGCTGGCCGAAGCGCAGCTGGGCGCAGCCAAGGGCATGACGGATGCCGTATATGTCACAATCGGCACGGGGATCGGCGCCGGGGTATTATCCGGCGGCAAACTGGTGCACGGGCTATTGCATCCCGAGCTTGGGCATATGCTCCTGCGCCCGCACCCCGAAGACCCAAACCCCAGAGGCGTATGCCCCTACCACGACGGCTGCCTGGAAGGGCTTGCCGCGGGTCCCGCCATCGGGGCGCGCATTAACGGCGATGCCAGAACGCTTCCCGACGACCACCCGACCTTTGCCCTGGAGGCGTATTATCTGGCGCAGATGTGCATGAATATCATCGTTACCTTAAGCCCCCAGCGCATCATTCTGGGCGGCGGGGTGATGGAGCGCAAATCGCTGTTTCCCATGATTGGCAAGCAAACGCAGGCGCTTCTAAACGGGTATGTGCAGTCGCCCGCAATTCTTGAGCACATCGACGAGTATATTGTTCCACCCTCGCTGTTCCCCGTCAGCGGGCTGGTCGGAGCATACCTGCTGGGAAAGCAGGCGCTCTTGGACCGACAATAAGAAACAGCGAAGAACGATTAGCCAATCCTTCAATAAAAAGAAGAAGCGGGAGCAGATGCTCCCGCTTTTGTCGTTGGAATGTAGTGGTTTCAGGCTTTCTTATTCGCCTGCCGCAATCGCGGCCAGCTTGTTGGCGATTTCGCCGAGATAGAAGTTGGTCAGCTCGTCGTAGCCGAAGGCCTTGGCCTTGTCGACCATTTCCGTCCAGTTGGCCTGGAATTCCTCGTCGGACGCGGAGTAGACGCACTTCCAGCTGTATTCCTTCATAATCGGGGCAAACTGTGCGCGCATGTTGGCCAAATCATCGGGTCTCGCGGCGACGGTGTACATCGTGGCGGGATGCAGCGAGTACTGGCCGGTCTGCTTGTAATATTCCACGCCGGTGCGCGCGCCGTTTGCATACAACTCGCTCCAGGCGAGGAGCATGTTGTTCTCAAGGCGCTTAATGCCGTCGTTCCAGGCATCGTGGTTGTAGCAGTAGCCGCCCTCGGGATCATAGGCGTTCATGAGGATGGTGGAGTTGTTCAGTGCGTTTTTGCCGTCGTAATAGGTTCCGCCGCCGTATTCGGCAGGCATTTCGGTGTTTTGCTCGTCTTTCCAGCACTGCCAGCCGAAATCGGTTCCGTAGGGCTGGCCGTCCGCATCGTAATCCCAGCACAAGCCCTGCGGGCCGTTATAGCTGGTCATGATGCCATCGGTAGAGCACAGCCAGTCGATGATTTCAAGCACGCGCTCAGGATACGCGCAGTTGGCGCCGATGGTCCACACACGGTTGGAGCCGAAGGGTGCGGTGCCTGCTACGATGGGAGCGGCATCCTTGGGAATCATGGTCACATAGCCTTCGCCGTTGGCGACACGCTCGTCGGAGTTGTAACTTTGCATTTTCCAGCCCCACAGACCCAGCAGATAACGACCGGAGTCAACCTTGACAGAGTACGTATCAAAGTTCTGGCTGATCGATTCGGGATCGAACAATCCGGCGCGATAGAGCTGGTTGTTGATGGAAAGCATCTTCTGGTACAGGCTGCCTTCCTCAAGCGGGTTGACGATATCGCCGGTGCCCCAGTTGACACCCAGATAATCCTGCTCGGCGTAGCCGTACCAGGTCATCAAGTCCCAGGTGAATTTCATAACGCAGTCTTCCCAGTCCGGGAAGCCGCCGAAGGCATATACCTTTTCGCCGTTAGCGTTGACAGGAACGGCATCCTGCAGCGCTTGCAGGAAGGGCACCAGATCATCAATGGTGTCAAGTTTGGGCATCCCGGCTGCGACGTACGCATCCCAGCGAACCTGCATACCGTAGTTGGGCTCGATAACCACATCCCAGTCGGTGCGGTTGTAGCCGATGTCATGACCGAAGCCCCATACGCCGTCGATCCCTGTGGCGGCAGAGACGAAATTGGTAATCTTCGCCTGTGAATCCTGGGTCCATTTTTCGATATTGACGTACGGTTCCAGGTCCAGTTCGTTCCAATCAAGCAACAGGTTGCCGTTAATGGCGGAGATCATGTGATCACCGGTATCTCCGAAGATGATCAGGTCACCAAGCTCGCCCGCAGCCATGCGGGTTTGCCATGCGTTTTGATCGAGATTGGTGGAGATGATATTCAGTTCAACGTTGAACTTGTCCTTGAGGATTTTGGCGAACCAGCCTGTCGACATTTGATTGGCAAGTTCATCAAACACTGTGATGGTAATGGGCTCCCGGTAGACGTCCTCCGCGACGGCAACAACCGACACCAGGCTCATCAGCATGGTGACAACTGCCAGCATCGCAAGTATTTTGTTGAGTTTCCGCATAGAGTATGCCTCCTTCTTATTTGTACCGGCAATGCGCGCCGGTTACATTCATGGTTATCCTTTGACCGCACCGATCATGATGCCCTTGACAAAGAATTTCTGGAAGTACGGGTACACCAGCAAAATGGGGAAGACAACCACCATGGCAACCGTCATCCGTACCGACAGGGCCGTCTGTTTTGTGGACAGGTTGGTAATGGAACTGGAATTCTGCGTGCTGCGCATCAATGCCGCCATTGCGTTGGCTTCATTTTGATACTTATACAGCACGTATTGCAGGGTGTAGTGCTTGCCGCTGGGCATCAGCACCATGGTGTCGATAAAGCTGTTCCATTGATAAACGGCCGTGAAGATCGCAAGCGTTGCCATGATCGGTGTAATCAAGGGCAGAATCACCTTGGTGAAGCTGACGATATACCCCGCGCCGTCCAGATGCGCGCTTTCCTCCAGCGACTGGGGAACGTTTTCGATAAAGGTTTTGACCAGAATCACGTTATAGGGCGACACCAGCCAGGGGATGACGTACGCCCAGAAGCTGTCCAGGAAACCCAGCATCCGCATGTTCATATACCAGGGGATTAGCCCGGCGTTGAAATACATGGTAATGATAATCAGCCTGTAAAAGAGCTTGCGGTGCCAGGCTTCTTTTTTGGTGACCAGATATCCCAGAAACGCACTGCCGCCCACCGCCCATATGGTACCCAGCACCGTACGGGCTACGGAGGTGAGGGCCGCGTCCGCCAGGCCTTCAATTTTCAGGACCTGGATGTAGTTTTCCAGATGGATGCCCTTGGGGTACAGCGTGATCTGCCCGAGTGACACCAGCTGGTTATCGGAGATGGTATTGATGAACAGGTAGTAGAACGGAAAAATGCAAACCAGTGTAAACAGGGCGAAAAAGGTGTAGTTTACGATGTTGAACAGGATATCTCCAACGGAATGCCGGTGCCCTATTTTTCTGCGCACTGCGCGCTGCCTGAGCGTCGTCATAGTCCATCTCCTCCCTTACACAATCGATTCGCCGCGGACCCACTTGGAGAACCGGTTGGCGGCGAACAGAAGAACGATGGAGACGAGCGACTTCAAAATCCCGATGGCGGTCGCCATGGAGATGGTATTGGTCGAGCGCGTACCCAGCGATATGTTATATACGTACAGATCGAGCACCTCAATGGTGGATTTGTTCATGGCATTCTGGAACACCAGATATTGCTCCATGCCGTTGTTGACAACGTTGGAAATCTGCAACAGCAGCAGTACGAAGAACGTCGGCAGGAGCCCCGGAATGGTTACATGGGCAATCTGGCGCCAGCGGCCCGCGCCGTCCACCTTTGCGGCCTCGTAAAGCTCCGGCGGAATACCTGCGATGGCCGCCAGATACATGATTGCGCCCCAGCCCAGGCTTTTCCACGTGTTCCACAGCCACATTTTGACCCAGATGTAATCGCCGGAGTTTAGCCACGCGACGCCCTCGTCAATCAGACCCAGACGCAGCAGAAGCTTGTTGACTATGCCGGTATCCAGCGAGAAGATGCTCAGCGCGAACGAGAACACGAGCACCCAGCTGATGAAGTTTGGAAGTGTGGTAAAGATCTGCACGAACTTTTTAAAGAACCCAAGCCGGATTTCGGTGAGGAATATCGCAAAGGCGACCGGCAGCCAGCTGGTGGCAAGCCCGATGCCCGACATGGCAAAGGTGTTGCGCAGAACGCGGATGGTTTCGCTGCGCTGCGCCGCGTTGGCAAACAGGGAGGTGAACCACTTGAACCCAACAAATTCCTGCTGGTCCATCGGCAGGCCGAGCTTGTAATTATAAAACGCGTACCGCCAGCCTGCCAGCGGCAGGTACGCAAACAGGAAAACCGCGACCAGGAACGGCAGCATCATCAAAAAGAGCTTGTATTTCTTGGGCAGCTCCTCATAGTCCATAAAGTTTGCGAAGAAAGCGGAAAAAACACTGAAGCTCATCGCGGCATAGATAGCGCCCATCCCGGCGACAAATCCGACGTCTTTGGGAATCAGGGTCGCGGAGATCAGCACCTCGGCTGCCTGCAGCAGTGCGGAGAGCATCAGCATGATGGTAATCAGCCGTTTGCTGCGCTTTGGGTAGAACAAAAGCCCCACGCTGAGCAGCGTGATAGCCATCATGATGACGGTCAGAATGCCGATTTTGTTGAGTGCGCCGCGGATCAAAGCCTGGTAGTCCGCCAGGGTCATGCCGTTTTTGGCGGCTTCTTCCGTGTAGAGCGCCTTGCCGCGTACGTTTGCCGGATCCATAAGATCACCGGGCTTCTGAAAGGTCAGAAGCGAAAGTCCGCTCATCGGCTGGGATATCGTGGGGTTTGCCTGGTTTACTTTGCCGGGGGTATAAATGTTGACTTGCAGCACCGGCAGGCACAAGAGAACCGCAGACCCTACGGCAAGCACCAGGCTGATCGCCAGCAGGCGCTTGCGCTGCGGGATGGGGTTGACGAAATAGGGGCTGTCTGCCCGTTGAATGCCGACAATCGCGCCGGCGGCGGCTCCGCTTGCGATGACGCCCATCAGCAGGGGGAACAGGGTGTACCCGCCAAGGCCCAGGTACATGAGCTGGTAGGCTGCGCCCTGAAACTGATAGGTGCTGTCCACGGCCAGCATACTCGCGGCTTCGATGAGCAGCAATAGGCTGGCGACGGTTATCAGGCTGGCGGGAATCCAGCGGTCCACCTTGCGCAGCAGCTGCAGCACCATGCCTGCCGCAAGCAGCAGCACACCGGCGATGGCCATGCTGTGCATCGTGCCGTTGTGCGTGGGGATGCGGAAGAGATTTTTCACATTGCTTGCGCTATCGCTGAGCTTGACAAGCTCCTGCATCAAGCCGCTGTCAGCCGGTGCGGCGAACAGACCGGTTTGCGATGCCTGCTCCTCTAAAAGCGGTTCTTGCCGGGTCAGCCATGCAAAGCCGGAGATGGAGCGGGACGCTAAAGCGTCCTCCTGCGGCGTTGCGAATGTACCGGGGGTGATGGTCGTTGTTGCGAACGGGAACACGAGCATCAGCAGCGCAACAGCGCAAAGCGCCGCCGAAACCAGACGCCATTTATGATCCGTAATGGCAAGAACGGGCAGGCCGCGCAGCGCGGTGAGCTCGAGCACAAACAGGGCGGCCGACAGCACAAACGGCACCCATTGATACCATTTTGGGGTCAGCATCACATCGAAAAGGATGCTTTGGCTCAGCTGCTGGGAATAGAACGCGAACAGCAGTAGCGGCAGCATGCCCGCGCACCCGATCAGCGCGGCGGCATGCGCCGTATATTTGCGTCTGAAGAATGACAAGAGCACGCCGATTGTCGTCAGAATCACACCGGCCGCCAGCAGGCCTTCCCGGAAGGGTATTGCCGCCAGCGCGGGCATTGCGGACAGGGGAAGAACGCTGTTTCCATGGAGTATCAACTGCAACCCGGTTATCCCCTGCGGGAATGCCTGTGCAACGTCCGCACCCAGCGCCATATGCGGATAAACGTCAAAAAACGGCATGAACAAGCTTCCAAACAGGAGGACGACCAACCCTGCGACAAGGGCGATTTTTTTCACGATATAACCTCCGGAGCCCAGAATAGTAGTACAACGGGGTTCGCTGGTATAAGCGAGTTCACCCGATAAACATATGAAGAGATACGGCGGTGAGTGCGAGATTCGATTCGCAGAAAACGTTTTAGTTATTGGGTAAAAGGAAAAATATTCACTGCTGCGTATATGCTTGGTCGAGGAGGTTGATATAACTGATATAAAAGCAATCAAGTGTACATTGGAGTCTTTACCTCATCATACACGAATAAATTTGGCAATGTCAATAACACAATAGTATACTAACATAACACGATATGATCGATTTTCTTGTTGCGGCCCGTACTGGAAGCATCACGAAATGAGCATATGGAAGGACTTGAAAGAGGTATGCGGTGGCAGGATTTGCTTAAAAAAGGAAAAAACAATTTCTGGATATATGGTTTTCCGGATACAAGCCGGGCGTTGATAGCCGTGCGGCTTTCCGTAACCCCTGCGAAACGGAAGCGAACATATGCGAACCGAAAAAAATCGGCAGCGAATCCGCTGCCGATAGATGGAACATTGAGGGTAAGCTTTCTATGCTGCCATACCTTGACTTCTTCAGTGAACGACCGCGCGGCCCATGCCAAGCGCCTGTTTGTTGATGTCCAGCAGATAGGCTTTCTTTTCGCCTAGCCAATCCGTCATCACGGTCACGAGGCTTTCGGTGGAAAAAAGTCTCGTGGCGGCTTGCAGCGCGCCGAGCATGACCATATTGGCGACGCGCGGCGTGCTGAGCGACTCGGCGATGGCGTTGCAGGGCACGGCGACAATTCGAATGTCTCCGCGCAGGTCCGGCGCTTCAATCAGGGAGGAGTTGTACAAAAGCAATCCGCCGGGCTTAAGCTTGGGCATGAACTTGCGCAGGCTGGGTTTGTTCATCGCTACAAGGATGTCCGGCTCCGATACCAGGGGCGAGCCGATGGTTTCGGTTGAGACCACCACGGCGCAGTTGGCCTCGCCGCCGCGCATTTCCGGGCCGTAGCTCGGCATCCAGCTGACCTCCCGGCCTTCGGCCATGGCGGTTTTGGCAACCAGCTGGCCGATTAACAATACACCCTGGCCGCCGAAACCGGCGATCAGAAACTGTTTCTCCATCAGCTTTCCGCCTCCTTGAACACGCCCAGCGGATAGGCGGGAATCATGTTGTTTTTCAGCCATTCGATGGCTTCCACGGGAGACAGGCCCCAGTTGGTCGGGCAGGTGGACAGCACCTCGACCATCGTAAAGCCCTTGTTGGCCATCTGCGTGGCGAAGGCCTTTTGAATCGCGGCCTTGGCTGCCTTGATGTGCTTTACATCGTGTACGCTGACGCGCTCGATATACGCGCTTCCGGCAAGCGTGGACAGCATTTCGCTCATGGGTACGGGGTAGCCGCAGTGCGCCACGTCGCGCCCGTAGGGGCTGGTGGTGGTGACCTGACCGGGCAGGGTGGTGGGGGCCATTTGGCCGCCTGTCATGCCGTAAATTGCGTTGTTGACGAAGATCGCGGTGATCTTCTCCCCGCGCGTCGCCGCATGAACAATCTCAGCCGCGCCAATGGAAGCAAGGTCGCCGTCACCCTGGTAGGTAAACACGCAATTGTCCGGGCAAACGCGCTTAATGCCCGTCGCCACCGCAGGCGCGCGTCCATGGGCGGCTTCCATCATATCGCAGTTGAAGTATTCGTATGCGAATACCGCGCAGCCGACCGGGGCGACGCCGATGGCCGCTTTGCCGATGCCCAGCTCATCCATCGCTTCGGCGACCAGCCTGTGGATGATGCCGTGTGTACAGCCTGGGCAGTAGTGCATCGGCTGATCGGTCAGCATCTTGGTTTTATCAAATACGACGGTCAACGTGATTCGTCCCCCTTGTCGTGCGTATCATCGGATTTGTGCTGCGCCTTGTCCCAATCCTTTTTGAAGGTCTCCGCAGCGTGGCTGACGGACTTCATGAAGCTGTCGATGCCTGTGGAGATGGCATCTCCGGCCTTGTTGAAAAACGCGTTGATCTGGCGGCCGGCTTCGTCCGCTTTTTCCTTGGTTTTGGGATCGTTGAGAAGCTCATCGAGCTTATGCCCGGCTTCGTTGAGCTTTTCTTCCACTGCCTTGGCCGCGGCCTTGAGCTTTTCTTCCACGTCGTCCATTTTGATATCTTCCAGTTTCCTGCCGTTGATTTCCAGCTTAAAATCAACCTTTTTTCCGGCTGTCTCAACCGTTTCCTCAACGGTATCCGCCGCTTCTTCGGCGGACTCCTCCATGGCATCTTCCGCTGCTTCCACGGCCTCGTCCACGGCATGGGAAACGGTTTCAAAGGCGTGGTCCATCTCCTCGGCCGCCATGTTCAGGTCTTCTTCAATTTCATCAAGGGACGGGTCTTCAGCTTTGACGCCCGCTTTTTCCAGCTTCTTCTCCAGTTTCAGCGCCGCTTCTTTGATCCGCTCCGCCATCTTGTCGGCGGTGTTGCGGATCTTGCGCTCCATCTCCTGGGATGCGGCTGCGTCTATTTTGCCACTGGCGTCCTTAAGTTTCTTTTTCATGCTGTTCAGGGTCGATTTGAATTTCTCCTCGATTTCGTCAAAGGCATGTTCATCAAACATCGTGTTGACCTCCTTCGTCTACGCGTCTTTTGTCGCCTTGCCGGCAGCTCCGGTTGCCTGTAGCTTTTGTCTGGTGCGCTGCAGAATATGGTCTACAGCTTCGGTTACGGACTGCAGTTTTTCGTCAATGGTGTTTTCCAGGGCGAGATCCGCCAGGGTTTTCTGGTAGGGAACCGCCAGTTTCTTGATTTCTTCAACAATCTCGTTTACCGTGGGGACCATTCCGCCCATGCGGCCGTAAAAATGCACGGGGCGCTGGCCTTCCACGGCAAGGCGGACGTCGTCCACCATCTGCCCGGCGCTCATTTCCACGACCAGGTACTGCTGCGCTGTGCGCAGGGTTTTGCGGATGGCATCGGAGGGGAAGGGCCACAGCGTGATCGGGCGGAGCATTCCCACCCGGTAGCCCTCCTCGCGGCATTTGCGGATTGCGCTGCGCACGATGCGGCTTGTGGTGCCGTATGCGACGACGACCACCTCGGCGTTTTCCAGCAGTTCCTCCTGCCAGCGGCATTCGTTTTCGGTGATCTTCTTATATTTGCCTTCCAGCCTCTGGCAGTGCCTCTCCAGCACCTTGGGGTCGATGTAGAGGCTGTTGATCAGGCTGCGCGGCCGCCCGGGCGTAGGCTCGTGGCCGTCGGCTGCCCAGGTTTTATCCGCAAGGTCTACGGCAGGGCGGTAGGGCTTGTCCATGTCCACAGGCTCCATCATCTGCCCGATCATGCCGTCGCCCAGAATCATCACGGGGTTGCGGTAACGGTCGGCGATGTCAAAGGCCGTCTGGGTAAGATCCACAGCTTCCTGGACGCTCGCGGGTGCCAGCACGCAGGTGCGGTAATCGCCGTGCCCGCCGCCGCGCGTGGCCTGGTAGTAATCGCTCTGGGCGGGCTGAATGCCGCCAAGGCCGGGGCCGCCGCGCATGATGTTGACAATCACGCAGGGCACCTCCGCGCCGGTCAGATAGCTGATTCCTTCCTGTTTTAGGCTGATGCCGGGGCTTGAGGATGAGGTCATCACCCGCGCGCCCGCGCCGCCCGCGCCATAGACCATATTGATGGCCGCGACTTCACTCTCAGCCTGTAAAAAGCAGCCGCCGACTTCCGGCAGACGCCTGGACATATACTCTGGGATTTCATTCTGCGGCGTGCTGGGATAACCGAAAAAAAACTTGCAACCGGCTTGTATGGCCGCTTCGGCGATCGCTTCATTGCCCTTCATGAGTTTCTTCATGCGTTCGTTCCTTCCCGGCTTGCGCCGTGATCATTTCTCTACGCGGATGGCAACCTCGGGGCACATGGTGGCACAAAACGCACAGCCGATGCAAGCCGCGGGTTCGCCGCAAAGCGCGGTATGGTATCCTTTCGGATTGATTTGCGTGGTGCTGATGATCATAATCTGTTTGGGGCAGGCGCCTACGCACAGACCGCAGCCCTTGCAGAGATCCTCGTTGACGGTGACCGAAGCCATTTCTCCGCCTCCCTTTCCTTTATAAGACGCGTTTGTCACTCGTCGTTTATCATAAGCCAATGCAGGGGGATTGTCAACGCGCAGGGCGTGAGTGGAGGACCCGGTCAAACAGCGTGGAAAGCTTGTATCCAAAGCGTGATCAGGGGTCTGCGCAAATGTAAAAATGCGGTCACAGAGCATTCTAATGTTGTGTTCATCCTCTCCTCAGTAGATTTGAAGCGTTTTGTCTTTTCTTGCTTCATGGAATATGCTATACTTTGAAAGACAAACGAACTCAAGATTTTATCGGAAATACAAGGGAGCGAACATGAGCAATCAATCCAGAAGAGACAGGCGGCGCAAGGGGAAAAAGGCCGGAGACATGGCGTTCGGCATCACCTTTTTGCTGTACTTTATATTTGTTGGCCGGTTCGGGTTCGGCGGCCTGTTCGGCGGCTTGATTGTGGCCGGGCTGGTGAGCTCCATCGTCCGTTCCATGGCTTCGGGCTTGGACCTGAACGCCAACAACAACCAGAGCGCCGAGCGCAAGGCGCGCGCCGCCAAGCCTGTGGAAGCGGTTGTGGAGGAAAAACCCGTAGCCGCCGTTCCCACGGATAAAACCGGCAATCCCGAAGTGGATGCGATCCTGGACAAGGGCCGCAGAACCATTCTGCAGATTCGCGCCGAGAACAAGAGGATTCCCGATGAACTGCTCACCAGGCAGCTCGACCAGCTGGAAATCCTCTGCGGTGAAATTTTCCGCGCCGTGCACGACAAGCCGGAGAAGGCATCGCAGATCCGCAAGTTCATGGATTATTACCTGCCCACGACCCTTAAAATCGTATCCACCTATCGGGTGATCAGCGAGCGCGGCGTATTCGGAAACGAGATGGCGCAGGCGCGCCAGCGTATTGAGGATGCCCTTGGCACCGTCATCAAAGGCTGTCAAAAGCTATTGTCCAAGCTCTACCAGGACGATGTTCTCGATATTACCACCGATATCGACGTGCTGGAGCAGATGCTCAAGCGCGACGGCCTGACCGAGACCGAGCTGCAAATCGCGGCTGAGCAGGCCCGGCGCGCGGCGGAGATCAACCAGGCCATCGACCAGAGGGCGAGGTCAGCCGCGCCCCAGCCCGCGCAGCAAATATCGCAAACCCAGCAGCAGTCTGCCGCCTCCGCAGGCGGATCGCAGGCGCAGCAGATCGAATATTGACTTTGGAGTTATGTAAGGAGGCAATCTTATGACTGAAGAAAACGCAAAGGCGCAGGCAACGGACATCCCGGTGCTGTCGCTGGACGATCAATCCATGGCCAAGGATAAGGCGGACCTTGAGGAAGCCGTTGCGGCGCTGGAGAAGGTGAACGCAACCGCCCCCACCGCCAAATCGGCCAAGGTGGCCGAAAAAGCGCTCCAGGAGCTGGATACATCCATGCTCAGCGATACCGAAAAGGCGACCATCACGGAGTTCGCCAAGAAGATTGATATCGAAAACCCAGAGCATGTGCTGCTCTACGGCGCGAGCGCACAGAAAAAGGTCGCGGATTTCTCCGATAGCGCGCTGGCGACCGTGCGCACCGACCAGACCGGCGAAACCGGCGATATGCTGGTCAAGCTGATCTCGGAAATCAAGGGCTTCTCTACCGAGGCGGACCGCCCCTCCGGCATCCGTGGCTGGTTCTGGGACGCGCGCAAGAACTTTGAAGAGATCAAAAACCGCTACGAGAAGGTGGATGTGAACGTGGATGTCGTCGCGCGCACGCTGGAGGAAAACCAGCGCACGCTGCTCAAGGACATCAGCATGCTCAACCACCTATACGATATGAACACGCAGTACTTCAAGGAGCTCACCATGTACATCGTTGCGGGTGAGAAAAAGCTCGCGGAGGTGCGCGAGGGCGCGCTCAAGGAGCTGAGCGAGAAGGCAAAGGCAAGCGGCGACACCATGGACGCGCAGCGCGTCAACGATCTGGCGACCGCCTGCGACCGTTTTGAAAAGAAGATTCACGATCTGAAGCTCACCCGCACCGTCGCGCTGCAGATGGCGCCGCAGATTCGGCTTTTGCAGAATAACGATAGCCTCCTGGTGGAGCGTATTCAGTCTACGCTTTCCAACACCCTGCCGCTTTGGAAAAGCCAGATCGTCATCGCGCTGGGCCTGGCCCGCAGCCAGCAGGCATTGAAGGCCCAGACGGCCGTAACCAATATGACAAACGAGCTGCTCAGAAAGAATGCCGAAATGCTCAAGATGGGCACCATCGAAACGGCCAAAGAGGCCGAGCGCGGCATTATCGACGTTACCACGCTGGCCAAAACCAACCAGGACCTGATCGACACCATCACCGAGGTGATGACCGTGCAGCGGGAAGGCCGCCAGCACCGCATCGACGCGGAGAAACAGTTGATCGTGCTGGAATCCCAGCTTAAGCAGAAGCTGTTGGAGCTGAAAGACTGACGGGAAATTTACAGCGATCAATGGCCTGCGGCACAGCAGGCCATAGACCAGAACCGATACACGGAGGGATCCAATGCTAGCGCAAGAAGTCATGAATTTTTTGGAGGAAAACGACGTCAAGTTTGTACGCTTGGCGTTTCCCGATTTATTCGGGAGATTAAAGAATATCGCCATCCAGCCGGATCTGCTGGAAGAGGCGTTTGAGCAGGGCATACCGTTTGAGGCTTCCGCGGTGGACGGGTTTACGTCGCCGGGCGACGGAAGCCTCCTGCTGCGCCCCGATCCCGATACGCTTTGCATCCTTCCGTGGCGGCCGCAGGCAGGGCGGGTTTGCCGTCTGATCTGCGATGTGATCCGCGCGGACGGTACGCCGTATGAAAACGATACGCGCGGCATTCTGCGCAAGGCGGAGGCCATGGCGGCCGAGCGCGGGTTTTCCATCCGCATGGGCGCGGAGTGCGAGTTCTACCTCTTTGAAGCCGACGAGCAGGGCCGCATCACCAAAAAGCCGCAGGACAGGGGCAGCTATCTGGACGTCGCCCCGCTGGATCGCGGCGAGGACGTGCGCCGGGAAATCTGCCTGACGCTGCTGTCCATGAACATCCGCCCGGAGCTCAGCCACCACGAGCGCGGTCCCGGGCAGAACGAGATCGATTTCCACCGCGCCGATCCCGTGACCGGCGCCGATCATCTGGTGGCGTTCCACAACGCCGTGCGTACCATTGCCACGCGCTACGGCCTGGCCGCGTCCTTCATGCCCAAGCCGCTGCCCGGCGAATACGGCAACGCGTTCAAGGTGAACTTCGCGCTGTTCAAGGACCGCATTAACCTGTTCCGCATGGAGGACGGGCAGCTGATGCCTGAGGCGAAGGCCGCCATGGCGGGCGTATTGAACAGGCTCCCTGAGATGACCCTGTTTTTAAACCCCATCCCAAACAGCTACGACCGCCTGACCGACGGCGAAGCGCCCAACCGCGTTTGCTGGTCGCATCAGCGCAAGAAGAACGCCGTGCGCGTGCCGCTGCCCCAGCACCGCTTTGCCAGAATGCAGATCGCAAGCGCCGATAGCCTTTCCAACACCTATCTGGCCTATGCGCTGCTCATTTTCGCGGCGCTGGAAGGCATCGACAGGGGCGAGGAGCTGCCGCCGAGCGTTACCAGCGACTGGGATGCCATGCCGCCGCTTCCGGAATCCCTCAGCAAAGCCATCGAGGCCGCCGGAAACAGCGAGTTCATCCGGCGTACGCTGCCGGAGAGCGTTGTCACTGCATACCTGAACAACGCGCACATTCTGGTGCAGAAGGATCAGCAGGATAAAACCGGTTTGTTTGAAGAACAGTTCGGATGTTTTTAAGAATTCGTCTTTCAACTCCCGTACGCTGCCGGATTCATGGGTATTCGCAAGTGGTTCCGGCAACGCATTTGTTTCCGATACCCTCCCTACCCCCACGAATAGGAGAGCACGACGTTGACGCAGGGGCGTAATTTACTGGTAGCTGCAAAGGGGCAGGAAAAGCTGACGGAATGGCTCAGTTCTGTTTGCGTCGGCGAGATTGTTACGGTAACGGGCGCGGCGCAGGCACGCCGCAAGGCAAGCGGGGATGAGTTCTCGCTTGCTTTGATCAATATGCCCCTGCAGGATGAATCGGGCCTGGATCTGGCCGTCGACCTGGCCCGCAATACCACTGCGGCGGTCGTGCTGCTGGTGAAGGCTGAAACGGTGCCGCTGGTCGCCGATACGGCGGTCGAAGCCGGTGTGCTGATCGTGCCCAAGCCTGTCAACCTCCTGCTGTTTGAGCAGATTGTCAAAGTCGGCATCGCCTGCCGCAACCGCCTGCTGATGTATAAGGAGCAAACCGCCCGTTTGCAAACGCGCTATGAGGAGCTTAAGGTGATCGACCGCGCCAAGTGCCTGCTGATCGAGCATATGCGCGTCACGGAGGAGGAAGCGCACCGCATCATCGAAAAAGAGGCCATGGACAGCCGCATGTCGCGGGTGCGCGTGGCCAAGAAGGTATTGGATCGTTTCGAGCTGTAGCCCTATGCTTTGATTAAATCCTCGCAGGTCGCTGCGAGGGTTTTTGTATTTAGAAAACCACTGGCTAGGCCAGTGGTTCCAAAAAAGGCTTTTGCCGATAATGATAACGAGAAACTCCTTTTGCTAAACTAAGATGCGGCCTGACAACTGCAACAAAGCAAAA
>Ga0116163_1000886_pt1 | contig 19524 bp, 18 predicted proteins | sample AD_UKC107_MetaG_FD_89889 | JGI IMG/M metagenome (GOLD analysis project Ga0116163, IMG submission 89889) | Active sludge microbial communities of municipal wastewater-treating anaerobic digesters from Hong Kong - AD_UKC107_MetaG | ecosystem: Engineered > Bioreactor > Anaerobic > Digestate...
GGAAAATGATATAATGATAATGAAAAAAAGCGGTTTGACCGCCAAAGGGAGGTAAAGATGAAAAGATACTATCTGAAGCAAAAGGTATTGGCCTTGAAGGACACCTACAGCGTGTTCGACGAGAGCGGAAAGGAAGTATTCCATGTCAAAGGCGCATGGATAAGCTTCACCAGAAGAAAAGATTTCTGTGAACCGACCGGGGAGATTCTGTTCACGATCAGAAGGATGCTTTTCCATCTGTTGCCCCATTACAGTCTTACCGATTCATCTGGCAAGGAAGTGGCGAATATCAAGAAACGTTTTACCGTTTTGAGCCATCGGATCGATATCTTAAGCAGTCGCGGCGACTATTCGATCACAGGTGATTTCATGGCTCATGATTTCACAATCGAAAAAGCCGGCCAGGCCGTAGTGGAGATCCACAAGAAGTGGATGTCATGGGGAGACAGTTACGAGATCGGCGTGTCCGACGAGGAAAATGCGTCCTTTTATGTAGCGCTCGTGGTCATGATCGACGACTGCCTGTACAACCGCAAAAACCACAGATGATTGAAAGACCGCCCCGAAATCTACGGAGCGGTCATTTTTTTATAAGTTTGATCATGAGATTTTCGGCGGAGGCCTCGATCAGAGTTTCGCTATTTTTTATCGCTTCCCCTATGTTCATGTCATCCGGAGTCACCTGGATCAGACCGGCGATTTCCTTCGGCTTGTAAAGAAGAAGATTTTTCTCGACGGATCCTGCCAGGACATAAACCGAAACGCCGGCTTCAGATGCTTTTCTCATGATTCCGCTGACGGCTTTTCCCTGTAGACTCTGATGATCGAAACGGCCTTCGCCGGTCAAAATCAGATCCGCGTCTTTGATGACTTGGCCGAAGCCGCATTCTTCAAGTAAGAATAAAACTCCGTTTCTGACAGAAGCATGGAAAAACGCCTTCATCGAAACCGGAGTGCCACCGGCGGCTCCCGCTTTGGCAAAATTGGCGTCAAATCCGAATGAGTCTTGCAGGATTTTAGCATAATGTTCCAGGTTTTCGTCTAACAGATCGATCATGGCGTCATCAGCGCCTTTTTGCCGGGCATAGATTCTGGCGGCGCCATTTGGTCCGTAAAGCGGATTATCCACGTCTGTTAAGCAGATTATTTTAATATTCCTGATTCTTTCGTCAATTTCCGAAGTGTCGATTGCGGCGATTTTGACGAGGGTATCGCCCGTCGGAACGAAACGACGGCCAAATTTGTCAAAGTATTTCACTCCGAGACAACTGGCGATTCCGCATCCGGCATCGTTCGTGGCGCTGCCGCCGAGGCCCAACCATATTTCCTTGGCGTTTCGGTCCAAAGCGTCAAGAATCATCTCGCCCGTTCCGTATGTCGTAGTTTTGGCGGGATTCGGATTCTTTGCCAAAACCAATCCGGCGCTCTCCGCCAATTCAATCACGGCGGTCATGTCTTCAAGAAACGCATAGGAACTTGTGACTTCCTTGTTTTCGGGACCGGTGGTTCTTAAAACGATTTTCCGGCCTTTTCTGCATGCCAGAATCGCATCCGCCAGGCCCTCGCCGCCGTCGGAAACGTTCAATTTGACGATCTTGGCATCGGGAAGTACTTTCCGAATGCCTTTTTCCATGGCATTGGCGACCTGAATGCTTTTCAGCGCTCCCTTGTATTTGTCTGGTGCGAGCACGATTTTCATCTGGTATTCCGTCTTTCTTCCAGCGAAGCCAAAAAGACGTTTTTACCAAGCGTCAGGGTTTTCTTTTTCCAGCGTCCAGTCAGAACGGAGGGATCGGATTGTACCTTATGGATGATGTTTGCATATTCTTTGACAAAACCGGCTTCCATTTCCAATACATAATTGTTGAATGCGCCGATCTCTTCAAAAGACAAATCGTCACCCAGTCCAGCCGCCATTTGGATCAATTTTTCTTCTATGGCGTTTGTTTGTATTTTATAGTCCCGTTCTATGACTAGTCCCGAAAAAACGGCACGCGACAGATATTCGCGTTCAAGCCAGAAATCGAGGGATTCTTTTTCCGATTTGAAAACCGGAATGCCGGGCCGATCGAATATGACTGGTAGATATATCGCCAGGCAAGGGGTCGAGCGTCCGGTTAGCCAGATCGTTATTTTGTCGCCTTTCCATTCGACAATCATGCTGGAAGTCGTATGATCGCCAAGCGTTGAATAGTGCATGCAGGGACTTTTGAGGGTTCCGCGCCGGAAAAGTGTTTTTGTAGTCAGACCAGCCGGATGCATTTGCATCGCCTTTATCACATCTTTGATTCCTGTGATGTGAGCTTCTCTCAATGTTTTTTCCCGATTGAAAGAACCGGAAAAGCAAGTGAATACCGGTTCGGTGTTCCGTTTAAAAAAAGCAGCGGCTGTTTCATTCATCACAGACAGGCGGTTGGATATGTTGCCGCTGGCATCAAGTTGCCATTCGATATGCTTTTTTCCCACGATTTCCAGAATGAAAGCTTCCCGGGAATCGGCGATCAGGAAAGAGTTGTCATAGTAAAACGGCTTGTCAAACCCGCAATTCCCGCCCTGACCGTACTTTTCCAGATACCCGATGATTACATCGAGAGCATGCCTGGCGGTGTCGCCTTCTTCCAAACCGAGACGAAGAAGATCCATCCCGGTGAGTCTTTCCGTTTTTTTGTCCCGGTTTTTCGTGAATACCGCCTCGTTACCGATGGCGACGCCTTGCGAGTTGATTCCCATTTCGGCGCCCCACATCCAACTCGGTTTCACCAGAATCATCGCGAAGGTGTCCGGATTTTCGTCAATTTCCACATAAGTGCATTTTTTCCGGTTCAAGGGATCTCCCGGTTTCGCTTCGACAAATACTGTCAGATTGGGTTCATTGGGACTGCGGTCGCTGTTCTTGGCGAAAAACGCCGATGTTCCGGTTTTTCTATATAAAGTGTCGCACATGTTATCACCTCGTTGTCTTCTGCCATAAGTTTATGGCTAAAAGCCACACTTGTCAAGTATGGCAAGGTTATCTGGAAACAGGAAACCCGACATTCTTTTTAAGGGATTTGTTGAAGAAGTAGGCAATTGATTATATAATTCTCTATGAAGAGGGGGGAAGAATATGGCGGGTATCTTGAAACTATCCGGAAATATCCTGGTGGAAAGCATGGACTTTGGACCGGCCATTACGGCGTTTTTCATCGATAAGTTTACCGATATGCCGCCAATCGAAAGAATCGACGTAAACAACGTATCGGAAAGCGGAACCCTCAGTAGCTTTTCAACGTATCGTTGCGTCGATGGCACGGTGGTCACTTTCGATTCTTACCCAGATCAAAATTTTCTGTCGCCCATGGATTTTCTCGAACCAAGGGAAAAAAACGAACTGAAAAAGGAAATCGTCTTCAAGATAAGGCTTAAAGAGTCTTTTACTTATGATAATCAAGAGATATCTTTGATCGAAGCGAATATACAAAAGAGAATCATGGCGCCTTCAATTGCCATGTTTTCGGATGGCGTTATCGAATTTGACCGGAAGATCGCCATGGATTATTCGTTTTATATGCCGAAATCAGTCGGACCAGTTCCGCTTATAGTTTGGCTGCACGGTGCGGGAGAAGGCGGAAGAAGCGTCTGGCGGAGGCTTCTCAAACCACCGGTTTCCAGGTTGGTTGAACCACATATCCAGAATATCTTCGGCGGGGTTGCCATATTGATCCCCCAGGCGGAAACATTTTGGATGGATGATGGCAAAGGCAATTATACGGTTGACGGGACGACAATGTACAAAAAGGCACTTCACGGCCTGATCACCGGCATCCTGCGCTCCCATCCCCGTCTCGATCCCAAACGCGTCTATGTCGGCGGCTGTTCGAACGGCGGCTTCATGACGATCAAAATGCTTTTGTCATATCCCGAACTCTTTGCTGCGGGGTTCCCCGTCTGTGAGGTTTATAACGACAGATGGCTGAAAGACGAGGATATCAGAGTGCTTTCGACCATTCCGCTTTGGTTCGTCCAGTCTCGTGACGACCCCGTCGTCAGGCCGGAGGATTTTTGCCTTCCCACCTGCAAAAGGCTTTTGGAAACAAAATCCAACGATATCCATTTGACCTTGATCGAGCACGTCACCGACCAAACTGGCAAATATACGCTTCATAATGGCGCTCCATATCGTTACCACGGTCATTTCTCCTGGATCACGGCTTTGAACGACTGGTGCGTTGATGTCATCGACGGCAAAAAGACAACCATGTTTTCCTGGCTTTCCCGCCAGAGAAAGCCTTGAAATACCTGTTTTTTTGCCAAATCAAACGCAATATGCGATAATAATCCGTAAAGAACGTTTCCGGAAAGGACTGAGACAGATTGAATGACGAAATGGAATTTTGCTTGTTATTTACGAGCGATGTCCACGGCCATCTATATCCGATCGATTACGTGACGGAAAAAAAGGCCTCGAATTCGCTTGCCAATATCGCGTCAGTGATCCGAAAACACCGGATCGCCAACACTGTCGTACTTGATTTGGGAGATATCCTGCAAGGCAGTCCGATGATGGATTACCACTGGCACAAAGCCAGAAACAAAGCCAATCCGGCAGCTTTCTGCCTGAAAGGGATCGGCTACGATTATTTTGTCCCGGGCAACCATGATTTTAATTACGGGCGAGCCTACCTGTCCCGTTTCATCAGCCAAATCACGGCCAAACCCCTATGTGCCAATATCCTGACGAAAAAAGGGAATCCGGCCATCGGGTCGCCATACGACATCGTCGAATTGACCGAAGGATTGAAAATAGCCATCATTGCCGTTACGACCCAGTACATTCCCAATTGGGAAAAAAAAGCCAATGTGCGGGGGCTTGTCTTCACTGACGCTTGCCTGCAAGCCAAGAAACTGGTCGAAAGAATCAGAAAAGAAGAAGATCCGACGATGGTGATAGTGGCTTACCATGGAGGATTCGAAAAAGATCTAGATACCTTTTTGCCATATGTCGACGATACCGGAGAAAACGAAGGATCGCGAATGCTGGAAACAATCGAAGGAATCGATGTGCTACTGACCGGACACCAGCACAGGAAGATTTGCCAAAAGGTCAAAAACACCTGGGTCATCCAGCCAATGTCGAATGCCTTGGCGGTCGGGAAGGTTATAACTAAATTTGCGAAAAACGGCGATAAATGGGGAATTACCGGTATTGATGCCGAAATTATGGAATCTACCGGTTATCCGGAAAACGTTGAGATATGCAAACGACTCGAAAAGGAACAAATAGCAACGGAAGAGTACTTGGACAAAGTCATCGGCATAGCTCCTAAGAACGATATGGAAATCAAGGATCAATTCGACGCCAGGCTCCACAAACACAAGGTTGTGACTTTCATCAACCGGGTGCAGCTAGACAAAAGCAAAGCCATGATTACCTGTTCTTCCCTTGGCAATTCGGTCACCGGATTTAAAAAGATGATCACCGTCAGGGATGTCTATACGACCTATTTGTATCCGAACAATCTGGTAGTCGTCGAAATCACCGGCGAGAAATTAAGGTTGGCTTTGGAAAAATGCGCCGAGTACTTTGTCGTTGAAAATGGCCGCATATCAAGCAATCCGAAGTATTCCCATCCCAAGGTGGAACATTACAATTACGATATGTTCGACGGCATCGATTATACTATCGACATATCAAAACCGGAAGGCAGTCGAATCGTCAGGCTAGAAAGAAACGGCGTTCCCGTCAGGGAAAACGACATACTTACCTTAGCCATGAATAATTACCGATATGCCGGCGGCGGGGAATTTGCGATGTACAAAGGGCTTAAGACCCTGAGAAGTTACGGCGACGACATCACCGATTTAATCACCAAGTCGATCGAAAAGAAACACTTGATCGTTGTAGATGATCCGAAAAACATCGTAGTGAAGGCTTCAAAGAACCAATGACGGGATATTCCCGTCATTTTTTTCTATACTCTTCTGTATAGGCACTATTCAAATTACCAATTATATGATATAATATCTTTTAATATAAAACCGGTTCTAACCGAATAAAATTCGGTATCTTTCACGGGTGGTGACACTGTGGCGGAAGCCGTAATCCTGTGCGGCGGATATTCATCCCGTATCGGAGAAAACAAAATGATGCTCGAACTGGCCGGCCATCCACTGATTTGGCATACGGTGGCCGGGGTTTCTCGTGTCACAAACCGGGTGATAATCGTCACCGGCCATTACCATGACGACATTTCCAAACTTTTTTCCGGATGGGACAATGTCGTCATCATCCGCAACACCGACTATGAAAAAGGTATGTTTTCTTCCGTTAAATGCGGAGTGAGACAGACAGAATCCGATTTTTTCGTTCTTCCGGGCGACCACCCCTTGGTGAAGGAAGCCACATTCAAGCTGTTGCTTTCCGGTACCAAGGATGTACGTGTGCCTGCCTATGCCGGCCGTAAGGGCCATCCGGTTTTTTTCTCTCGGCGGCTGAAGGAAGCTTTGCTTGACGAACCAGATGATTCGAACCTAAAAATCTTTCGTAACCATTACGATGTCGAAATCTTCGAAACCGACGACGAAGGCATCATCAAAGACGTGGATACTTTGAAAGATTTTTTCTATATACAAAACCTTCACGAGGAGGAGCGTTAACATGATTATCGAATCATTTTTCCGACCGACCACCCTGGACGAAGCCTTTGCCAAATACATGGAATCGCCCAAAAACCAGATTTTGGGCGGCGGCGCTTGGCTGAAACTTACCGGTTCCAGGATCAATACCCTGATATCCCTTGAAGGATTGGGTCTCGACAAGATTGTAAATACCGAAGACAAAGTCATAATCGGGGCAAATGCCACGCTCCGCGGGATTGAGACGGACACCGCCATCAAGAACATATCTGGCGGAATTCTCTCAATGGCTATGGCATCAGTTATGGGCGTGACTTTGAGAAACATCGCCACAATCGGCGGCACAATCATGGGCAGATACCCATTTTCCGATGTGATCACCGCACTATTGGCGCTTGACGCCACGCTGGTGTTCTATAGCCAAAAAAACATGAAAATTTCTGAATATCTGAATCAGGAAAAACCGGAAAAGGATCTGCTTATGTATGTCCAGATCGACAAAAGTCCGGGTTATGGTTATTTCCACCGGGTTGCCAGAACGTCGACCGACTTCGCCATTGTCAATCTGGCGATCGTCAAAACCGGAAACATCTGGCGTATCGCCGTTGGAGCGAGACCGGGTATTGCAAGACTGTGTCCGCTGGCAGCGGAAGCACTGCAGAAAGATCAAGACCATACCAAGGAAAATCTAGCGGCGGTGGCCCAGATGGCGGTCAGGGAACTGGAATTTTTATCCAACAACAAAGCCAGCGGGGAATATCGGGAAATGCTGGCAAGAACATATGTCGAACGCGGATTGGAGGCGACCTGCACAAATGCGGATTAGAATCGTTGTCAACAAGGAAGAAAAACATTTCGATGTCGATCTGAATGAATATCTGGTCGACACCTTGAGAAGAAACAATTATCTTTCCGTGAGACGCGGCTGCGACACCACCAACTGCGGCGTCTGTACAATCCTTTTGGATGGTAAACCGGTGCCTTCCTGTTCCTTGCTTTCCGTCGCTGTCAATAACCATGAAGTGACGACAGTCGAAGGGATTATGGAAGAGGCGGAAAAATTGGCGGAATTTTTCGGTCATGAGGGAGCTGATCAGTGCGGTTATTGCAATCCGTCACTGGCACTCACGGTCTATGCCATGAAACGCGAACTCAAGAACCCGACGCCGTCCGAGATCAAAAATTATCTTGTAGGAAACCTGTGCCGTTGCACGGGATACCAGGCCCAGGAAATCGCAATCGAGAAATATCTGGGTGACAAATCATGAAAGTCGTGAACAATCCCGTCCCTTCCGTCGACGGAAAGGGACTGATGATGGGACGCCACGGATACACTGATGATTTCGCGGAAAAAGATTCGCTTGTCATCAAGATCCTGAGAAGTCCGCATCCATATGCCAAAATAACGAAAATCGCGACGGAAAAAGCCAAAGACGTTCCCGGCGTGACAATGGTTTTGACCTACAAGGACTTCCCTCGCATACCTTTTACCAGGGCGGGACAGGGTTACCCGGAACCATCGCCGCATGACAAGTTTGTTCTTGATGAATACGTGCGTTATATCGGCGATGAAGTGGCCGCCGTTGCGGCGACCTCGGAAAAAGCCTGCATAGAAGCGTTGAAACTGATCGATGTCGAATACGAAGTCCTGGATTCCGTCCTCGATTTCGAGAAAGCGATCGACAATCAATCCGTCATTCATCCGGAACCGGAGATCCACGAGATGTTCCCGATCGGTTTCGAACCGAAAAGAAACATCGCCGCCAGTTATGAAATGGAAGTCGGCAACGTCGAGGAAGAACTGGAAAAATGCGATGTAGTAATCAGGGATTCCTTCTTGACCCAGGCCCAGGCCCATGCGATGATGGAACCGCATGCCGTCAATGCCCGGATGGATTACCAGAACCGTCTGGTCATTTATTCATCGACTCAGACACCATTCCATGTAAGAAGGATTATTTCCCAGACTCTGGGCATTCCGCTTGCCAAAATCCGTGTGATAAAACCGCGTGTCGGCGGCGGCTTCGGAGGGAAACAGGCTCTCCACGGGGAAATGTTCGCAAGTTATGTGACCTGGAAAACCGGAAAACCTTCCCGGATCGTCTTCACGAGAAAGGAAGTATTCGAATCGACCTATACGCGTCATCCGATGAAAATAGATATTGCGATAGGCGCCATGAATGACGGCTCGATGAAAGCAATCGATTGTAAGGTTTTGTCGGATACCGGCGCTTACGGCGAACATGCTTTGACCGTATTCATGGTGACGGGATCCAAGGTCTTACCGCTTTACAACAAGGTTTCTGCCGTCAGATTCGGCGGAAAAGTCGTATACACCAACCATACTCCCGCTGGAGCTTATCGGGGATACGGGGCAATTCAAGGCAATTACGCCCTCGAGGCTGCCGTCGACATCCTGGCGGATAAACTCGGAATGGATCCGATTGTTCTAAGACAGAAGAACATGATAAAAGAAGGCGAGACATCGCCGATCTTCGCCATCATGGGCGAAGGCACCGAAGGAACCGCGATGACGATGGATTCCTGCAAACTGGACTACTGCGTAAAACAGGGAAAAAAACTCATTGGCTGGGATAAAAAGTATCCCCGTTACGAGGAAACCGAAGACAAGGTGCGTTCGGTCGGAATGGCAATCGCCATGCAGGGAAGCGGAATTCCTCTGATTGACATGGGATCCGCCAGCATTAAATTAAACGACGGCGGATTTTACAACCTGATGACCGGAGCGACCGAGATCGGCCAGGGAAGCGATACCGTGTTGTCGCAGATCGCCGCCGAAGAACTGATGACGGATATCGACAAAGTAGTCATCTATTCGTCCGATACCGACCTGACGCCGTTCGATACCGGTGCCTACGCATCCAGCACCACCTACGTTTCCGGAAACGCCGTCTGGAAAGCCGCTCGCAAGCTGAAAGAAATGATGATCGAAGCCGCCGGCGAGTTTCTCGACGGAGGCTTGGATACAATCGAATTTGACGGGAAGACATTCACCAACATCAAAAACGGAAAAACAATCGATTTAGTGACGCTTTCCAACAAACTCACTTACGGAGAAAGACAAAGACAACTACAGGCGACATCAAGCTATGTCGGTCACAAATCGCCGCCACCATTCATGGCAGGATTCGTCGACATCGAAGCCGACAAGAAGACCGGCGAAATCAAAATCTTGGATTATGTCAGCGTTGTCGACTGCGGCACTCCGATCAATCCGAATCTGGCCAAAGGCCAGGTGGAAGGTGCGATCGTCCAGGGGATCGGGATGGCGATCTATGAAAATGTGACGGTCACTTCCAAAGGAAAATTGGTGTCGAGCGATTTCATGAATTACCGGATTCCGACCAGAAAAGAAATCGGTAAACTGACGACCGAATTCGCCGAAAGTTATGAGGAAACCGGACCGTTTGGGGCCAAATCGGTCGGCGAGATCGGAATCGATACTCCACCGGCCGCCCTGTCGAACGCTATTTACAACGCTTTGGGAGTAAGGATGAAAGATCTGCCCATGACGGCAGAAAAAATATATTACGCCATGAAAAAAAAGGAGACTGAAAAATGAAAAAGAATTTTTGGCAAAGACTTAGCGTCATCTTGATGTTCGGTTCCGTTTGGGGCATTCTCGAAGCCTCGCTAGGATATGTTTTGCATCTCTTACCGGCTCTGATCGCCGGTAGCGTCATGTTTCCGATCGCTTCCGTCATATTGTTGTGGGCCTATAAGAGCAGCCAGAAGAAATCCGACCTTGTCTGGATCGGATTCGTCGCGGCCCTGATAAAGGGAATCGATTTTTTCCTTCCGAATCTCAGTTATTTCAAAGTGATGAATCCGATGATCGCCATCGTGTTCGAAACATTGATGGTCGTGGCCGTCATTCCATTATTGGAAAAGAGCAACCTATTTTCCAAGATATGCGCCATGCCTCTGGCCGCTCTGGGATGGAATCTTTTGTTTCTGAATTTTCATGCGATCTATTATATTGTCAATCTGGCGGTGTCGCCGGACACGGCTTATCTTAACTACAATATTTCTTCGGTTGCCAATTTCCTTTCCTACATGCAAAACAATTTCCTGTTGTCGGGAATTCTGGCTGCCGGGCTTGTCTTCCTGTTCACATATCTTGTTTTTCCAAAAATGAAACCGACAACCCATGTCGCCTATTGGCTTTCGACATCCACTTTTGCCCTCGGATTGGCGCTTACCGTTGTTTTCACCATTATTTGACATGGCAGATTTCTATGAATCCCTGCTCGAGCTGAAACGAATTGGGATACCCCTGATGGTGGTCGTGGCTGTCGCCAAAGAAGGAGCCGGCCCGGTCGATGTCGGGAAAAAGATGGTCGTAGCGGAAGACGGCACGGCCTTCGGCACGGTCGGTGGCGGAGCCATCGAGTTCTATGCCAAGAAAAAATGCGTCGAACTGATGCAAAAACACGAGAACCTGCTGGAAACCTATCTGCTATCAGAGGGAAAGATCATTCCGGAAACCAAGACGCTCCCGATGGCCTGCGGCGGAAGGGTGACTTTGTTTTATGAGTATGTCGGACCGAAAGAATTCGTCTATATTTTCGGAGCCGGCCATGTCGCCAAAGCCCTCGGATACGTACTCAGGACTTTGGGTTTTTACCTGATCGTGATCGATGACAGACAGGATGTTCTCGACGATTATCCTTATGCCAGCGAAAAGCATGCGAATCAGTTTGTACCGTTCATCGACGAAGTGGGGATCAGGGAAAACTCGATGGTCGTTGTATCGACTCCGAGTCACGAATATGATTACCACGTTTTGAACCGGATTTTGGAAAAGAAGATCCAACTCAAATATTTCGGAATGCTTTGCAGTCCGTCGAAACTCGACGATTATCTGGAAAATACCTACAAAGCTTTCGGGAACGATCTGGATCTTTCCGATTTCTACGCTCCGATCGGTCTCGATCTTGGCGGCAACACTCCGGAGGAGATCGCTGTGTCCATCGCTTCGGAGATGCTTGCCGTCAGCAATCAAAGACCATCGGGGATGCACATGCGGGAGACAAGGCATGGTAAGTATCGTTACTGGTAAAATCAATTCCGGAAAAACCGGAAGAATGATTTCGATTTACGAAAAAACGCATAAGGGCGACGGATTCGTTTCCCTGAAAAACATGGACGGCAATACCGTCCTCGGTTATGACGCGATGCAATTGTCGACCGGGGAAAAATTTCCCCTTGTTTCGAGAAAAGGCAGAAATTCTGTCAAGTTCCGGCAGGCTTGCCGGATCGGACCTTACTTTTTCAGCCAGGACGCGATCGACATGATCGGCGAAAAGATCGGCGAAATGATCAAAAACAACGTTTCGCCGCTCTATCTTGATGAGATCGGTCCGTTAGAGATCGAGGGAAAAGTGTTCGACAATACACTAAAGGCAATGATTTCGTCCGGACTGGATATCTGTATAACGGTGCGTACCGGTCTTTTGGAGAAAGTGATTGAGAGATATGATATCGGAGAATATCGCATAGTTTGATTGGAGGCGCTAAAGATGGTTGATCTTGCGATCATGAATGGCAAAGTCTATCAGGACGGTGATTTTGTCGACGCCAATGTTTATGTGGACAAGGATATATTCCAGGCCGTGACGGCGGAGACATATCCGGCCGCGACGGAAGTGGATGCCAAGGGAATGTTGGTTTTTCCCGGCTTGATCGATCCGCATGTCCATTTTGATCTCGACCTGGGGGTCATGAGATCGGTGGACAATTTTGAAAGAGGCAGTCTGTTGGCCGCTCTTGGCGGCGTGACGACGATCATTGATTTTCTCGACCCGGCCGATACTCCGGCCGATCTCGAAATGAAATACCGCCGTCGGGTTTTCGAAGCCGAGGACAGCAAGGTCGACTATATGTTCCACGCCTGTATCAAGGAACCACATTGCGATCTCGAGAGTTTTGTCATCAAGATGATGTCGCTCGGGATGAACACGCTCAAATGTTTCACTACCTATTCCGATTCCCACCGGATGATAAACGACAACGAGATCATCGAGCTTTTGAAACTGTCGGAAAAATACCATTTCCTGCTCATGGTCCATGTCGAGGACGACGATCTGATCGATCTGAATCCTTCATACACATTCCGTGAACTTGGCATAAGCCGTCCTAAACAGGCGGAGATTCAGAAGGCTTTGCAACTGGCTGGATATGTCACCCGCTACGGAGGATTTTTGTACATGGTCCACGTTTCCTCCGGAGAAACGATCGAGAATCTCAAGGAATACTATCCGGAGATTCTGAACCGGCGTTTCTTTTTGGAAAGCTGTCCTCAGTATTTTTTGTTTGACGACAGCGTATTTTCTCAGAAAGACGGATATCTTTACACTACTGCTCCCCCGATCCGCAGCAAAACCGAAAAAATGTATCTGAACGCGAACATCGACTGGATCTATGCGATCGGAACCGACCATTGCGCCTTCACCAAAAGCCAGAAACATGGCGAACTGTTGTCGGAGATTCCCCTTGGCATCGGTTCGATCGAACATTCATTCGATGTGATGTACAACTTATATGGCAACAAGATCGTGGAGAAAATGACCACCCATCCAGCCCAGATGAACGGGCTTGCGGGTCGAAAGGGGAAAATCAAGGCCGGTTACGACGCCGATCTTTTCCTGTATCGCCCCGGCAAGGGAAAAATCGCCGAAGATCATTCCGGAAGCGATTATTCCGTCTATATGGGTGTCCAAAAAGCCGGAACGGTTGTATCCACGTTGTCCAACGGATCCTTTATTGTCCGCGACCGTGAGTTTGAGAACGGTTTCGGAAGGCTTTTGAAAGGCGGAAGACTGTAAATGGCGAAACTGCTGATTAACGCCATGCTTTACGACTACGACCGTTTCATTCCGGACGGCTTTCTTCTGTTTGACGAGCAGATCATCGAAGCCGGCCCGATGGAGAAACTCCCGCAAGGTGACCATGAAACGATCGACGCCGGCGGCATGCTTGTCCTTCCCGGCATGGCCTGCGGGCACACCCATTTGTATTCGGCTTTCGCCAGAGGATTGGATTTAAAGCTCGACATCAAGAATTTCAAGGATATCCTGGAACAGCTTTGGTGGAGACTTGACCGGGGAATCGACAACAGAATAGCATATGCCTCGGCGCTTTCATTCGGAGCGGAAATGCTTGAAAACGGCATTACGACAATTTGCGACCATCATGCTTCGGGCAAGGAAATAACCGGTTCCTTGGAAGCGATCAAGAAAGCGGTCGTGAACGATATAGGAATGCGCGGAGTTTTCGCCTTCGAGACAAGCGACCGATTCGATGTTGCCAAAGCAGTGGCCGAAAACCGCGATTTTGCCAAAAACAACAGAACAGAACGGGCCGCCGGGACTTTCGGCATGCATGCCTCGATGAGTATGTCTGAAGAAACCATCCGCCTTGTCAAAGAAAACTTCGACGGCGAAACGATTCATGTGCATGTTGCTGAAAGCAAATACGATACGGAAGACTGTCTTGAAAAATACGGAATGTCGATAATCGACAGATTCGATAACTATGGCCTTATCGGCAAAGATTCCCTCATCGTTCACGGGGTTTTTCTGAATGATTCGGAGCTTTCGCTTCTGGCAAAAAAAGACGCAGTCGTCTGTCTCAATGTTTCTTCGAACATGAATAACGGCGTCGGGCTTCCCGACATTAAGAACATGAAAGCAAAAGGGGTTAAAGTAATCCTCGGCAACGATGGATTACATGCCGGAATGGCTCTTGAATATCTGAACTTGTATTATGCCATGCATCATAAATACGGATCATTGACCGGCCTGTCTTCCGATTTCGTCAAAGATGCTATCAACGAAACATATGATTATCTGAGCAGAAAACTGGGCATTTCGCTGGGTAAATTTGCGAATGGCTTCGCTGCCGATTTTATAATTGTTCCCTACAGACCGGCAACGCCGATCGATTCCGGAAACGCCATGGGACATTTGCTCTTCGGCGTCTATCCGGGTTTTTCTCCCAAAGATGTGTATGTTGCCGGCAAGATGCTTGTAAAGGATCATGAACTTGTCAACCGAAGCAAGAAAACGGAAGCCATCATAAAAAAGGCCGCTTCCGATTTATGGAATAATGTGAACAAGGAGGACGAACCGTGGATCTAAAAACTACTTTTGACGGACTGGAACTAGAGAATCCTTTGATGGTCGCATCAGGACCATTGAACGGAGACGACAAAAAGATCGCATTTTTCGCAAGTGAAGGCGTGGGAGCGCTGACTACGAAAACCATATCGACAAAAGAGCCGATGATTCCGAAGCCCTGCATCTACGGAGGATACGACCATGTGCTCAATTCAGAGCTCTGGAGCGAATATCCGTTAGAAAAATGGACGCGTGAATTCCTTCCCGCCATCGTGAAAGGCAAAGACCGCCCGCTAATTGTGAGTGTCGGTTATTCGGAAGAGGATATGGAGACTCTGATTCCCGAACTGGACAGATTCGCCGACGCCTTCGAAGTATCCACCCATTATGTCGGTACCGATCTTGACAAGATACGCCATATCGTGGAAACGATCAAAAAACACACCGAAAAACCGGTATATATGAAAATAAGCCCGCATCTGCCCGATCCCGAAGGATTTGCCAAAACAATCAGAGAAGCCGGCGCTAGCGGTGTCGTGGCCATCAATTCCCTTGGCCCATCGATGAAAGTCGATACCGACAAGAGAAGCACGGCATACGGCAATGCTTCCGGTTACGCCTGGCTTTCCGGGCCGGCGATCAAACCGGTGGCGCTTGCGACCGTTTATCGGATCAAACAGGCTGAACCGAGTTTGACCGTCATCGGTGTCGGCGGCATTGCCAAGGCCGACGACGTACTGGAATTTCTTCTAGCCGGCGCTTCGGCGGTCCAGATGCTTTCGGCCGCCCTGATCAAAGGAAAACAGCTGTACCGTCAAATCATCGCCGCTTTGCCGGCAGCTTTGGAAAAACACGGATTTTCTTCAATACAGGAAGTGGTTGATACACAACTTACGAATACCGTCAGTTTCACGGCAAACTTCCCGGCCTGGCAGAAAGACGGATGCAACCGCTGCCGGATATGCGAAAAAGCGTGTCCGTATTTTGCCATCAGTTATCTGGAAGGAAATATCCTGTTCGATCATACGAAGTGTTCCAAATGCGGACTTTGCGCCGCCATTTGTCCCGCCGGGGTTATCACATTTATAAAAAACGGGGGAATGAACGGTGAGTGACATAAACAAAACGATTGAAAGAGTCGATGCCAGAGAAAAAATATCCGGCATCGCCAAATATGTGGATGATCTGAAAATGGAAGGCGAAATTTACGCCAAGACAATCCGCGCTACCATCGCAAAAGGCAAAATAACTGACATATCGGTGCCGCCTTTACCAGAAGGATACGCTACCGTAGGCGTCAAAGACATTCCCGGAAAAAACTTCGTGAAAATCATATTTGACGACCAACCGGTTTTCACCGAATCAGAAGTCACTTATTTCGGCGAGCCGATCATGTTGCTGGTTGGGCCGGACAAAGCCGTGCTAAGAAAAATCGCCAACGAAATCAGAATCGCTTACAAAGAAGAAAAACCCAATTTGGAATGGGACGATCCCATGATCAGCTATCACTTTTCCAAAGGGGACGGCGATCAACCGTTCCAAACCGCTTCCAAGACTTTTTCCGATGTCTACATAACCGGGTACCAGGAACAGGCTTATTTGGAAACTCAGGGACTGATTGGCTATCCAGAGGGAAACAGGATTGTCATAACCGGTTCGATGCAGTGCCCTTATTATATTAAAAACGCTTTGATAAACTGTCTCGGATGCAAAGACGATATGGTCAGGGTCATCCAGCAGACAGTCGGCGGAGCGTTTGGCGGAAAAGAGGAATTTCCCTCTCTAATGGCCTGCCAATTGGCGGTTGCCGTTTACAAGATGAAAAAACCGGTTAGGCTCATCTACGACCGGAAAGAAGACATGCCGGTGACGACCAAGAGGCATCCTTCGAGAATCAGGCTGGAAGCCGCCATTAACAAGAAAAATGAGATTACGGCCATCAGAGCGGCCGTTGGCTTGGACGGCGGCGCGAATGCCGGATTGTCAGGCGTTGTCCTGCAAAGGGCGATGATCGCCTCGTCCGGCGCCTACACATTTCCAAACATGGATGTCACCGGACGCGTCTACCGGACCAATACGGTTCCAAACGGAGCCTTCAGGGGCTTCGGCGCCCCCCAGATGCTTTTTTCTATCGAGATGTTCATCGGGCATGTGGCGAAATTTCTCGGATTGGATCCGTTTGAATTCCGGATGAAATATCTGGCGAAACAAGGAGACAAAACCTCGACAAGCGGAACATTCCGCGACCCGATCATCATGCCGGAACTGATTGGGAAGGCAATGAAGGAAAGCGATTATCTTCGAAAGGCACAGATATATTCTGCCGGCAACGGATATCAGGGGATCGGAATGAGTTTCTTCCTGCACGGCTGCGGCTTCACCGGCAGCGGCGAAGCCACCCATATCAAAGCCCGGGTTCGTTTGGAAAAAGACGAGAACGACAACGTAAGAATACTGATCGCTGCCGTTGACATGGGTCAGGGCATCAGGACAACGATGCGAAAGCTCGTGGCAAGCATACTGGAAATACCGATGGAAAAAGTAATTTTCGATCTTCCGGATACTGATTTCGTTCCCGATTCTGGTCCGACGGTCGCCTCTCGGACGATGATGATCGTCGGCGGACTGGTGGACAGATGCGCAAGAAAACTGAAAGAAAAATGGCTTGCGAATGAAAAACAGATCTTGGAAGAAAACTTCCAACAACCGGAATATGTCAAATGGGACGAAGAAAAACTGGCAGGCGACGCTTATCCGGCCTATTCCTGGGGCGTCAACATCGTCGAAGTGGAAATAGACAAGGCGACTTGCCAGGTGAAGCCTATAGGCATCTGGAGCGAATACGATCTCGGGCACGCGATCGACGAAATGGTCATCAAAGGCCAGTGTGACGGAGGAATTGCCCAGGGAGTGGCCTATGGATATCTGGAAGTCATGGAACAAAAAGACGGTAGACTGAGACAGAAAAATCTGACCGATTACATCATACCGACCGCGGTGGATATGCCACCGACAATGTCCGGCGTTATCGATAATCCGTTTGCTTTGGGCCCGTATGGCGCCAAAGGCGCCGGCGAATTGACACTGGTCGGCGGAGCACCGGCCATCGCCAAAGCGATCGAGATGGCAATCAAGAGGAATGTGACCGAGATACCCGTCACTCCGGAAAAAATCAGGGAGTTGATCGACAATGGCCGAAATTGAATTCATTCTGAATCACCAAAAGATAGTATCCGAAACCGATCCATCGCTCCGCTTACTCGATTATCTTCGCAACACACTTGCGATGAGCGGAACGAAAGAAGGATGCGGTGAAGGCGAATGTGGCGCTTGTTCCGTTCTTCTTGACGGAAAAGTCGTCAATTCTTGTATGGTTCCGATGGCCAATGTGGCCGGACATGAGGTGACGACAATCGAAGGATTCCGGGAAACCAAACGTTACAAAATACTGGAACAGGCTTTCGTTCAGTGCGGCGCCGTCCAGTGCGGTTTTTGTACTCCCGGAATGATCATCGCCTCCGAAAGCTTGTTAAGACAGAACCCACATCCTTCCGAATCCGAAATCAGGGAAGCTCTTTCCGGCAATCTTTGCCGGTGTACCGGCTACAACATGATCGTGGATGCCGTCAAGAAAGCTTCTGAGGACGGTGATGGACTATGGTGAAACAGGTGATTCCCGAAACACTAAAAGAAGCTTTGAAATTGATGCAACAAGAAGATTACATCCTTGTGTCCGGCGGCACGGACCTCATGGTCCAGAATTATAGCGAATCCGGCATTGTTCCGGATTTTAAACGCCCGGTAATGTATCTCGCCAATCTCGAAGAGCTGAAACAGTTGAAAGTGGAAAAAGACGAAATCATCATCGGCGCGGAAGTGACATTGGAAACAATCCGCCAGTCCAGTATCATTCCCGATATCTTGAAAGAAATAATCAGTGAAATGGCATCTCCGGGCATCAGAAACCTTGGGACTTTGTCGGGAAACATCGGCAATGCATCCCCGGCCGGCGATTCGCTTGTCGGTCTGTATCTGCTGGACGCCATTGTGGAACTGGAAAGTATGACGGGAAAAAGACTTATCCCGATCGAAGACTACATCACCGGACCGAGAAAAACCGTCAGGCATTCCGACGAAATGATCGTAGCGGTGCGAATACCAACTAGAGAACCCGAATGTCACCATTACAGGAAAGTCGGACCGAGAAGGGCCAACGCGATTTCCAAGTTGTCGTTCGGAGGAGTTTTCAGTCATGAAAACAGCATGATCATTGATGTGAGAATGGCCTTTGGCGCCATGGCTCCGGTGGTTATTAGAGACAAGTCATTCGAAAAAAGCCTCATAGGCTTGTCCAAGGCCGGGATTAAAGCGAAGAAAAAAGCAATTATCGATCATTACAGAATGTTGCTGGCTCCGATTGACGATCAAAGATCAACGGCAGTATACCGAAAGAAAACCGCTCTTGCCTTATTGGCGGAATTCATAGATCTGATCACCGACTGAATATAGAAAAGAGGTAGGGCATGGACAAGGAAAAGTTACGCCGGGTGGCGCTTGGCATCGACAAAGCCGCCATCGTACTCAAAAACTGCAAAATCGTGAATGTTTTTTCCGGTTTGATCGAAACCGGCGATATCGCCATCGAAGAGGGCATAATCGCCGGCATCGGCAAATACGAAGGCATCACGGAAACCGACATGTGCTTTTCCTATGTTTCCCCGGGACTCATAGACGGACACGTACATATCGAGTCATCAATGCTTTCACC
>Ga0116163_1000889_pt1 | contig 19482 bp, 18 predicted proteins | sample AD_UKC107_MetaG_FD_89889 | JGI IMG/M metagenome (GOLD analysis project Ga0116163, IMG submission 89889) | Active sludge microbial communities of municipal wastewater-treating anaerobic digesters from Hong Kong - AD_UKC107_MetaG | ecosystem: Engineered > Bioreactor > Anaerobic > Digestate...
CGCCTCGGTCCAAAAGTCCACAGGTTCTGCGACCGTAATATTATTTTGTTCGCAAAACTGAATGGAGCTTAGGTTGCCGTTTTGAGTTGATGGGAGTGCCGGAGCCATCATTCCTGCATGCCAGTGTGTATCGCTGTTTAAATCAAGTGCCTTTAGTTTTTCATAGATATCGCTTGAGTTGCTGCCTGCCGGAACTCTGGCACTAAAGTTGAGTTGCACAGTTTCAGCGATCATATTGTTTTTTTCGCCACCATTCATGACACCAACATTGAAGCAAATTCCTGCGGGATTGCTCTTTGTAACCTCTTGTTCACTGAAGTTTAAGGCTTTAGCAAGCCATATATTGGCTTTGTGAATCGCACTTTCCTTCAACGCAATCGCCATTGATGAGTGACCATTTTTGCCAAAGAATTTTGTTTGGCACGATAAATATCCACGATGCGAAACTACAGCTTTGGAATTGGTTGGTTCGGCAACAATGATTTGTTTGTATTGTGATAGATCATTATTATCAATAAAGTGTTGAACACAGCAACCACTCGCACCCTCTTCATCGGTCGTAAATACAACCGCTAGATTCTCAATATTTTCAGCTAAAGTCATTAAACAGGCTGCTGCACCTTTTATATCACAACTTCCTCTGCCATAGGCTTTATCCTCTTTTATTGTGAGTTTAAAGGGGTCACATGTCCATTCATCCAGTGTACTTTTTGTCACCGGAACGGTATCCAGATGGACATTAAATAATAGGGTTGGATTGCCTTTTGCTGCATAAAAAATCACATGACCGTCATTCAGGTCAGTTATTTCAACATTAAACCCGAAATGAGAAAAATGAGACTCTAGTTGTTTGAATAAAGCGTCATTTTTGCTAATTTGTCTTGGTGGATTTTGAGTATCCTGCTGAATCAAAAAATCAAGATGTTCAAGAATTTTATTGAGCATTGGCTTTTCTCCTTCTAACCGAATTGACCAAAGTGGATGCCTGGCCTGCTAATTTGATAAAACCGACTGCATCTGCTGGCGACCAGTTGCAGGATTGAGCATAAACGGATTTGTCATCTTTAACAATATAATCAGAATCAATAGCTACAGCAGTAATTATTGCTCCTTCAGTATAAAGAGTCACTTCACCGTCAATAAATTCCTGCGAGCTTTTCAGATAGGATTCGAGGTCAGTTTTGTGAGGATCATGAAAATACCCGTAATAAACCAGTTCAGCCCAGCGGTTAGCAATCACGTCTTTGAACTGATTCTGAAATTTGGAATTCACTGCATCCTGAATGGCTTGATGTGCGGTTATTAAAGCATCAATTGCAGGGCACTCAAACACAATTCTTCCTTTCAGTCCGATACTAACATCGCCGGTATAAATGTGTCTGCCAACACCATACTCAGATAATTTTTTATTGAGATAATTGATAATAGAAACTCCATCCAGTTTTTCGCCATTAATACTGACAGCAACACCTTTTTCGAAGCCGATTTTGATTGTTAATGATTTCTTCGGCCAATCTTTAGCTGATTTAAGCCAATGCCATGAATCTTCACCCGGTTGCTGAAATTGATCAATTGAGCCTCCTGAAATTGTTACTCCTAGCATATTTTCATTGATTGAATATTTTTTATGCTGTTGAGCAACTCTAATTCCTGCTTCATTCAGTTTTTCTATTTCATAATCCCGTACAGCAGAGACTTCTTCCTGTAAATCCCTGATTGGAGCGATGATTGTATAATCTCCCAAAGATTTAACCGTTTGATCAAAACGAAACTGATCGTTACCCATTGCTGTACAACCGTGAGCAAATAAGTTGGTTTCCAGCTCATCACATAGCTCCAAGCATTTTTTAACAATCATGTATCTGTCCGAGCACAAAAGTGGATACTCGTTATTCATTCGTGCATGTGACCAGACCAATGGTTTGACAAAATCATTCCATACATCATGTTGAATGTCGAAACTGTAGTGTTTGGTTGTTCCTATTTTTAAGGCTTTTTGCTGAATTTGATTGATTTCTTCGTCACTGATTCCACCGGCATTGACGAATACTGAATGCACTTCATAACCTTTGTTAATCAAATCATAAAGACAATAGGTTGTGTCAAGTCCACCTGAAAAGGCTAGAACAATTTTCTGTTTCATATTTTTTCTCCAAACAAATTTAACATCATCGCTTTTTGTACATGCAGTCTGTTTTCTGCTTCTTCGATAGCCACACAGTAATCACTGTCCATGACTGCATCCGTTGCCTTGATATTTCTTCTCAGTGGAAGACAATGACTGAATTTAGCCTGATTGGTTAGTGACATTTTATGTTCATCAACCATGAAATGGGCATATTGACGTCTGATTTTAAATTCTTCCTCGGGGTTTCCGTAGTAGGGTAGTGCTCCCCAACTTTTTGCATAGACAAAATCAGCATTGTTATAGGACTCTTCGATATCGTGTGAAATTGTTAAAGTCGAACCTTGTTGCTGGCAGTTTTCTTCGGCTATCTTTAGATATTTTTTATCCAGTAGATAATCTTTATTGGGACAAAGTAATGTCACATCCATGCCAAATTTGGAAGCAATAGATAAAGCCGAGTTTGCAACAGCGGTATTTAATGGTTTTGGGTGGTAAGTCCATGTCAGCAGAAATTTTTTATTCTCAACTTTTCCCAAATGTTTTTTCATTGTCATCATCAAAGCCAGTTCTTGACAAGGATGAACAATGGTTTCCATGTTAATAATTGGGACGTTGGAATACTTTACAAAGGATTTGATGACATTGTCCTGTTTATCGTAATCCCAATTCTGAAATTTTGGGAAAGCTCTGATGGCAATCGCATCGACATAAGTTGATAAAACAGCTGCAACTTCCTTGATGTGTTCTTCGGCATCGCCATTCATTACAATTCCTTCCTCAAACTCGATTCCCCAAGCATCTTTTCCGGGTTGCAGGACGATGGCTGTTCCGCCTAATTGTTGGATTCCCAACTCAAAGGAAGTTCGCGTTCTCATGGATGGATTCAAGAACAAAAGAGCAAAAGATTTGTTTTTGAAATTTTGATGAAAAGGAGATTCTTTCAGCTGATTGGCAACATCAATTAAGTCTTCAATCTCTGACTTCGACCAGTCTTCGGTGTTGATAAAGTTTTTGTACATAATAGCTCCGGTATTTAGTCAACAAAAGCCAGAATGTAAAAACCCGGCTTTTGCCGGGTTTTGTAAACTTATTCTATAAAAATTATAACTCTACACCCCGGCATGTTTCATGCGACGGCGTGCACGTCGAACAACAGCAACACTGGCTACTGAAGCTGTGGCTTGTATATAATTCTGTTGTTTAAACGTGTTTTTCATAATTTAATCATTTAATTCTTGGGTTGAGTCTAGCAATCAAAATTTTAATTCACAAGAATTTTTTTAAAAATAATTTAAAACGACATCATTTTTATTGCGGTATCAAGCATTCGATTAGAAAAACCCCATTCATTGTCATACCATGAAAACACCTGAACCAGTGTTCCGTTTTTGATATTAGTCAGACTGGCGTCAAAAGTGGAGGATGCCGGATTGTGATTAAAATCGATTGATACCAGTGGTTTGTCATTGTAGCCTAAAATATGAGGCATTTGCTGACTGGCTTTGAACATAATCGAGTTTACTTCTTCGATTGTTGTTGGACGGGATGCCTGAAAGACTAAATCAACAATAGAAACATTGATGGTCGGTACTCGCATGGCAAATCCATCTAGTTTACCATTTAACTCCGGTAATACTAATCCAACAGCTTTTGCAGCGCCGGTACTGGTTGGAATTTGGCTCATTGTTGCTGAACGGGCACGATGTAAATCTGCATGAGCGGTGTCGGATAAAACCTGATCATTCGTATAAGCATGAATAGAAGTCATTAAACCGGATTCGACACCAATCGCATCATGCAAAGGCTTCACAAGCGGTGCTAAGCAGTTGGTGGTGCAAGACGCATTGGAAACGATTTGGTGTTCCGGTTTTAGGACATCATCATTAACACCATAAACAATTGTGGCATCGACTTCACCTTTTGCCGGAGCTGAAATCAGGACCTTTTTCGCTCCTGCTTTGAGATGTTTGCTCGCTAACTCGCGGCTTTTGAATCGACCGGTACAATCCATAACCAAGTCAACTTCCAATTCAGCCCAAGGTAATTTCTCAGGATCGGTTTCGGAATAATATTTGATCTTGTCACCATTGATAATCAGTTCATCACTAGTATGATCCACCACAGCATTAAACTTGCCATGAGCGGTGTCATATTGAGTAATATGTGCTGAAACATCAATTCCCGCCAAATCATTGACTGCAACGATTTGAATTTCATTTTTTCGATTGTATTCATACAAAGCACGAACGATACAACGCCCGATACGACCATAACCGTTAATTGCAACACGAATTGTCATTCTATTTCTCCTTGTTGTTTTCTACTATTTTCTCATACAGATATGAGATGTTCAATTATAATAGTCATAGTTATATCATTAAAACATGACAGAAAAATGAAGATTATTGCAGATGAGAATATTCCTTTGGTGAATGATTTTTTTTCACATATTGGAGAGATAACAACTAAGCCTGGTCGGCAAATATGCAATCAGGATTTGCTTGATATTGATGTACTGCTTGTACGTTCTGTGACTAATGTTGATAAGAATTTGTTGCAAAATACACCTGTTAAATTTGTTGCATCAGCAACAAGTGGTGTCAATCATGTCAAATTGTCTGAGTTGAATTCGTTAGGAATTAGATTTGCAAATGCTTTGGGAAGCAATGCCAATTCTGTGGCTCAGTATGTAATTTCAGCGATTTGTTATTGGTGTCAGCAGCAAGATAGAAACATCCACGATGTCACGGTGGGGATTGTCGGCTATGGCAATGTTGGTCAAACATTGAAAAAATACTGTGATATGTTAGGTATTTTAACAGTTATCAATGATCCACCATTACAAGATTTAAATCCTCAGCTGCTGAAGTTTTCGTCATTACCAGAGTCTCTTTGTTGTGATGTTGTTAGTTTTCACACGCCTTTGACATTCGATGGAAAGTATTCGACTTATCAGTTTATCAATAAAAGCACATTAAAGTTCCTAAAAAATGATGCTCTTTTAATTAATTCTTCTCGTGGTGAGGTTATTGATGAATCAGCATTGCTCAACCATAAACAACAAAACGAAGACATACAACTAGTTCTTGATGTCTGGAATGATGAACCGAATATCAATCTTAAATTATTGGAAAATACCTTATTGGCAACTCCGCATATTGCGGGATATAGCTATGACGGAAAAGTCAGAGGAACGAAGATGATTTATCAGGCTTGTTGTGATTATTTTGGAATAAATAGAGCAGAAGTTGTAATTGATGACGCAAAGTTTCCAAAGCAAATTTTTGTTGAATTAAATAGTTCAAACTCAATTTGCAAAGATGTGTTATCAGCCTATGATATTGTCAGTGACAGTCAAAAACTGCAAAAAATACTAAATCACCCGGAACTGCAAAGTGGTGAATACTTCGATTCACTGAGAAAAAATTATCCGATTCGTAGAGAATGGCTATATTAATTGCTTAATTTGTTCAGTTGTGTGTCGTGCAGTTTTGTTAGTGTAATTAAAGCAAGGATAGAACCAAACATTGCCCATGCCATATCCGATTGAGTGTCCCAGACATATCCTTGAGTTCCTAAAAATGCAACAGCATCATCACCTGAAGCAACGGCAACCCACCATTCTATAAGTTCATAAAAAGCACTAAATGCCAAGCAAACACTAACAATTAAATATCTTCGCCACCAAACTCCAAACACGACATTATGGCGGATAAATAATTCTCGGGCTAAAATTGCTGGAACAAATCCTTGGGCAAAATGACCCAGTTTGTCATAATTATTTCGAGATAAATCATATGTTTCTTTAATCCAGTCAAATAACGGAACTTCAGCATAAGTGTAATGACCACCAACCATAAGAATAATGCAGTGAATTAATATCAAAATATACAGCAACGGAGTTAATGGAAAGCTCCTGTATGTAAAAGCAAGGATGATAACTGCTATGATTGCCGGCAGAACTTCCAGAAACCAAGTGAATTTATCTTTGGGTTCAATGGCTGACCAAATTAAAACACTTACAAACAGCAACAGCCAAATGATTTGATAGACAGGTTTTTGCATTACTTTCTCAGATACTCCATAAAGCTATAATTGTACAAATTTTTATCATCAGCTTTGCAATCAATTTGGGAAACTAGTTTCCATTCATCAGGACTCCACTCAAAATGTGTATCTCCATCAAATTGATGATGTATTTTAGTAATGAGTAATTTTTTCACATAGGGCATCAGTAATTTGTAAATCATAGCGCCACCTATAATCATCGCTTCGTCCTCGTAATCATTAATGCCATCCAGTTTATGAATGATTTCAAAACCTTCACGGGTAAATTCGACATTTCTTGTGAGAACCACATTTCTTCTTTGAGGAAGTACATAGGGAAGTGATTCACATGTTTTTCGACCCATAAGAATCGTTTTATTGAGCGTTTGCTGTTTGAAATATTTTAAATCAGCCGGTAAATGCCAAGGAAGTGAGTTATCTCTACCAATGAGATTGTTCTCATCCATGGCAACAATAATACTCAGATTTGTTTTAATGTTCATACCGCAACCGGGGCTTTGATATGTGGATGAGCTTGATAATCAGTTAGTTCAAAATCGTCATAAGTAAACTCGAATATATCCTTGATATCAGGATTTATCTTCATAGTTGGTAGAGAATAGGGTGTTCGTGAAACCTGTTCTTTAGCTTGTTCAATATGATTGGAGTAGAGGTGAGCATCACCAAATGTATGAACAAAATCACCGACCTCTAAGTCACATACCTGTGCCATCATCATGGTAAGCAGTGCGTATGAAGCGATGTTAAATGGAACGCCTAAAAAAACATCAGCGCTGCGTTGGTAGAGTTGGCATGATAGCTTGTTATCTGCGACATAAAACTGAAACAGACAATGACAAGGTGGTAGAGCCATGTTTTCAATTTCGCCGACATTCCATGAATTGACAATAATGCGTCTGGAATCCGGTGTTTCTTTGATTTGTTGAATGGTACTCTTGATTTGATCCACCTTTCTGCCGTCAGCCGTTGGCCAAGAACGCCATTGGTAGCCATAAACCGGTCCTAAATCACCGTTTTCATCAGCCCATTCATTCCAAATTCTCACACCGTTATCCTGTAAGTATTTGATATTGGTATCACCGGCAAGAAACCATAGTAGTTCATGAATAATTGATTTGAGATGTAGTTTCTTGGTTGTTACTATAGGAAAGCCTTTGGATAAATCAAAACGCATTTGATACCCAAACAAACTACGAGTGCCCGTGTTAGTGCGGTCAGTTTTTGTAGCTCCTTGGTCCAGGAGTGTTTGCAATAATTGAAGATAGTTTTTCATTTAGCTCAATTCAACTTGAAATTCAATGCTAATTATACTTGAAAAAGATGATAAATATTTATTCGACATAAAAAATAAGGCTATCATTTCTGATAGCCTTACTTCTAATTAATTGTTGTAAGATTGTTCTATTAACCGAACAGTGACTTCAGTCCAGTTTGAGCATTGCGTTGCAATATTCCTTGGATTTTGTCACCTGAAAGGTTCAAAGACTCAGGAAGAATAGCTTTTCTAACCATTGGTCTGTCAACTTTTGACATGAAAGCACGTTTTGACAAATCAATTGTTTTACTGGATTGAACATCATTTTTATTGTTGTCTCTTAACATCAAAACTTGTGGTCTTAATCTTTTCTCAGGGTTATGAGAAACAACTAATCCAATTGAATTATCAGTCAATTCAACTATAGTACCAGCCGGGTACAAACCAATCGCTTGAATAAAGTCATCAATCAACTTGCTTGAAAACATTTTATCACGTTGCGTGTACAACCAATCCATTGCTTCCGATGGTGTCATGTACTGACCATAAGCTTTTTTGCTTGTGATGGCATCAAATACATCAACCAATCCGGCAATTTGACCGAAGAAAGGAATTTCCGCTCCGACAAATCCATAAGGATAACCAGAACCATTGAATCTTTCATGGTGCGTTTCAACAATAACAAGAGTCGAGTGCTCAACATTCTTGTCTTTAGCCAACATTTCGACACCTAACTCGACGTGACTACGAACAATCGCCATTTCTTTTTCAGAAAGTTCGCCTGATTTGTTTAGTAATTCACGTTTGATTTTGGTCTTACCAATGTCTGACAATAACACTCCAGTTGCCAAAGAAATTAAATCATCTTCTTCTAATCCCAAGTGACGACCAAAAACAGTTGCTAAAACACTCGCTCTTAAAGAGTGATTATATGTGTAGTCGCCTTTGTCTTTTAATCGACTGAGCCAAATCATCGTGTTTGGATTGTTAATGACACTTTTAACGACTGATTTGGTCAGTTTTTTGGTTTCGCTAACATCCAACCCTTTGCCAACTCTGAGATTGAAACTCAATTGCTCGACTGAATATGATAAGTCTGAGAATAAAACCTTTGCATTATCAATTTCTTTTTTGAAAGGTTTGGTGATTGCATCATATTTGCCGATATGAAGAGGAATTTTTTTCAAGTCAGAGGCAAAAACATATTTAGATTTCGTTTTTCCACTTTCAGCTTGTCTTTTCTTCTCCTCAACTAAAAGAGGAGAAGGTTTGAAAGGAGTGTTTTCTTTGTATGATTGCGTACCTTTTTCAGCGTCGATATACACATAATCGCAGAATCTTTTAACTTCTTCGATCTCATGTTTAGTACGAATATAAAATCCCTGAAACGGAAAAGGAGTTTCAAGCCAAGATCTATCAAGTTGGCAAACATACATGCCGATTTGAAGATGCGAAACAGAGATTTTATCTTTAGTAATCATAGCTGTTATAAAATGTATTAGTTAGATTCTTTCACCTTGACACAAATTCTAAATTTTTTAAAATTTTGAAAATGTGAACCAATTCAAGTTTTTAAAAGAAATTAATGTTTTCTCAAGATTTTACACAAATTATTTATATTTACAAATACAAAAAATACAAAATGGCAAATAATTATGCCATTCCCTTGATTTTGTTATTCAGACGGCTTTTATGTCTTGCAACTTTGTTTTTGTGAAAGATTCCTTTGTTGGATACTTTGTCAATTGCTTTAACCATTGTGCTGTATAACTCCTGAGCTTTAGCTTTGTCACCGGCTTCGATGGCTTTACTCACGTTTTTTATATATGTTCTGGCTTCTGAACGCAGACCCATGTTGTGGATTCTGCTTTTCGCTGCTTGTCTGACTCTTTTTCTTGCTTGTGCTGAATTAGCCAAAATATTTCTCCAAAAAAATTACTGTTAAAAAAATAAGCGGGGAATTATCGTGTTTATTATCGCTTGAGTCAATGTTTTAGCTATATAAACGACTTATATGGCATATTTATTATACTTAAAGGGAACTTTATATGTTTTTTTTGATGTTTCCATAGACAATCGCCACTAGAGTTTTAAAATTCACGCAGGCAGTTTCTGCCGTGATAATAAATTCAGAAGCCAATAATTTATGAGTCTATTTAAGGCTACAGCCATCGTTAGTATTTTTACATTCATATCACGAATCAGCGGATTTATTCGTGATATGGTTGTTGCGTGGTTGTGGGGAACTTCGATTTGGGGAAGTGCTTTTTTTGTTGTTTTTCAGATTCCAAACTTTATGCGGCGTTTATTTGCTGAAGGATCTTTTTCTTTGGCCTTTGTTCCGGTATTGAACGAAATTAAAGCAACGGGTTCAAAAGCGGATCTTAAGCATTTTATCGACAGAGTCTCAGGAACTCTGATGACTATAGTTATTATAGTCTGGATTGTGATGGAAATATTTGCTCCGCAAATTTTGACCTTATTTGCATATACCTGGGTTGAAGATAAACCGGAAGTTTTTGATGAAGCGGTTTGGATGTTGCGTTTTACCTTGTTTTACTTACCAATGATTACGCTGGTTGCATTTGCCGGCGGAGTTTTAAATGCACACAAAAAATTTGCTTTACCGGCAGCGACTCCAATTCTGCTTAATTTGTCTTTAATTGGTTGTGCAATTTTTTTAAAAGACTCTTTTGATATTTCCGTAAAATCTTTGGCAGTTGGTGTTTTGGTTGCCGGTGTATTGCAGTTGTTGGTTCAGATTCCATCTTTATATCGTTTGGGTTTAATACCCAAATTTATTCCTGATTTTAAGGATTCTAAAATCAAAAAAGTGATGAAATTAATGGTTCCAACCTTGTTTGCGTCTTCAGTGGCACAAGTGAACTTGCTATTAGATACATTGATTGCAACGATGTTGCCGATTGTTGGTGTGAGTTTTTTATATTTCTCCAATCGATTGCTTGAGTTTCCTTTGGGTGTTTTTGTCATTGCAATTTCAACGGTAATTCTGCCGACTTTATCTCGGCAGTTTGCGAAAAGTGAAGATGAAAAATTCCTTAACACTATGAAATGGGCATTGAATTTAGGTTTTTTTATTGCCATACCGGCAGCAGTTGGTTTGCTGGTGTTAGCAAAAGAAGTTGTGGTTACACTTTATCAATACGGCGAATTTAATGCTGAATCAACGGAATTTACCTCGTTGAGTTTAATAGCTTTTATGTTGGCATTACCGGCTTTTGTTTTGAATAAAATCTTGTTGCCAGCTTATTATTCACGCAAGGATACTAAAACTCCTGTGAAAATTGGTTTGATTTCAATGTTTTCAAATATGGGACTGAATATCCTGTTTGTTTGGGTGATGTGGTATTTGGGTTTTATCGCACTTCATGTGGCTTTGGCTTTGGCTAGTGCGGTTTCTGGTTGGTTGCAGACAATTCTACTCTATAGAAGTTTGAAAAAAAATGGTATTGTTTCCAATGGAGTGATTGATTGGATATTTGTTGTTAAAATCAGTGTTTCCGCAATTGTTATGGCTGGAGTTCTAGTGTTTATTGTTTCAAATTTATCTGAGTGGCAAGTTTATTCTGCAAGTTGGAGAGCTTTTTATTTATTGATGTGTATTTCAATTGGTTTTGCGATTTATTTGCTCTGCTTGAAAGCTCAAAGAGTTAATTTTAAAAATCTGTTAGTTCATCAGAGTTGAATGTTTTGAAATTTATTCGTTATCCGCAATTTTGTGACCTCAATAAACCATCGGCTGTAACGATTGGAAATTTTGATGGTGTTCATCTGGGACATCAGTATTTAATCAGGCAGATTGTCAAACGTGCGAAAGAAGATGGCTTGCAATCAATTGTCGTGACGATGTCACCATTAGCTTCTCAGTATTTTGCCGGAAAAGATAATGTTAAAATCATTACGCCATTCAAACAGAAATTTAATTTATTTAAAGATTTAAAAGCAAATGTCGGCTGTTTTTTGAATTTTAACGACAAATTGGCTCACTTGGAAGCTGAAGAATTTATCCAAGATGTTTTGATTGATGGGCTGAATGTCCAATATATTTTGATTGGTGATGACTTCCGGTTTGGAAAGAAAAGAAAAGGTGATTTTCAACTTTTAAAATCGTATTGTGAAGATAAAAACATTGTGGTTGATAATATCTCAAGTGTGAAAGTTGTTGGTCAAAGAGTGAGTAGTTCACTGGTGAGAGAAAAACTAAAACAAAGTGACTTTGTATCGGTTAAAGAATTTCTAGGAAGAGATTATTCAATCATAGGTAAAGTCAGCAAGGGGCAGCAACTCGGCCGAGAATTAGGTTACCCAACCATTAATATCAAGCTAACTAACCAATCACCACCGATAGATGGAATATTTTGTGTGTCGGTAAAATTTGACAATGGAAGTCTTCATTACGGAGCTGCTAGTTTGGGTTATCGTCCAACTGTCAATGGTACTGGTAAAATTTTAGAGGTTCACTTACTGGATTTTGATAAACAGGTATATGGTGAAATTGTTGAAGTTTTATTTCACCATAAATTGCGAAATGAAGTAAAATTCGGTAGCTTAGAAGAGTTAAAACAAAATATTGATGAAGATGTGCGTCAAACACGTCTTTTTTTTCAAAAACAGATAAGTAAATTTTAAATGGAGCTGTTGCGTGAGCAATGACAATAGATACAAAGAAACTTTAAACCTTCCTCAAACCAGTTTTTCGATGAAAGCCAGTCTTTCGCATAAGGAACCGATTTGGTTGAAAAAGTGCGATGACGAAAAATTGTACGAAAAAATTCAGGAGCACACTCAAGGTCGCCCGCAATTTATTTTGCATGATGGACCTCCTTATGCCAATGGCTCATTACACACAGGACATGCTCTCAATAAAATTCTCAAGGATATTATTGTCAAATCAAAGTTAATGTCGGGATTTTCTTCTCCTTACGTTCCAGGATGGGATTGTCATGGGTTGCCTATTGAAATCCAAGTTGAAAAAAAACATGGGAAGGTGGGTCAAAAAATAGATGCGAAAACTTTTCGTCAAAAGTGCCGAGAGTATGCGGCTCAACAAGTTGAAATTCAAAAAACAGAGTTTAAACGTCTGGAAGTGATGGGTGACTGGAATAATCCTTATCAAACGAAAGATTTTAAATATGAAGCGGATATGGTTCGTGCTTTGGCAAAAATTGTAGAAAACGGACATGTTGAGAAAGGTGTTAAGCCGGTCAATTGGTGTTTTGACTGTGGTTCCGCTTTAGCAGAAGCAGAAATCGAGTATCAGGACAAAGTTTCTCCTGCAATTGATGTCGCTTATGAAGCAGTTGATGCCGATAAAATTTTTAATGCCTTTGGCATTAAAAGTGATGGGACAAAAGTAGCAATTCCAATCTGGACAACCACACCCTGGACATTGCCGGCCTCTATGGCAGTAACAATTCATGCTGATTTTGAATACTCTTTGGTGAAAGGTCACAAAGATTATGACTTGGTTATAGCAGCTGATTTGTTGGATGAAATTTGTAAGCGTTATGAAATTGATTCTCAAAAAGTTCTGGCAACGGTTAAAGGAGAGCAGTTGGAAAACATAGAGCTTCAACACCCTTTTTATGAGCGAACAGTTCCGGTGATTCTTGGCGAGCATGTGACAGTTGATGCCGGTACCGGTGCAGTTCATACGGCTCCGGGTCATGGTATGGATGACTTTGTAGTTAGTAAAAAATACGGAATTGAAGTTTATAATCCGGTAGGTGGTGACGGAGTCTATTTGCCGAATACTGAAATTTTCGCAGGACAGCATATTTGGAAAGCCAATCAATCAGTCGTGCAGTTACTCGAGGAAAATGGTAAGCTGCTAGCATTCGAAAAACTCAATCACTCTTATCCGCATTGTTGGAGACACAAAACGCCGACGGCATTCAGAACCACTCCTCAATGGTTTATCAGCATGGATAAAAAATCCTTGCGTCAGAAAGCCTTAGAAGAAATTCGAAATGTCCGATGGGTGCCCGGCTGGGGTGAACAAAGAATCTATTCCATGATTGAAAACCGTCCGGAATGGTGTATTTCTCGTCAAAGAACTTGGGGAGTTCCGATAACATTATTCACTCATAAAGAAACCGGAGAGCTTCACCCTGATACACTTGAAATCATGGAAAAAGTGGCAAAACTGATGGAAAAATCAGGAATTGATGCCTGGTTTGATACCGACGCTCATGATTTAATTGATGATGCTGATGATTACGATAAAACCATGGATGTTCTTGATGTCTGGTTTGATTCCGGAGTGAGTCATTTTGCTGTTTTATCAGCTCGTGATAATTTGTCTGAACCGGCTGATTTGTATTTGGAAGGTTCAGATCAACACCGTGGTTGGTTTCACTCATCATTATTAACCGGAGTGGCTATAAATGAGCATTCTCCATACAGACAAGTTCTTACTCATGGCTATGTTGTTGATAAGGATGGTCGAAAAATGTCTAAATCGTTGGGTAATTTTATTTCACTCAAACAGATTGTCGATAATTATGGTGCAGATATTTTACGTTTATGGTGTGCTTCTTCCGACTATACCAAAGAAATTAGTATATCCGATGAAATTATGAAGCGAGTTTCGGATGGCTATCGTCGAATCAGAAATACAGCCCGATTTTTAATGGGAAATCTGCATGGATTTGATGAAAAGACGGATATGTTAGAAGTAAATGAATTAACTCTTTTGGATCAATGGGCGGTCAATCAGGCTGTGCAACTTCAGAAAGAAGTGATACAAGATTACGAGAATTATCAGTTCCATCAAATTTATCAAAAGGTTCATCATTTCTGTTCGCAGGAAATGGGGGCGTTTTATCTGGATGTGTTAAAAGATCGACTTTATACCGCGAAATCGGACTCAAAAGCTCGAAAATCAGCTCAAACTGCCATGCATCATATTTTGCAAGCAATGATTCGCTGGATTACGCCAATTATTACTTACACCGCTGATGAAATCTGGACATTGTTAGGGCACGAGAAAAGCGTGTTATTTGAACAGTGGTATGAACTTCCTGAGGTGAAATCAAACTCACAATGGGGTGATAGCAATTGGCATTTGATTCAACAAATTAAAGATGCAAACTCTAAACTCTTAGAACAAATGCGAACCAAAGGTGAAATCGGTTCATCGCTGGATGCCTCTGTAAAAATTTACCTGAAAGATGAAATGATGAGCAAACTTTCCTCCATTAATGAAGAGTTGAGATTTGTTTTAATCACATCAGCAGCGGAATTTTTGCCTGAAGCTGAAAAAGCCGATTCAGCTGTAGAGTGCAAACTGGAAACCGGAGTAGTCCATATTCTTGCAGAGACGGCGAATGGTGAAAAGTGTATTCGTTGTTGGCATAAACGTGAAGATGTCGGAAGCTATTCAGAACACCCTGAGCTTTGTGGACGCTGCATTGAAAATATCGAAGGTGATGGCGAGCAAAGATATTATGCCTGATAATCATTTACAGAAATCAGGTTTGTGGTGGCTTGGTCTGAGCGCGATTGTTTTTGCTCTGGATCAATGGACAAAATCCATTGCTACACAATCTTTAAAATTATACGAAGCTGTAGTTGTAAATGATTATTTCAACTGGACCTTGATGCACAATAAAGGCATGGCATTCAGTTTGTTAGCCAATCAATCCGGCTGGCAACGCTGGGCGATTGGATTCATAGCTATTTTGATTGTTTGTTTTTTATTGGTTTGGCTGAAAAAAAACAAGATAAGCCAAAAACTACTTAATATTGGCTTGGTTATGGTTATTGGTGGTGCGTTAGGTAATATTTACGACCGTATGGTTTTAGGTTATGTGATTGATTTTATAGAAATTCACTATAATGATTATTACTGGCCGTCATTTAATGTCGCCGATACTGCAATTAGCTTTGGTGCATTCTTTTTAATTCTCGATTTGATAATCAATAAAGACGATGAAAGTCAATCTGGCAAATCCTAGAGGCTTCTGTGCCGGAGTTGACCGAGCCATTGAAATCGTCAACCGAGCCATAGAGTTGTTTGGTTCTCCGATTTATGTCAAACACGAAGTGGTGCATAATCGCTTTGTAGTGAATAATCTAAAAGCCAAAGGAGCGATATTTGTTGAAGAGTTAGACGAGATACCGGATGACAATATTGTGATATTTTCAGCTCATGGTGTTTCACAGCAAGTTCGTAGAACGGCAAAAAGACGAGGGTTACAGGTTTTTGATGCAACCTGTCCGTTAGTGACCAAGGTTCACATGGAAGTCATTCGCTATTGCAAAAACGGTTTCAATTTGATTTTGATTGGTCACGAAGGCCATCCTGAAGTGGAAGGAACAGTCGGACAATGGAACAAGGATTTAAGTTCGGGAGATGTTTTTATTGTGGAATCCGTTGAAGATGTCGAAAACTTGAAGCTCGATGAAACTCAAAAACTCGCCTATGTTTCTCAAACCACACTGTCTTTAGATGATACAGCTGATGTTATTTCCGCATTAAAAAGTCGTTTTCCGCATATTCAAGGTCCAAAACATGATGATATTTGCTATGCAACGCAAAACCGCCAGTTGGCTGTTAAAGAGTTAGCCAATGATTGTGATTTGGTTTTAGTTGTTGGTAGTGTCAACAGTTCAAACTCCAATCGTTTGCATGAACTGGCTGAAAGACAAGGGGTTAAAGCCTACTTAATTGATGATGCGCAATGCATTGATAAATCCTGGCTTGAAGGCGTTGAAACAATCGGTATTACCGCCGGAGCATCTGCTCCTGAAAAATTGGTTCAGGATGTGGTGGCTTTTTTAGTCAACAATAGCGAGAAAATAGTTATCAATGAACTCCACGGTGAACCCGAAAACATGGAGTTCGCCTTACCAAAAGGGCTGAGATTAAATATTAAGAGCCATTAAATACCGCTCATCTGTTGTTTTAGACCATTCGTCAATTCTCTTTGATTTCCAAATTGTTATTTACTTTTTGATGTGCATAATCAAGAATATGTTTGTGTAACAAACTTATTTAAATATTATGAAATACAAATCAAATCATTCGTATCGGTATTGTAGAAAAAGATTTATCAGTAGCAAGAATAAAGGTTTTACTTTGTTTGAAATGGCGATTGCTCTTCTTATCGTCGGTATCTTATTGTCTTATGCAATTCCATCATATAGAGAATTTGGTTTGAGGCAAAAAGTTACTAATGAGGCTAATGAGTTGTTAGGCGACTTAATGTATGCCCGCGTGACAGCTGTCAAGGAAGGACAAAGTGTTTCAGTCGTGTCAACGAATGGAAACGATTGGTCGGATGGGTGGACAATAACTTTAATGGCAAATAATTTAGTATTGAGACAAAAACAGTCTATAAGCAGATCTATTAATGTTACAGGAGTCGGAGACTCTGTCGTGTTCAGTAGTTTAGGTTCCGCTTCAACGACAAATAATATAGTGGTATCTCATGCAGATGTTACTCAATCTGTGGCTTTAAATGTTGCTGCATCTGGAATGGTGGTTTCCCGTGAACATTAATATGTATAATAGAAAAAAACAGAAAGGCTTTACATTGATTGAGGCTATGATTGCTGTAGTTGTGTTTTCATTTGGATTGCTGGGTGTGGCAGGAGTGATGACGGTTTCTATAAAGAATAATCATAATGGTTATATGCGTTCTCAAGCAGCATTTCTATCAACGTCTATGTTGGATATGATGAGACGAAACCAAATTCCTTTATGGTCAGACGGTTACAATGGAACTTATTCCGGCTATGAGAATATAACTTCTGATTGCAGTTCAGTCGCTAATAAATGTGGTCCAAATCAATTGGCACAAAGAGATGTCAAGCAATGGTCGAATATGATTACACAGCTTTTGCCAAATTCTTCAGGAACAGTAAATTGTGCATCGACCGCAGCTCCGATTTCTGCGATACCTGTTATGATACCCGACCCCGCAGAGCCTTTGCAACCCACTGATCCAGGTTATCCTTCATTACCCTTGATACCTTGTTATAATTGTGCGATTGAACCATTCAACGGATATTGTACGATTTCAATTTCTTGGACTGAGTCTAATGAAAGGTCAGCTAGCTCAATTCAAACTTACACATTGGTGGGAAAACCATGAGATTAGTTAAATATCAAAGCAGAGGATTCTCAATCATAGAATTAATGATTGCATTGACTGTTGGTCTCATTCTTATGGCAGGGCTAGTTACCGTATTTGATACAGTTTCGAATATGAATCGTATGCAAAATGGTTTGGCTAGGTTGCAAGAGAATGGCAGGTTTGCAGTTACCTCTATAAAACAAAATCTCGAACAAGCAGGATATCAATATTGTATTGGTTCGTCATTAAATGATACAAAGATTAATGATCCGGTTTATCCTCAACCATGGGTGGTTTATTCCTCAAGTCTGTCACCCGGTATGCCAACGCGATCTGATGTGAGTCAGTCGCCGGCACCCACTTCATTGACACCTTATTTAGTGGATACCGCATATTTTGTGCGTGGGCATGAATGTAATGTTGCGGGTTGTAGTCCAGCATTGAATTCCTTGGGGTCGAATACATCTTTTGCGATTCCTGATGTTGGAACCGGAGATGGAGATAGAATAGTAGATACTGATGTGCTTACATTTCGTTATATTTCCGGCGAGGGACTTCCGATAGAAAGAGTGAATACAAATTCTTCTACGGGTGTTGTTACCATAACTTTCCCAAATGGAACTGTTATACCCTCAAATACAACTGCGACACCGAGAGTTGTTATTCCCAATTGCAAGGGTGCGGCAGCGGTCTTGGATGTTGTCAGTTATAATACCTCAGCAAATCCTCCAACAGCATCTGCACTGATACCTGCTGATCCAAATCGTGTGATTAACATCAATACCGATAGTTTGCCCAGATTGTTTAATCTAAATGCTTCAACAAGCACTATTAGTTATTATGTTGCAAACGATGTGTTTGATGGAAGGGATATTCCAACATTGTATTCTGTTGAGAATGGTATTGTAAACCCAATTGTACAAGGCGTTGATCGGTTCGATGTATTGTATGGAGTGAGAACGAGAGATGGTTCTGTTTTGATTCTTGATGCAAATGGTGTTCAGGGCTTGCCAACATCACAATGTGTTCCAACTAACAGGGTTGCAGGCATTGATTTAATAAATACAGCAGGCTGTGGTTGGCGTTCGGTAGTATCAATTGAAGTTCATCTATTGCTAAATACCATATATGATAGTAGTCGTAGTGCAACTGAGCAATATGTTTATAGTATTGAGGGCACAGGGTTACAAACCCCCTCAACGTCAACTTCTGAAATTAATCACTACAAAATGCATCGTAGAGAATTTGTAACATCGGTTACGCTTAAGAATTATTAGATTATTATGAAAAATATAAATTTAAAAACAAGACAAAGTGGTGTTGCTTTAGTTGTAGGAATGATACTTCTACTCATTATTGCAATTATTGGAATTACTTCGATGAAGTCAGCTTTGTTGCAGGAAAAGATGGCAGCAGGCTTGAAGAATAGAGAGTTAGCTGATGCTGCAGCATTGAGTCAATTGGTTGAGGCTGAAAAGTATGTATATACATTATATCAAACTTCAAATGCAGTAGATGTGGGAGCAGGTAGTTTATACATGGTTGCTCCAAGAACAGATTTCTCTCAGCAATTTAGAACAACACGAAGTTTGGATCCAACTGCGAGTATAGTTGGTTTTAGTGGAATTAACGGAGAAAGTATTAATGACAAATTTGGTGGTATTCTAGATCAGGAACCACAGTTTATAATTGAATCAATTAAGGATGTTGCTAATGAAGCTACAGGAACAACTCCTTACGGAACTACTGAAGGTGAAGCTGACGGAAGTGCAGCCGGAGATGCATCAGGAGGTGGATCAAGTCAAGAATCTAGACTTGTAACATATAGAATTATTAGTAAGGCTACCGATACGACTGGCCATATTTTTTCAGCATTTGAATCTGTTATGACAGTTAAAACAAGGTAAGGAGATTAAGATGAAAATCAC
>Ga0116163_1000890_pt1 | contig 19476 bp, 18 predicted proteins | sample AD_UKC107_MetaG_FD_89889 | JGI IMG/M metagenome (GOLD analysis project Ga0116163, IMG submission 89889) | Active sludge microbial communities of municipal wastewater-treating anaerobic digesters from Hong Kong - AD_UKC107_MetaG | ecosystem: Engineered > Bioreactor > Anaerobic > Digestate...
GGTAAAATTAAATCATAATTAAACTCGCCATCAGGCATTTCCGTTCTCACATCATAAGCTACTGGTGAAACTGCCCCTAGCTCAGCTTGTAAATCTGCACTCAAACTAATTTCTTCAATGGTTAAAGTGCTTGGATTCTCGGGCAAACGATTAAAACGCACCTGCACTAGATTATTTAAGGGAAAGGTATAAGTAATACCAGAACGAACTACTTCTTTGGTAGTGGCGACTGCATCCTCAATCTGCCAATTATTAAATAAGAAATCCTCGTCAGCACTACTTAAGTCTAAATTGCTATCACCATAACTATTTTCAACTTGTTGCATCAATAAGTGATAAGTCTGACCCTCAGTCTTGACTACCACACGATCTGGATTATGTTTAATTTGGTCTTCACCAGAAACGCTACCTAAAAATAAATCTAAATTACCATCACTAGTTCCCTGATGAGCCATAATCTGTCCATCCACCACATAATAAACAGCAAAATCACCACGATAATTATCTAGCTTAAGCTGACTATCAATTTGAACGGGTTGTGGATCTGCTTCTTGGGCTGAAGCGGTGGGAATGAGAATGGTGAGCGGAGCGAAGGAAAAAAGTATCTGTAAAATTAATAAAAATACAGGCAGTATTTTTTTAAAGCGACGTAAAGTACGCATAGATTCCTTTACTGGCAGAATTACAATTATTTTTTAAAAAATTGACCTATTAATTTGCAAATGGCAAAATTAAAAATAGATTAACTTGAGGCTAATTATAGCACAGAAGTATTTTTTTTATTGAGCAAAAATGTCATATATCTTTGTTATAATGACCAACCTCATCTCTCCTAAAACATTTAACATAAATTTAAACTGGATGGGCATTTTAGTAACAATTTTGTTTGGTGCTGAAACAATTTTGCTGAGTGCTGAAACAATTTTACTGAGCGCTGGAACAATTATGATTGCTTTTGCCGAATAATTACTAGAGATAATTGCTATTCAATTAAAAACTTCTTTGTTATAATGCGAAGGTTTCTAGTATCCTGAGTAAGGACGTTGTTTAATATTAAAAGGAAGCGTCGCATAGTGGCCAATTGCACAGGTTTGCTAAACCTGAACCCTTATGGGTTTCGTGGGTTCGAATCCCACCGCTTCCGCAAATATCGATTTTTCCCTGATAGACCCGTCTATTATTGGAATAAGGTTGATGTGTCCCACTTCTTTTGCGGCTAAAAGGGTAAAGTACGATTTAACAGCCTGTAAGATACATATATCATGATCATACCTGTTCTTTCACTCGATGAAAAAAAGATCGTTAATTCCTTAAGATATCACTGGAAGTCAGAGGATTCATGCAAGGCTATTGCAAAAGGTCTTAAAGATAGTTGTGAGCTTTATGTTGCAGGTACAGAGTATCTTATTCGAGCCATGCTTTTGTATCAGCCTACTGTAGTAAAATCTATTAATTCCAACCATACAAAAAAGATATGGGTTTATGCTGCCGAAGCTCTCTATGACTCTGCTTTACTCTTATCATTCAATCTGTTTGATACAGGTAAAAATATCAAGTTCAAGAACTTGGTTTGTTTAAATCGCCAGATTGCTGTTTTAACTAACGATGATCTTAAATCTAGCTGGAATTTGGATCCTTCTATAGATATTGCCGAAACAATAAATCGTATAAAAAATCAAAGAGACAAAAGAATTGCGCACCACGAAAGAGACGGTGTTGAGTCTCTTATGACCTATGACCCCTTAGTTTCCCTAGAATATGCTCGCAAGTATATTGAAAAATTTTATTCAATGTTTCTTGATACAGAATTTATGTTAGATTCTTTACCTGATTTGACTATTAAAGTAGCAGATCCTACCTTTGATGCTGTGGGCATTCAAGATAGGCAAAGGCGAGCTAAGGCTCTTAATGAGTTGAAGGAGTATTTATCTAAAGCTGAGAAAAAGTATTTTTCTGAGGTTACTTAAGAGCAATTACTTTGTTACTCAACACAAACCTGGACTTAATTAAACTTATGGCTTCCTGTCTGTCTTCAGCAGATCCAGTTCTGAGCATATGCTCAAGGTAGTCTCTCGCCATGGTTTCATCGTCATTTTTGACTGCAGATAGTTCGATTTCAGCTAGATTACCTGATAAATATTCTTGATGTAACACTTCAGATCGAAGTCTATGGAATCGCTCTATCTCTGCTTTGATTGTTTTGGTAATTTTGGTTTTGTTGAACTTAATGTTTAGAAGTTGAGCGAGCAGTTGGCTAACCAATTCTTGCTCAGTGATATATGGCTCATCACAATCGTAATCCACTGATCTTGTACAGTGGTAATAAACGTATTTGGTCATGCCCCCATACTTGAGCTTCTTGGTTCGCTCCTCAGCCGTAACTGAAGCACCACATTTACCGCATACACAGATGCTTTTAAATGGAAAGGTATTTTTCTTCCAGTCTTTAGGTGTTGTGGTTAAATGTCGCTGGACTTCAAGAAATAGTTCTTTAGAAATTAACGGGTGATGATTGCCTTTGTAAAGCTGACCACCAAACTCAAACTCACCATAATAAAAGGGGTTTTTCAGAATAGTAAAGACTTTGCTGAGAGCCAATGGCTTTCCGCTTCTAGTGGTAAACCCAATTTTATCTAACCATCGCTTAATCATTCTGCCTGAATGTCCCTGATGAGCGGCTCGCTCAAACATTTGTACAATAAATTGAGCTCGTTGTTCATCAACAATGATTTCTCGAATACGATCATTTTTTATCAAATTGAGATATCCTAGTGGTGCTAGTCCTGGTCTAATGCCCATCTCACATTTGGCTTTCAGTCCACGCTTCACATTGATACCACGGTTGTCGTTCTCAAGTTTGGCTTGTGAGCAAAGGATCATGAGGAGGAACTTCTCGTTTGGGTTGTTCCCGAAGCTTTGTGAGTAGGTTTTTATTTCATGTAACTTGCCTTGATCCATAAGATCTACCAGTGAACCGAGATCTCCGGCATTGCGGCTCAATCGATCTGGAGCCCAAGTCAAAATACCAGTGAATACCCCTTTATCGATATCATCTAAGAGTTGAACGAACACTGGTCGGTTACCAGATTTCTTTGCTGAATGGCTCTCTTGGCGAACTTCCACAATATTGAGCTTTTCTCGCTGTGCAAGCTCTTTCATTTCTTTAATTTGCGAGTCGATTGACATGGTTTGCCGTTCGTCAGATTCGCTAGACTTACGAGCGTAGAGACAGTACTTGGTATTACTCATCTTCGTCTCCTTCCTTTTCAAGTAGTTGATTCAGTCTTCGTACCGCCCAAGTAAGCTCATCCAAATATTTATCCTGATTTGTGGCTATGTAGAACCTGAGTGCCAGGACACATTGGTCGAGAATGTCGACTGCTTTTTGGAGTTTTTGATCTGGTATTACGTCTTTCATCAAGGACACAAGGTACCGCGATCTGGTGGTAAGTCTAGCCGCAGTATTACCAGCCATACGGATCATTCCTTAAATCACGAGTCAAACCGCCTCTTCTTCTAGCACCGCCAAATAACTCATCTCCACTGATAAACCAAATTTGAGGCATATGTTTATTAGTTTTCATGATCTGGTTGATTAAAATTGAGAACGCATCAGCAAGGTCATCATGTTTTTCGACGCCGAGTCCCACCATCTGTTCAATGAGATCCTCACAGCCTTCCTTTGGAAACAAAATATTGCCGTTACGGATCAGATGTGAGGTAAGAGCGAGTCTGGTTCTTTTGTCAGTTGAGCCAATTTTTACGCCTTCAACATCAACGTCCTCATGATCAAGCCACTGTGCTAGGGCATCTTGGTATCCTACGCTCTCAATAAATACTTTGGCTTTCTTGCCAGCACACATGCCTTTACAAGCTACTTTTACTGTCTCAACGGTACTTGGGAAGTCTAGTCGCTGGTTGATAGGATTGGGCATGATATAGATTTTTTGCTTATCTTCATGTCCAAACACCAGTGCCCCCACCATGGCGGTGTAGTCTGCTGATTCTTTTTGACTAATTGCTAAGTCAACTCCGATTGCAGCATAGCTATAGCTATTACCGCTCCCACTTAGTGGAGGCAGTCCGTCATAGTACTTAACCCACTCTCGTTGAATGACTCGGTCAGCATCAGCAATAATGCGGAGTAAGTATTCACGATACCACGAGGCTTCGTTACCAATTGTTTTTCTCAAGGTATCGATTGCCTCCATGTTGGCAAATCGCCCTGTCCAGGCAATTTGATTATCTTCTGAGAGTAAAGGCACAGCTAAGAATCGGCCATTCATTTTGCCATTCTCAAAATGCTGCTTGAGTCGCATGAGCAAACAATCCTCATGAAGCAAATTACCAACAATGACAATCTTGGTGCTGTCATCACCAATAGGCAGAACTTCACCGGTGAGCCAATTGAAAGCTCGATCTCGACCTTCTCTGGTTTTAGCGGAACTTAAATCTTCTACATCATCACAGATCACAAGGTCAGGGCGATATCGTCCGTGTTTAATACCACGGATAGATTGCTCAGTTGAAGCAGCAACAATTCTGGCTCCATAGTTTTTGAGTACAATCGAGTTGGCTGCCCACTCATCTGAAAACTCTTCAAATGGTCCAATATCTTCCTTGAGCAGTTCATTGCTCTCTAGCTCTCGCTTAATGTTGGTGAGGTGTAATCGAGCTTGCTGTTGTGTTTGACTTAAGATCAGAATGAATTTTTTCTGTAGCTTTCCCGTGATTGCCCAAATGGGAAAGGAGGTAGTCATGATAGTTGTTTTCGCAGATCCTCGAAAAGCTACAACGGCACTGATCCGAGTCTTTTCATCTTCAGTAATGGAGAACATCTCTTTATGAAATGGTGCAAAGGGATACTGGACATATTCCCCCAGATACAGTGAGAAAAACCAATAATGACTTTGTTTAGCCAAAGTGACCCGGACATCTCGGTTTTCTTTGATCATTTGCAGTTCTTGTTGATTGAGTGGTTCGGTCATGTTGACTCCTTTTCTGTTGTACTTTCTATTTCTGGTTCATCATTTTCCTGCTCAATAATCGGCGGAATAAGTGTCGCCATGCCTAAAGCCTTCATAACAACAGCTTCTTGTTCTGGCGTGAGTTCCTCTGGAGCTCGTTTAAGCTGAGCTGTTACTTCGACTCGTGTGGCATAGCGGTGATGATGATGCTTGAGCCAAAATATAATGGCGGTCAGGTTCTTATCCCGAATGGCTGAGAGCAGTTGAGCTTCTGCCATGTCATTGATAAATAGCTCGCCAGCGACAATGGCTTCTTCTGCTTCTTTGGCAAATGTTTTGTTTTGCTTTTTCCAGCGATAGTAGGTTGAGCGAGCAACTCCTGTTTTCTCGCAAGCCATCTGAACAATCGGTGTTTTCTTGAGCTGTTCGATGAGTAATTTCTTCAATTCTTCTGGTTTGCTCATATCTGTCTCGCTTTCTCACCAGTAAGTTTTTCCCAACGATCAATAATGGTTCGGCAGTACTCTGGATCGAGTTCAACCATAAGGCACTTGCGTTTGGTTTGCTCACAGGCGATGATCGTCGATCCAGAGCCACCAAAACAGTCATAGACGACTTCGCCACGATTACTACTGTTAAGAATGAGCCTTCGTAACAGTCCAATCGGCTTCATAGTGGGATGGAGTACTGATTTATTAGGCTTAGGGTAGAATAAGACGCTTTTGTCTTTAGACTTCACGAACTTGTGCCTGCCGTGCCAGCCATAGGCAATTAACTCGTGCTGAGGGAGATAATCTAGTCGACCTACCACCGCACTGTTCTTGATCCAAATCAGTAGCTGAGCAAACTTTATTCCTTCGGCTGTAAAAGCATCTTCAAGTGCAAAAAGCATCTTGTCGCTGTTGAAGACATAAAAGGTGTTTTTGCTGGCTAGATATGGTTTAACAGCCCGAATCCAGTCCTGCATAAACTGTTGGTACTGAGCATCGGTTTGAGATTGATCGTTAGCAATTATTTTTTGTTTGGCAACTGACTGCGTAAAATCTTGCTTGCTTTCTACGTATCCAACCCCGTAAGGTACATCCGTGAGGACGACATCGATTTGTTGCTCGCCAACAAGTTTTTTGACTATCTGTGGATCTGTCGCATCCCCACAAATCAACCGATGCTCACCGAGTGTAAACAGGTCTCCAGTATTTATTGACATAGTTCTACCTCCTTACCTGTAAGTTCTGTAAATCGCTTAATAATGAGATCGCAAAAGATAGGATCAACTTCGCACAGGAATGCTCGACGTTTAAGTTGCTCGCAAGCAATAAGAGTCGAACCAGAGCCTCCAAATAGATCTACAACTACATCACCTGGCTTGGTGCACCTACGTAGAGGTTTTTCGTGCAAAGTTGGTGGCTTGGAAGTTGGGTGTTCATAATCTTGACCTGGCAGTCGTTTAACCAACCAAAGATCAAGTAAATCGAGAATGTCATCCAACGTGCGATTTCCTGTAGCCACTTCTTTGTTGAGAACTTCGTTGAGATTGTTAATTGGAGCAAGATATGGTTTTCCACGAGTAGCGTAAACACATGGTTCATACGCTTTGTTGAAGGCTACATGTGGAGTCATGTTGTGGTTGTTTTTTACCCACAAGCAGACTCGCTTTAGATCGAGACTGAGATCTTGATAAATCGACTGAACCATCCCGATCCAATTTTGATCACACCAAGTAAAGATGTGGCAATCTGGTGAAGCCACACTTAGAGCGTTGGTTAGGATCTCCTGCAAGAAATTTTGGTACTCTACAGAGCTTTTGTTATCCTGTTGGAAGTTACCACCATATTTTCCCTTGGTGCTGATTCCTTTGTTATAGTCGAGTGAAATGTTGTACGGAGGATCCAGATAGACCATTGAAGCTTGGTTTCCTCCGAGTAATTTTTTTACGTTTTCCGCTTCTCTTGAGTCACCGCATAATAAATAGTGGTCTCCTAATTTGTAAAGATAGCCGAGTTTCGTATTTAGTGTAGTGATTTCTTGTAATGTTTTGGCTTCATCAAAGTTGTCATCTTCGATACTCAAAACGTCATCCCAAATAGCAGAAAGATCAGAATCATTGAAGCCAACATCGAGAAGCATCTCGACTTCAAACTGCTTCAAGAGTTCAAAATCCCATTGTCCAGTATTGCGGTTTAAGCGAAGGTTGAGTTCTTTTTCTCGCTCAAGGCTGGCAATAGAAACATACAAAACTGGCACTTGCTCCATGCCAAGTCTTTTGGATGCTGCCAAACGCATGTGTCCACCAATAACTACGTTTTTGCGTTTTTCATAGATATTGGCAATAACAGGATCAAGGAAACCAAATTTGGTAATACTCTCACAAAGTTGTTTCAGAGCTTCCTCATCCCAAGTTCTGGGATTATATGGAGCTGGGTTCAGCTCCGAAATTGGTATGTAATGTATGACGGGTGGTGTTTGCATCGCGTCTCCTTTCATAAAGGAGAACGCGCTCACAGGGTGTGATTTACTTTAACTCATTTTGGCGACAAGCTGACGATAGCGAGGGCTATTGTTTGACTTAAAGACTTCAATGAGTTGATCTAACTGACTTTCTTGATACATGACCTTGCCTGCTTCATAGACAACTGTAATAAGCTGTTTTTTCTCCCAGCTTCTGAGGGTGTCATAATGGATGCCTAATCTCTGGCTCATTTGTCTACGACCTAGTAGCTTGTTCTTTTTCGGAGAGTAGTGTTCTTTTAGCTGTGAGATGAGTTGGGGTGAGTATGGGAAATGCCAAGCCATGTTTTTATTGCCAGATCGAGCAGAAATATAAGGCAGTTTTACTGCACCAAACTTACCTTTTGATGCATATCTACGCAGAGTTGCTTCTGAGATATCTGTGAGAGCTGAGAGGGAGGGTATGAGTAAGTATTTTTCGTTTTGATAGTAAACTATGCATTCTTCAGGACTTTTTTCTCTTGCAAACGTTTTTTGCAACTCGTGGCAAGCTTTGCGGACCAGATCTCGTAAAATAAGTCCAAGTCTAAGAAAGAACTTTTTCAGTGAAACCAATAAATTATCCTCAGCTAAAGGAGATCGTTTGTCTGCTTGGTCAAGTGCTTCTAAAAAATGAGTAGCAAACTCAATGCGAGATGAGTTGTTGTGACTTAGTTCATTAATCCGACAAAAAAGCCTGAATTCTTTTGGATAATAGTAACTAAGAGCAATAATCTCTTCTTCATTGGTACCGTCTCTTGCTCGGTGGAGTTGATTGTATTTAGCCATGAGAAATGCAACAACAAAGTTTTCTACGTGTTGCCAAATATTTTTGAAAAAATCTGACCAACCTATTGATTTGAAAAAATTTACGAATCTCTCATATGCCTCCCGCATTATTTTTATCCAGTTTTGATACGTTTCTAATGCCTGCTCTATAGCTCTAAAATGTTGTTGTGCCACTTCAATGGCTTGGAAAATACTTGGCTTAAGACTTTGAATTGTTTCAATGGCCTGGAAAATAGGATGGCGATAACTATCAAAAAAAGAAGACAAGAGTGTTCTGGCTTTCTCTTGTTCTTCCTCAACAATCTTCGTCACAAATGTTAAAGCTGGTCGTTCTTGAGTAGTGCTTTCCATTATTAGCACCAATGTATCATATTTGCCAAAAACCCAAAAGAAGCACAAAACAGATATTGTTCAAAGCATTATCTATTCAAATCTGAAACTAGTCGTTGACTATTTTGTTGAAAAAATATCAAAAAATTGAAATACAAACTTACTTGAATTTATGCGATAATAATCGGTATGTTTGGACACTCAAATGCATTTAACTCACTCACTCACTCACTCACTCACTCACTAAGAAAGCTTAGTAAGGTATTATATTTTTTTCCAGAAGCAAATAGCAGCTTCTTCATTTTTGACTCAGATAGCGAAAACATGTCGGGAGGAAGTCTATGACCACCGACAAGTTGCTATTTTTTTTAAACAAGGTTAAATGGTTTGGATTTCGCAAACTATATTGGGTTATTCGTCGCGGGCTTGAATGGTTAGCTGAAACACTTATCGATGCTGGGTATATTTATCCTTCATTTCAACAATCTCTTATTAAACGTCCAATTAGTAAAAAACTCATAAAGCTTTACGAAGGTGATTTTGATGGACACAACCTAAATGAAAGCCAGTACTTTTTGGGTTTTGGGCTTATTCACTATGCGTTTATCCGCAATTTAAAACCAAGAAATATTTTATGTGTTGGTTCTCGTAAAGGTCTTATTCCAGCAATTCTAGCTCTTGCTTGTAAAGACAATGGCATGGGACAAGTGGATTTTGTGGACGCTGGATATGACCAAGATAACCACGAAAAACATTGGAGTGGAATAGGGTTTTGGAAGAAAGAAAATCCAGCTAAACACTTTGCTCAAATAGGTGTTGATGGCTATATCAAAACCTTTGTCATGACTACAAAAGAATATGCAGATAAATATCCGCACAAACACTATCAGTACATCTATATTGACGGTGATCACTCATATGAAGGAGTAAAACTTGATTACAACCTTTTTTGGTCACGCCTTGATGTAAATGGCTTTATGTCGTTTCATGACATTACTGAACGTGGATATTTAGACAAAGGTGTGTTTGGAGTTTATAAGTTTTGGGAAGAAGTGAGCAAAAAACATGCTATTAGTTTCCCCCTGCCGCAAAGTGCTGGACTAGGAATGTTGCAGAAAGTATAAATCATCATGCGAACAGGTCTTAAAACACTAGCTCGAAAGGGATTGAATCAATTTAAGCACCCGTCATTGTTGTATCGAGATATACCAAGAGACACATTCCCCGATAAACCAACAGCATCTTTAAAAATTAGGGCACGGCTTCATGGGTTGAAATCTGAACTAAGTGAACGGGATATTAACTACAACTTAGGTTCACTCTATACACTACCACATCCACAGGCAACGCAAGCGTATAAACGCTTTATTGATTATAATCCTGGCAACCTTGGAAGTTGGTCTGATAATGCCATTCAAAAATATAATACAACCCAGATGGAGCATGAAGTTATCCATAACTTAATAGATTTGTATCATGGAAGCCAAGAAGATTTGGGTGGATATATTACTAGTGGTGGAACAGAAGGCAATATTTTTTGCGTCTGGATGGGAAGAACTTACCTCGAACAGCACACTAATACTAGTGAGATTTGCCTTCTTAAGACCAGTTTAACTCACTATTCAATTAGAAAAGCTGGTCAAATTTGTAATATATCCCAATTCCTTCTTCCCCTTAGTAAAACAGAGTGGAATATTGATTTGGATGGGTTTAGATCATCAATTAAAACTTTTTACAAACAAGGTTACCGAGGTTTTATAGTCCCCCTAACACTCGGATATACCTCAACAGGCACCTGTGACAATGTAGAAGAAATTACTAAAGAAGCAGATAATTTGAAAAAGACACTAAAAGGAATTAATTTCTACTTCTGGGTAGATGCAGCATTTAATGGACTTATAACTCCGTTTGCTAAGCATTTTCAACCTTTCTACTCAAAAAATATTCAGGCATTAGTTGTTGATTTTCATAAATTTGGCCTCGTCCCTTATCCAGCTGGGATTGTTCTACACAGAAATAAACTAACCAAACTTATTGAAAATCAAATTGACTACTTATGGGAAAAAGACACCACCCTTTTAGGGTCACGTTCTGGCATTCCAGCAATCAGTATTTGGACAATGATTCATTCTCTTGGAAAAGAGGGGTATAGAAGTTTTATTAAAGAACAAATGGAAAATAAGGAGTATTTCTTAAAACAAATAAAGGTATCATCACCAAAGACACAGATTATCACCGATCCACATAGTTTGACTTGTGGGCTCATTTTCCATGGGTTAAAAGCAGGGCGATTACCTAAAACTATCGAAGATAAATATGGCTTATATCCCGGCGAAACAAAGTTGCTTTTTTATCCTAATGAAGAGAAAACCCAAATAATCTACAAGATGTTCTTATTACCACATCTTAAAAGGGAAATTATCAAGGAATTTTTTAATGATTATAGAAATATATGAGCATTACTAAGTCAAAAAACACTATCAAAAAAAAATTAAAACATAGAGAACTTGAGAATATAGAGGCTCTTAAGCAGATTGAAAATACTTTGTCCAAAAATAGAGGTTTTGTTTTTAAATTACCTAAAGAACAATCTCCGGTAATAATGTTGTTTTCAGGAGGAATGGATAGTGTAGCACTTACTTTTATGCTGCTAGAAAAATATAAGCTACATATTTATCCTATTTTTATTAAGAGATCTCAGCAAAGAACTGGAAAAGAGCTAAAATCAGCAAAGTTTTATATCTCAGAATTGCAAAAAAGATATGGAAATTTATGTGAAAATCTAGAAGTTATTAAATCGGCAATTCCTCCAAATAAAATCAGATATCCCTTGGCACTTTTTTCAAATACCCCTTATTATAAAAAAACCAAATCAAAGCAGTTAAAGGGATTACCTGTTTACACGCTTTCTCTTGCCTCTCTTGCTGTACAATATGCCTGCTTTCTTAAAATAACAAAAAAAATAACAGTAAGAACAATATTCTGTGGCTTCACTGTTGGCGATGGAACAGTAATGGCTTATGAAACTCTTACCGCTTTGAGAAGTACAATGGCATCAATTTGTTTATTACAAAATGATTTTTCTTGGCAATTTACTTCCTTAGCATTAGAAAAAGAATTAGGTTTTTTCCTTGAAAAACACGAAATAATAAAATGGTGTAACGAACATTCTTTTAAATTAGATAAAACATGGAGTTGTTATTATTCATTTCATTACCACTGTGGTGAGTGCATGGGCTGTGGTGCAAGACAAGAACATTTTAGAAAATCTGATGTTAAGGATACAACTATTTATCAAAAACCAAATAGATTAGAACAAATTTTATATAAAATATGGAGTAAAACATATGAAGCATATCGTCAATTTAATTTTTGAAGCCTATCACTTAAAACGCATTCCAAGATCGGGAGCTCAGATGCTTGGTGGTAACTTGGGTACTATTGCAGAGCACACCTACCTAACTTGTATTATAGGAATGATTCTGGCTATGCAAGAAGGCGCTAATGTTGAAAGAACAGTTTTATTATGCTTATTCCACGATTTGCCAGAATCAAGAATAGGAGACATGAATTTCATTCAGAAACGCTATCAAATGTCTTTTGAAGATGAAGCAATAAAAGAACAGGTGCAAAATCTAAATACTAACTTAAAAAACAACCTCCTTTCAATTTACGAAGAATATCAGAATCGTCAAACGCCAGAATCAAAGTTAGTTCACGAAGCGGATATTTTAGAACAATTAATTTGCGAAAAAGTAGCAAGCGAAAATGGGAATCATCAAGCAAAAAATTGGTTAGACTATTCATTAAAGCAACTTTCAACCAAAACAGGACAGTTGATTGGAAAGGAAGTACTTGCTAGTAAATCTTATGATTGGTGGCAGAATCTGCATCAGAAGAAACCTATCGCAAAACAGAATACAATACAAAAAGCAATTCGTATTTTGAAATAGATCGACTTATACAGTTATGTTTCTATTTTCATATTCAGAAAAAAATCGACTAAAAAAACTAATTCGACCACTAGCTAGTAAAAATCCTTTTCTGAGACTTTTAACCAACTTGATAGAAGGTGATATTTACTTGCATGGAGGGGTTGTTAGAGATACCTATTATCAAAAAAAAATTAATGACATTGATATTAGAATCTTTTGTGATTATGAGCAAAAAGAGAAAGATTTAAAAAGAATTACAAAACTATTAAAAGTCAGAATGATTCCCTATATCAGAGAGAAAATTTATGATTTTGACTTGCTTAAAGTACATTTATTAGATCAAAAGTATGATATAACAATTTTAGACAAAAATTCCTTTACTTCATGTAAATTAAATACGGATTTTCGGTTACATACCGTATACATAAATTTAAAAAGTTTTCATATTAATGATTCATTGCACGGTTTGTATGATCTGAAATATAAAAAATTAACTACGTGTGATGATCCGCAAAGGATATTTAGTTTATATCCAGAGAATATTCTTCGAGGAATCAAACTATGCATCACTCATGATTTATTTTTTCATCAAGATATTCTTGACAACATTGATTATATCAATCGTCAATTAAATAGATTTTTAAATGAAATAACTGCATCAAAACTTCAAAATAACACACGATTTATGGAAACAGTTGCAACAATAAAAAAATTGAAAGATTCTCAAAATAATTTAAAAGATAGTTGCTCTTATTACATTTCAAAAAAAAATATCTCTTTGATGGAAGATATCTTAAAAAGATGATTGAGTGAAGGCTATTAAAGTGTTTTATATATCAAAACATATCATCTTAGAAAAAAAGGACACTCCCTTTTTATAGTGTCCGATTTGTCCCATTTCTTGTGCAATTACCTCTGAAAGGTGTAAGTGCATATGGGACACACTGGTTCCAGACCCACATGCTCCGCCACAATCTAAAAGTTCTGATAGACCAGTCTAATATTATTCAATTGCTTATTAGGGCTTGCAACAATGGCTGATAATTGTGTTAAAAATGATTTATAATTGTGTTGGTTTTCAAATTATTTATTTTATTGAGTCTACATAAGTCTACATATGAAAAAAACACTAGTAGTTTTTTTAGGAATTATTTTATTACTTGGCGGAGCTTGGTTTTTATTTGGCAAAGAGCAGCAAAACCAATTAAGTAGTGAAGAAATAGTTTTACAAGAAACATATGCTTTATCAAGGGAATATTTAAATTTAAGATATAAAACAGAAAATGTTTTGGAAAAAGCTGAAGAATTTGCTAACTATGATGACTGGAATAAAGAAATGGATTTGGTGATTGGAAGCTGGGAAGATTTCGAAAAAAGGGTTGATGAATTGGAAAAAATGGCTAGTAAAATGTCAGAAGAAAATGTGGGTTTTAACATTATTACCCCAGTATTTGCCTATGATAAACATGAAATAAGTGAAATTGTTGATGGGGCTCCAGTTGGGAAAAAGATAGCGACTTTAGCCAACTTTCTAGGGGTAGATGCTAAACATGCTCAATTAATTCTTAACCAAAGCCAAGATGAGATTTCTAGAGAAGCTTTTGGAGAAGAGGGCGATGTCTTTGAAAAATGTGAACAAAATTCGCTGAGAATTAAAAATGGCTGCAAGATAACCGGTTATGTAGGCGGGGTGGTTTTAACAGGTGGGACTTCGGCTGTGGTAGCTTCGGGAGCTTTAGCCACCACAACCACAGTCGTGGTAGGAGCAGATTTGGTTTTGGAAGTAACAGACGACGAGGCAAAAATTGCTCTAGGAGATAAAAACAAAGTATCAGAAATGGTTAGTAGTATTAGAACCGTGACTGAACCAACAGCAGCGATTTTAACAATTAGTAATATTCCAGGAAATTTGAGTAAAGGAATTGATAAATTATCGGTTCTTAGTTTTGGAGCTGATCAATTAAGATCGGTAATTCAAGATGAAAAAGTGCTAGGAATCAGTATTAAAGTAAATGAAGCAGGAGAATTAAAATCAGCAACTTCTGCCTTAACTGAGGAAGAATTAGTTGAATGGAGAAAAGACAATCAGGCGCCAAAAAGCCAAGAGTCATTTGAAGAAATTATTGTCAATGCTGAGAATGTTGCTAGCAATTTAGCGGTCGAAGAAGAAGAAAATCTGACTACTGAAGACAGTAACGAACAAGACACCACCAACATTGCCGGCTCAGGTTGGGAAGGCACACTGAGTAGTATGTCGGGTGGAGATAATGAAAAGCGCACCCTAGATTTTGATTTTATTTTGAATAAAGATGGCAGTGTTAATGGCGGTTCGTTTAAAAAATGGGAACAAGCAGGAGATAGAATTAAGTTGTATGCTGAAGATAAGTCCACAGATTATTATGAATTCAAAGTGAGTGAAAATGGTCTGTTGTTAACTAAAATAGTGATAGGTGACGAAGTGATCCAACCTGGGCAAAAATATATGGGAGGAATTGCTCCGGCTGGTTATTTGGCTAAAAAAACAAGTTCAACCAAGGAAGGTTCTCAATCCAACCCAGAGGCTATGCCTATAAGTGAGTATAACGAACTGGATGATAAAGGTTTATTAGATAATATTTCCAATGTTACTAAAAATTTAGGAGAACCTGATGTTAAAACAACTGATGATAATGGATATATTATTTACATTTATTATGATTTAGTTAAATATGACAATGGCAATCTAGGCAGTGTCAAAATGGCATTTTATAATGAGGAAGCCTACAAATCCTACATTGAAGGTGTGGGAGCGAGTTGGGAATCAGGTAAAGAAATTTGGGATAAATCGGGCGGTGGGATTAGGGCCAATAGCCAGATAAAACCAGCTGATACTTTTAAGCAAATATATGGAGAATAAAAGAACCCTTGATGGGGTGGTAGTTTAAAACAAGTCAAATAATCCTCTGAAGGGCGAGTCTAGTTTTAAGGTTCTAGCTTAATTAAACTGAAAAGTAGAAAGAATTTGCTCAGTAATACTTTTATTATCTTCAGTTGGTGGTAAGGTTGAAATAGAAAAAAGTTTATCATCTTTCAAGATAATAGTAATATGACGAGTTTTAGGTCCAGTAATTAATCCCTCTATTCCTTTGTAGCCACCAACATTTACTTCTTTGATAGTAGTCGGATCCATTTCAGTTTTGGCTCGTTCTAGATCATCTTTAGTTGCATTTCTATAATTTTCGTATAGACCATACATTTGGTATTCAGGATTTTGTTCAGAACCTTTGGTTAAGAAAAAACCTACAGTACGAATATTACCATCGTTATCTGCTATTTCTTTGCGATATAGCAAATCTGTGGGATATTGAAAACTTAATCCAATCTCCTCAACTGTCTCTTGTTGAAGATTTTGTTGATTAGGAATCTGCCTAGTGAAACTTTCCCCATTTGGAGTACGACATTGCTCAGGATAGCTCTCAAGAACTGGATAACCTGCCCGAGCACACTCCTCAAAAGAACTGATTTGTTCAACTGCACTTTTTTGTTGATATTTCCAGATTACCAAACTAACAATCAAAAGAACAATGAGAAAAACAACTATTTTTCTGTTCTTTGGCATCATCATGTCTTTATTATAACAACGTGTTACTATTAGTAATAGGATATTATTTATGCTAAAACTTTTTGTGTTTGTCCCCGATAAAAAAGAATTAATCAAAAAGATTATGACTGCAGCGACCAATGCGGGAGCTGGCGTTATAGGTAATTACACTGGTTGCGGTTTTATCACGAAAGGAATTGGCAATTGGAAATCTGAAGAGGGATCGAATCCTACTATTGGAAAGGTGGGAGTTTACTCTCATGAGCCTGAAGTTAGAATTGAAATGATTTGTCCTGAAGCCAAGGCTTCAAGCGTAAAAAAAGCAATTTTAAAGGTTCATCCTTATGAAGAACCAGAAATTGATTTTATAAAATTAATTGACGTAGATTAATAAAATGTTGTGGTGACACACGGGTCCTAAACCTAGGTGCTTCGCCAACAAGTGAAAGAAAAAAACAATTGCTAATTTCGATGTTTTGAAATAATTTTATATTAGTTTTTTAGTAAACTTCCAAAGAATGTTCCCTTATTCATTGCATCCTTAAGATTACTTAACTTATTCCCATTCATAATTAAAACTGTTATATCATTTTCTTGACAAAGCTTTGCTGCTATGGGATCAAAAGGAAGGTTCATTCCTGGAATCCATTCGTCTCCAATCATTTCTCTGTAATCATGCCAAGACATTTCCTCTATTGGTTTTGCATCAGGATTTTTTTTAGGATCATCGTTATAAACTTGTGATACATTTGTTAAATTAATAATATAAGGAGCTTTAATTCTTTCAGCAATTTTTGAAGCAACATAATCTGTTGACCATCCTGGTTTCCACCCTCCAGCGACAACAACATCTGCATTCATATCAATATGACTTTCTTCAGGATTAGTGATGATTTTTGGTTGAGCAATATCTGCAAACACAGTTCTTATTAGATGAGCATTAACTCTTGTAGTATGAATACCCAACCAATCTAGATCTTCTTTTGAAGCGCCTGGACCCAATATATTTTTAGCTCCTTCTTGAAAAATTCTTGTAAGTTTTCCTCCTCCAACAATAAGTAAAAACTTCCAACCTTTAGCCACTTGTTCTAAAACAAATTTTTTAAATTCTTTTACGAATTGTGCATTTATATTTTCTGGAAAAATCATAGATCCTCCAACAGAAATTACAATTCTTTTATTTTTTGTTTTATTTATCGGAAAAGACGGCATTATAAATCCTTTTTTTATAAATACTCTGGGTATTGTACACTGTTATGGATTAGAAATAAACGACTTGGAATCCCATACCTATTAATGAGTTGGCTCAATAGTTGCAGATTAGAAGAAATTGTTTTGTGTTACAATCATTGTTAATGTTCAGAAAAGTTATTTATCGTCATGCTCTCCATCCCTCATATATCGTCGGGGCTGTGGTTGACTAGGCAATAATAACTTTTACTTCAAAACACTTTACACAACCCCGAACAGGGGTTTTTTTGTCCCCACCTTCCAAAGTGTTTTGTTAAACAAAAGGAAATATGACAACACTAAACGTAAACGACCTTCTTAAACAACTCATTAATATCGAATCGACTACTGGTAACGAAGCCAAAATTGGTACTTTTCTAAGCAAATATTTAGAAGCAGCTGGTTTTGCAGTCAAGCAACTACCAATTAAAACTAATGAATAACTTGAAAAGTATAACCTTTCATCGCTCCTTCAAAATCTGTTATCGGATGCCATCCAAGACTTTCAATATTATTTATATAATCAACTATATTATTTCTTGTTAAATTTGGGTTCGTCGCATCAATCACGCCAAAAGTACCATCTAAATTTTTTACCAGAGTTACTGCATGAGCAGCTTCTATTTCTCCTCTTGGTGTCGATTCTAATATCCTAAATTGATTAAAGTCAGCATCGAAACCCATGTTATTTGCAACTGGTGTAGATAATTGAGTAAAATGCCTACAAACACCACCTTCACAAGACACAAGTTCTTCCAATGAACGTGCACTTCCTGCTGGGACATTTATCGGCGTTCCTGCAGCATTTACTTGATTCCAATAGGGTGGCATAGTTTTGTTTGTAGCCTGAGCAATTGCTAAATAAGGATCCATACCTTGTTTAATATATGATTGAGCCAAAGCACTTACATCTTCAACAGTTGGAGAATACACTTTCCCCTGAATTTGATCAGCAATAATATTTGACTTATTTGGATAGAAATAATCAACAACTTCACTGTCAACTGCCTGATACCCGTGCCCCCAACTATCCGTACCGGCCAACATCTGATTAACTTGCTGATTTAAATAAACGTTGGTATTCTGCCCAAACTGATATCCAGATAATGCTGTCGAGCCAACAGCAACTCCCGCATTACCCAAAGCCATATAACATTCTGAGGAATGACTACCATAAAGTTGACAGACATTATTAGCATTTATCCCACTCACTGCTAAATTACCAATATTGTCAACCATGCTAACTCCACTTAATGCCAGTTGAGTCCCAGTTGATAGACCAGTGGCAAAAGTACTTACTGTTGAAGCTCCACCACCAATAGTACCTGTTACAGCACTAATTGAACTGGTCATACAGGCTGTTGCGAATTGGTCTTTTACTGCCTGATCAATGTTGGGATCGCTTCTAATTTGAGCTAACTCACTACAGGTATAAACTGCTTGTACACCTTGTGTGACTGCGGAAGCAATTTGGATAATTGGGCCAACCCCCGGAAGAAAACTTACCGCTACCATACCCATGACCCGAGCATATGGCTCTTCTTGTTCAACCCTTTGATCAAAATATTGATCTTGCTCAGAAGGTGAATAAGCGCACACAAAATAATTTGGTCCAAGATAATTGACCTCACCTGATCGAGAAATATAATTGTTAGTACAATTTCCTGAGGCACACTCACTATCATCTTTACACGATTCACCCAGTGCTAAACTACCAACTTGAGTTATAGTTTTTTCTTTACAACAAACCGAAGTACTGTAAAGACAGGTGCCAGCAGCATCTACTTTACCAATGGCCATACATGATGAATTGGTATAACAAGTCCCTTCACAAGTGGGAGTGCTGGCAGGTGCTTCTTTACAACAAACTGAGGTACTGTAAAGACAGGTACCGGCAGCATCTACTTTACCAATCGCACTACATGATGAATTGGTATAACAAGTACCTTGACAAGGAAAAACACAAGTACCATCACTACAGGTAGATCCATTGGGACATGAAACAGTAACCCAAGCTGTACGTTCATTATTACAGTAACGACGGGTGGTACTATTGACACACTCTTTGGCTCCAGCATTACAAGCAAATTGCTGGATGGTTTTACAACAATTGTATGAAGCATTACTACAGCTACCAGCGATACTTTGCATGTAAACA
>Ga0116163_1000935_pt1 | contig 19044 bp, 17 predicted proteins | sample AD_UKC107_MetaG_FD_89889 | JGI IMG/M metagenome (GOLD analysis project Ga0116163, IMG submission 89889) | Active sludge microbial communities of municipal wastewater-treating anaerobic digesters from Hong Kong - AD_UKC107_MetaG | ecosystem: Engineered > Bioreactor > Anaerobic > Digestate...
CGGAGATTATCCGTCTGGCGGCGGTAATTAACAAGTGCCGTCAGTACTTTGACTGTCTGTTGGCACATACTGGGCAGAACTATGACTATAACCTCAATGGGGTGTTCTTTAAGGATTTGAAGTTGGCTAATCCTGATATCTATATGGAAGCTGTAGGTGATGACCTTGGTTCTACGATGGGTAACATCATCGACAAATCCTATAAGGTGATGGTTGAAACCAAGCCTGATGCTGTATTGGTATTGGGTGATACCAACAGTTGCTTGAGCGTAATTGGTGCCAAGCGCCTGCATATTCCCATCTTCCACATGGAGGCTGGTAATCGTTGTAAGGATGAGTGCCTGCCAGAGGAGACCAACCGCAGGATTGTTGACATCATCAGCGATGTGAACATGGCATACTCTGAGCATGCACGCCGTTATCTGGCTGACTGCGGACTGCCAAAGGAACGTACCTACGTTACAGGTAGCCCAATGGCAGAGGTGCTTCATCAAAATCTAGCCGAGATTGAGGCAAGCGATATTCACAAGCGTCTGGGATTGGAGAAGGGGAAGTACATTCTGCTCTCTGCTCACCGTGAGGAGAATATCGATACGGAGAAGAACTTTATAAGTCTCTTCACTGCTATCAATAAGATGGCAGAGAAATACGATATGCCAATTTTGTATAGCTGTCATCCTCGTAGCCGTAAGCGTTTGGAGCAGTCTGGCTTTAAACTGGACAGTCGTGTCATTCAGCATGAGCCTCTTGGCTTCCACGACTACAACTGTCTTCAGATGAATGCTTTTGCTGTTGTATCAGATAGCGGTACTCTGCCAGAGGAAAGCAGTTTCTTTACAAGTGTTGGTCATCCTTTCCCTGCTATCTGCATTCGTACCTCTACAGAGCGTCCTGAAGCAATCGATAAAGCTTGCTTCATCATCGCAGGTATTGACGAAAAATCATTGCTCCAAGCTGTAGATACGGCAGTGACATTGAACCAGAATGGTGACTACGGCATTCCTGTTCCAGACTATATCGAGGAGAATGTATCTACCAAGGTGGTGAAGATCATCCAAAGCTACGTGGGAATAGTAAACAAAATGGTCTGGAGGAAGTTCTGATGCGAATACTTGTAACAGGTGCAAAAGGGTTCGTTGGTAAGAACCTGTGTGCACAGTTGAATAATATAAAGGATGGCAAGGCACGTTGCTATGGTGATGTGACCGTGGAAGCCGTGTATGAATATGACCTGGACTCAACTCCCGAACAACTGGACGAATACTGCAAGAATGCAGACTTCGTTTTTAACCTCGCTGGTGTGAATCGCCCACAGAACCAGGAGGAGTTTATGCAGGGCAACTTTGGCTTTGCATCGACATTGCTTGATACATTGAAGAAGCATGGTAATACTTGCCCTGTAATGCTGTCAAGCTCACAACAAGCCTCTCTTACTGGCCGTTTCGGCAATAGTGAGTATGGTCGCAGCAAGAAAGCAGGCGAAGATCTGTTCTTGGAGTACGGCAAAGAGACAGGTGCAAGAATGTTGATTTACCGTTTCCCCAACCTCTTTGGTAAGTGGTGTCGTCCAAACTACAATAGTGCTGTGGCAACATTCTGCAATGCATTTGCTAACGACCTGCCTTATACAGTCAACGATCCAAGCGTAGAACTGGAATTGCTGTATATTGATGACCTTGTTGATGAAATGATTGCCGGACTGAAAGGTGAAGAGCATCATTGTGAATTTGACGGGCTTGATGTACTGCCGTCAGCAGAGGGACGTTACTGCTATTGCCCCATTACCCATCACGTGACGTTGGGTGAGATTGTCGAGCTTTTAAAGAGTTTCGCTGAGCAACCCAAGACCCTGATGATACCAGAGATTCCTGAAAACAGTTTCGCAAAGAAGTTGTATAGCACATATCTGAGCTATCTCCCCAAAGAAAAGGTCGCTTTCCCATTAAAGATGAATGTGGATGATCGTGGCTCATTTACAGAGTTGGTGCATACCCTCAATGCAGGACAAGTAAGCATCAATATCTCAAAGCCAGGCATCACCAAAGGACAACACTGGCATAACACCAAGTGGGAGTTCTTCATTGTTGTAGCCGGTCATGGCTTGATACAGGAACGTAAATTGGGTACTGACGAAGTAATTGAGTTTGATGTGAGTGGTGACAATATCCAATGCATCCACATGCTGCCAGGTTATACCCACAATATCATTAACCTCAGTGAAACAGAAAACCTCGTCACAGTTATGTATTGTAACGAGATATTTAACCCTAATAAGCCGGACACCTATTTCGAACCGGTAAAATAATTGTGATTATATTTTAAACAAGATATAGCAATGAGCTTATTTAAGGACAAAGTCCTCCTTATTACAGGAGGAACAGGATCATTCGGAAACGCAGTACTTAATCGTTTTTTAAAGACTGACATCGGTGAAATCCGTATCTTCTCGCGTGATGAGAAGAAGCAGGACGATATGCGTCACGACTTCCAGGCGCGTATGCCGGAGGTAGCCAACAAGATCAAGTTCTATATTGGTGATGTACGCAACAAATCGACGTTGAAGTATGCCATGAAGGGTGTGGACTATGTGTTCCATGCTGCTGCGCTGAAGCAGGTGCCCAGTTGTGAATTTTTCCCGATGGAGGCTGTGAAAACCAATGTGATAGGTACAGACAATACGCTGGATGCGGCCATCGAAGCTGGCGTTGAATGCGTTATCTGCCTTTCCACAGACAAAGCTGCATACCCCATCAATGCCATGGGCATCACTAAGGCCATCGAGGAGAAGATTGCAGTAGCCAAATCTAGGCTTAGTGGTAACACCAAGATATGCTGCACAAGATACGGTAATGTTATGTGTTCCCGCGGTTCCGTTATCCCTCTCTGGATTGACCAAATCCGCAAAGGCAATCCAATTACCCTTACCGAGCCAAAGATGACCCGCTTCATCATGAGCCTGGAAGAAGCCGTTGACCTTGTCCTTTTCGCTTTCGAGAACGGAAAGAATGGTGACATCCTGGTGCAAAAAGCTCCTGCATGCACTATCCAAACCCAGGCAGAAGCTGTTATTGAGCTCTTCAAACACCAGGCTCCTACGTTACCCGAGATTCGGGTTATTGGTATTCGTCACGGTGAGAAAATGTATGAAACTCTCCTCACCAAGGAAGAGGCGGCCAAGGCCATCGATATGGGCAACTTCTATGCTGTACCTGCTGATAACCGCGACCTCAACTACGACAAATATTTCAAGGATGGCGATACCACGCGCGCCACAATTGACGAGTTCAATTCGGATAACACAAGAAGACTTAACCTTGAAGAGACCAAGGCGAAGATTGCCTCATTGGAGTACATACAGAACGAATTGAATGGTATTCCAAATATTGTAAAATGATGTTCAATTTAGATAAATTTATTTCAGAAAGCGTGACTTTCCGTCCAATCAGCATGTTTTCTGAAGATATTGAAGCAAATAAGGAGAAGCTGACGGAGGAAATCAAAGGGAAGAAAGTTTGTGTAATAGGTGGAGCAGGTAGTATTGGATCCAGCTTCATTAAGGCGGTGTTACGGTTTGAACCGGCATCGGTTGTGGTGGTTGACCTCAACGAGAACGGACTGGCAGAGCTGGTGCGTGATGTGCGCTCTACGGAAGGGCTGTATGTGCCGGATGAATTCCGTTGTTATACGCTGAACTTTGCTGACCCTATCTTTGAAAGAATTTTCCGTGAAGAGAAGGGCTTTGATATTGTAGCTAACTTCTCTGCACATAAACACGTGCGTTCTGAGAAGGATAGGTACTCGGTACAGGCACTCATTGAGAACAATGATATCAAGGCGAAAAAGCTGATGGATTTGCTAACAGTCTATCCTCCCAAACACTTCTTCTGTGTTTCGACGGATAAGGCAGCGAATCCTGTGAACATTATGGGTGCCAGCAAGCGCATTATGGAGGATCTTGTAATGGCTTATAATAAATACTTCAAGGTAACAACAGCCCGTTTTGCTAATGTGGCGTTCTCTAACGGTTCTTTGCCTGATGGATGGATTCATCGTTTGCAGAAGAAACAGCCACTGGTGGCTCCATCAGATGTGAAAAGGTACTTCGTTAGCCCTGAAGAGTCTGGACAGATTTGTATGTTGGCTTGCATTCTGGGTAATGGAGGTGAAGTGTTCTTCCCGAAACTCGGTGAAGACCAGATGCTCACGTTCTCTGCTATCTGTGACGAGTTCATCAGGGCAGAAGGATTTAAGAAGAAACAGTGCGATAATGATGCAGAAGCGGTCGCGTTTGCTGCTAAGATGGGATATGAAAGTGATACTTATCCTGTGGTTTACTTTGGGTCTGATACTACAGGCGAGAAAGCATACGAGGAATTCTATGTCCCTGGAGAGAAGATAGATATGCGGCGTTTCAAAGCCCTTGGTGTGGTAGAACAGACCACAAGGCATGATATGGATGAGGTGAATAGTTTCTTTGAGAAACTTGAGGGTATCTTTGCAAAAGAGAACTTCACCAAGGCGCAGATAGTAGAGGCTATCCACGAGTTTATCCCTAATTTTGAGCATGAAGAAAAAGGTAAGAACCTTGATCAAAAAATGTAAGTAGCAGTAGACTATAATCGCAAAAATTATTACGGATATGACATATAATGAACTAACGTTTCCGAAGGATAGTTTGTTTTTAGTCTCAGGTGGTGCGGGTTTTATCGGCTCCAACCTTTGTGAGGCTATTTTGAAGATGGGCTATCGTGTGCGTTGCCTCGATGACCTAAGTACAGGTAAACAAACCAACGTGGATTTGTTTAAAGAGAATCCCAACTATGAATTCATTAAGGGTGATATCAAAGACCTTGATACTTGTATGAAGGCTTGTGAGGGCGTAGATTATGTGATGAACGAAGCAGCTTGGGGTAGCGTTCCCCGCAGCATTGAAATGCCATTGTTCTATTGTGCCAACAACATTCAGGGCACTTTGAACATGATGGAGGCAGCACGTCAAAAAGGTGTAAAGACCTTTGTGTATGCATCCAGTTCTAGCGTGTATGGTGATGAGGCACATCTTCCCAAGAAAGAAGGAGTTGAAGGCAATCTCCTCAGTCCTTATGCCCTCACCAAACGTGCAGATGAGGAATGGGCAAAGCAGTACACAAAGCACTACGGCCTCAAGACCATAGGCCTTCGTTACTTCAACGTGTTTGGCCGCCGCCAAGATCCTAATGGCGCTTATGCTGCTGTTATCCCAAAGTTCATCAAGATGTTGATTAATGACGAGCAGCCTACCATTAATGGTGACGGCAAGCAGAGTCGTGACTTTACTTACATTGAGAATGTGATTGAAGCTAACCTGAAAGCTTGCTTGGCTCCTGATGAGGCAAGCGGTGAAGCTTTTAATGTAGCTTATGGTGGTCGTGAATACCTGATTGACATATATTATGACCTCACCAAAGCATTGGGTAAGGATATAGAGCCTTACTTTGGTCCTGACCGCCCTGGAGACATCAAACACTCCAATGCTGATATCAGCAAGGCGAAACGGATGTTGGGATATGACCCACAGTATGACTTTGCCCGTGGCTTGAATGAGGCAATTGAATGGTACAAGGCTAATCTATAATAACTTCACAAGGATGGAGAGTAGTACACCAACATATAATAAGACAATAGATGTATTAAAATGCTTCTTGTGTTTTGGCATCGTTTTGTATCATACAAATTTTTCTCCTAGTGTTCTGACTGAAAAAGTCGCATTTTTTGACGAATGGAGACATATTTTTATATATACTGTTTTGGATGTTTGTGTACCATTGTTTTTTGTCATTTCAGGTTATTTATATTTTAACCGAGTTAATCAGTTAACGTATTCATTGTATAAAGCAAAAACAATATCAAGGGTTCGTACTCTTCTTTTACCTTATTTGATTGCGAACATAATTTTCTTGTTGTTAAGAATTATAGTTAATCCAGATTTAGATTTATCCTTTTTAAACATTTTGAACGGTATTACGGGATATAATGGCTTCCCCGCAAATTACCCTTTATGGTTTATTCGTGATTTATTTATAGTTTGTGTATTATCCCCATTATTCTTCTTTGCAGCCAAGCGTCTGCCATATGTTGTTTTAATTGTTTTATTGGTGTGTTGGTTTACAAATATCTGGTTTGATTCTTTTCCTCAAATTGCATCAGTTAGATCATTTTTTTTTTTTTATATTGGGGCATTGTTGGCAAAAAAGAGACCACAACTTAGATTAACGATGTTAAATAAGGTTGTAATTGGGGGGGGGGGGTATTTTGTTAGTGTAGTGTTGTATGTTTTGACGCATAATGAATACATTGTTAATTTGTCTGTGCTATTGTTAATGCCTCTATTATACTATTTGGCCATTTATGTTGTACATAATATAAAAGTTTTTCCTCATTCAATAGTTAACTGTACATACATGATTTATTTGTATCATCAGTTTATCGTAGGAATTGTTGCAAGTTTGTTCATTGCTGTATTAGGTGTATCTTATGCATCATTAATTACAAGTTACTTTATAACACCAATCATTGTTTGCTTTATACTTGCCTGTGTCTATTTTGCAATAAAAAAATATATGCCTTGGTTATGTGCAGTATTGTTAGGAGAGAAACGATAATATAATAACGATATTTATGAATTCTTTTAAAGAGCTAAAGCGTAACTTAAAAAAAGATAGTTCATCACTGCCAGAGATAAAATTATCAATTGTGGGTGATACATCAACCCAATTTCTATCAACCGCTATTCAAGGCGAAGCGATAGAACGTGGATATCGTCTTGATGTCTTTGAAGCTGAGTATAATCAGGTCGAGCGTCAGTTTTTAGACCCGACAAGTGAATTGTATGATTTTGGCGCTGACTTTATAGTTATCTTCCAGAGCACTCACAAACTGGGGGAGCATCATTCTATGCTCACTACAGAGCAGCAGGCATCCTTGGCAGATGACAGAACTGGCTTCTTGGCAGCTGTCTGTGAGAATCCAGCACTGGCAGGTAAGAAGATTATCTACTTTAACTATCCTGAGATAGAGGATACGGTTTTTGGTAGTTATGCCAATAAAGTGGAATCAAGTTTCACATTCCAAGTGAGGAAACTGAACTATGAGTTGATGCGTCTTTCTCAACAGTTCCAGAACCTCTTTATCTGTGATATTGCAGGTCTCCAAAATAAACTTGGGCGTGACGTGATGTTTGCTGCCAACGTCTATACCAGCACAGAGATGATTCTTTCTATGGATGCACTCCCTTATGTGGCATCACGTGTGATGGACATCGTTTGTGCTGTTAAAGGCCAGTTCAAGAAATGCCTGATTCTTGACCTTGATAATACAGTTTGGGGTGGTGTGATAGGTGATGACGGACTTGAAGGCATACAACTTGGCCACGGACTAGGTATTGGTAAGGCCTTTACTGAGTTCCAAATGTGGGTTAAGAAACTCAAACAAAGGGGCATTATCATCTGTGTGGCATCTAAAAATAACGAAGAGACTGCTAAGGAGCCGTTCGAGAAACATCCGGATATGGTTCTCAAATTGGATGATATTGCTGTGTTCCAAGCAAACTGGGAAACTAAGGTAGATAATATCCGTACTATTCAGAGCATCCTGAACATTGGCTTTGACAGTATGGTGTTCCTCGATGATAATCCGTTTGAGCGTAATATGGTACGTGAGAACATTAAAGGTATCACCGTGCCTGAACTGCCCGAAGATCCTGCTGAGTATTTGGAATATCTATACTCATTGAACCTGTTTGAGACAGCTTCTTATAGCAATTTAGACAAAGACCGCACAAAGCAGTACCAGGTGGAGGCTCAGCGAGTATCTTTGAGCAAGACCTTTACCAATGAAGCAGACTTTCTGAAGTCTTTGAACATGGTTTCTGTGGTAAGTGGTTTTACTAAGTTCAACACTCCTCGTGTGGCACAACTTAGTCAAAGGAGTAATCAGTTCAACTTGCGTACAGTTCGCTATACTGATGCTGACATTGAGGCTTTGGCTAATGATCCTAATGTGATTGATTTGAGCTTTACGTTAGAGGACAAGTTTGGTGATAATGGTTTGATTGCTGTTATCATTATGAAGCCTTTGGATAGGGAAACCCTCTTTGTAGATACTTGGTTCATGAGCTGTCGTGTGTTGAAACGTGGTATGGAGAACTTCACACTGAATACCATGGTAGAGAAAGCCAAGGCTGCCGGATATAAGAAGATAGTAGGTGAGTATCTGCCAACTGCTAAAAACAAGATGGTCGAACATCATTTCCCAGATTTGGGATTCAAAAAGATTGAGGGTACCGAAACCGACCTTTATGAGTTAGAAGTTGACAATTATATCCCTCGTGAGTGTTATATAGATAAAGATTTTATTGATTAATTAATAAACAGTTATTACAATGGACAAAAATCAGATTTTGGAAGAGGTACAGGAAATCTTCCGTGACGTGTTAGACAATGAAGACATCGTTCTTGCAAACGAAACAGTAGCAGATGATATTGAAGAATGGGATAGCCTTACCCATATTCAATTGATTGTTGCTATTGAGAAACACTTTAAGGTGAAGTTTACCTCTAAGGAGATTCTTTCTTGGAAGAATGTCGGAGAAATGATTGACAGTATTAGCACGAAGTAATTATGGATTTAAGCATCTTTGACAGGGAGTATCATCACCAGTTTGAGGTGACTCCTGCTGTATATAATGCATTCCAACAATGCAGTGGCGATTTTAATCCGCTGCATACTCAGGAAGAGTTTGCTAAATCTAAAGGCTTCAACGAGTGTGTTATGTATGGCAATATCCTCAATGGCTTTGTAAGTTATTTTGTGGGAATGCTACTCCCCACTCAAGATGTTATTATTCACTCACAGGATATCGCCTATAAGAATCCTGTATTTATGAATGACAAACTTGACTTTACAGCCAAGGTGGAGGATATTTCAGAAGCCGTACAGGCTGTAATTTTCAAGTTTGCATTCCGTAACGAAAGTGGAAAAGTAGTGGCTAAAGGCCATGTTCAAATAGGTGTCTTATGAACGAATTGGAAAAGATTTGTCACGATATCCGAGTCAACATCATAGAGATGGCATACCATGCCGGGAAGAATAGCGCTCACTGTGGTGGTAGTCTTTCTGCGGTAGAGATTCTGGCTACTCTCTATCACAAATACCTTAAATGGGATGTCAATGACTTGGATAACCGCGATAGGGTTATTATCAGCAAAGCTCATGCTTCATTGGTGCAGTATTGTGTGCTGGCCAGCAAAGGATTGTTGACGCAGGATGATCTTGGCACCTTCGAACAGAATGGAAGTCACTATACTGTACACGCTCACAAGAATATTGAGAAAGGACTTGAGTTCTCTGGTGGCAGTTTGGGCCTTGGAATGTCCTATGCCGTTGGAGTAGCGTACGCCTTAAAGGAGAAGGGTTCTAAAGCAAGAGTGTATGTGCTTCTGGGTGATGGTGAGTGTGATGAAGGAATTATCTGGGAGGCGATGATGTTTGCCAAACATAATGCGCTCAGTAATCTCACTGTCATTGTTGACCACAATCACCTTCAGGCAGACGGCTTTGTGGAAGAGGTGTTGGATACAGCTAATCTTGCAGAGAAGTTCAGGGCATTTGGCTTCCATACTTATGAAGTAGATGGTCATTCAATAGATGATCTTTCCGAAGCGTTCTCAAAGCCATCTGATACTGTACCTACAGCAATCATTGCTGAAACAGTAAAAGGAAAGGGCATTTCTTTTATGGAAAATAAATATAACTGGCATTTTACTGTATTACCAGAAGGGAAGTACAAGAAAGCGATGGCAGAACTAAAAGCAGAATGAAAATGGAACACGAATTAGATTTTACGGCATTTGAAGGTCAAGGGCAGATTGCTTCCATTTTCAATCTATTCTTGCCTGATGTAATTCAAGATTATCCCAACCTGAAGATTCTCTCTTCGGATATGTCCTATGGTGCTCGTATGGAGCGCTTCAAAGCATTTTATCCAGAGCATTTTCTAAATGTGGGAATTGCAGAGGAGAACTTGATTGGCGTTTCAGCAGGTTTGACCTCTGAAGGTTATAAGTGCGTTGCTTTAGCGCAAGCCACCTTCATCACTATGCGTTGCTATGAGCAGGTACGCCAATATATGAGTTATATGGGTTATCCCATAGTGCTGGTTGGATTAAGTGCCGGTTTGATTATGCAGTTTATGGGTAATACCCACTATGCTATTGAGGATTTGGCTATCATGCGTGTTCTTCCTGGTGTAGAGGTTCTGTCTCCTGCAGATGCAGGAGAAGCTGTAAGGGCATTTGAATATGCTTTGAGTTCCAATAAACCTTGCTATATTCGTTTGACAGGTGGTGCGGATGCTCCATTGCTATATAACCAGTATGGCGCATATAATCCGTCAAAGGCAAATACCTTGAAGGAAGGGAATGACATTTCCATTATTGCGACTGGCGCAATGGTTTCCGTGGCAATGGATGTTGCGAGCCTAGTTGAAGAGAAAATAGGTGCTTCTGTTAAAGTAATTGATATGCACGCTATTCAGCCCATTGATATAGAGGCCGTTAATCAATGTAGAAAGACTACTCTTGTCGTTACGGTCGAAGAGCATTATGTCTCTGGTGGATTGGGTACTGCAGTGGCTGATGTACTCATGGAGCAACCAAATGCTCCTCAATTATTGAAATTAGGGATTAAAGGTAAGTACTCTGTGGTTGGCGACTATGGTTTTCTCAAGGACCAGCATAAATTGACATCTGAAAATATTGCAGAGGATATAATTAGCAAATTGAATGGATAAGAATGGCAACCGTATTTATAACTGGTAGCAACCGTGGGTTGGGCTTTTTGTTATTAAAGAAATTTGCCTCCCTCGGGTATGATATTATAGCACATTCTCGACAGAAATACGAATTATTTGAGGAGGAATGTTGCACAGTAGCAAAAGATAATGGAGTAAGTATAAAGCATGTGTACTTTGAACTCTCCGACAAGTTCCAGATGCAGGATGCTCTGGAAACGCTAGAACAGAACGAAGTGACCGTTGATGTACTTATCAACAACGCGGGCATCAATGTGATGAAACCATTGATGTACACAGAATATGAGGATTTGGAAGAGTCTTTCAAAGTGAATTATTTTGCTCCAGTTATGATAGCAAAAACCATTAGTTCGTTGATGATGAGGCAAGGCAAAGGGGTGATAATTAACGTTACCTCTATGGGAAGTTTGGGACATCAACCAGGGGGCTCCATCTATGATGCAAGTAAAGCTGCTTTAAACCAGTTTACTATTAGTGCGGCTCAAGAACTCGCACCTCTTGGTATTAGAGTTAATGGTGTGGCTTGTGGCCCAATCATCACAGAAATGTTTACGTCAATGCCCGAAAAGATTCAAAGTAAGTTGATAAAAACAACTGCTTTGAAACGAGCTGCGGAACCCGGAGAAATTATTAATACGATACTTTACTTATCAACCGAAAAATCCTCTTATGTCACTGGACAGATATTGAGGGTTGATGGTGGTGCCATCATATAATCTTAAACAATGTTAGTTAATTCATTTATTTTTTGGGGCTTTTTCTTAATAGTACTTATACCGTACTATACATTCCTGCGAAAGTCAAATAAAGCCCAAAACTGGTGGCTCCTCATTGCCTCCTATTTCTTCTTTGGTTATTCGGAGTTGAAAATGTTGCCCGTTATCGCATTGGCAACAGTGGTTTTCTATTTTTTGGGAATACAGATAGAAAAAGATAATGACTCAAATCCAAAGCGAGCAAGCTTGCTGACAACGCTTGGCATTGTTCTAGGCGTTGGTATCTTGATATACTTCAAGTATCTGAACTTCTTGATAGATCAGTTTGCAGCCCTTTTCTCATCTTTAGGAATGCAAGTCAATCGAGGGGCGTTCACCATTGTGATGCTTTTGGGTGTAAGCTATTTCACATTTAAGTTGATGGGCTACCTAATTCAAGTTCATCGTGGTGAAATAAAAGCTAGTAGAGACCCTGTTGCCTTTGGTGTATTTGTGGCTTTTTTTCCGGCACTGTTGGCTGGTCCTATTGACAGAGCGGGTGAATTCCTTCCGCAGATGAAGATCAATAGGACGTTTACCTACAACAATATGGCGGAAGGTGCAAGGAGAGTGCTTTGGGGGATGTTTATGAAGATGTGCGTTTCTGATCGCCTATGCGGTTATATTGATGCCGTTTTTGATAATTGGCAGATGCATAGTGGTGTTTCTCTTGTCATAGCATCATTTTTCTACTTCATCCAGGCTTATACCGATTTCTGCGGCTATTCAAATATGGCAATCGGTGTTGGTCAGATGATGGGAATTAAGATGCGAGAGAATTTCAACAGGCCTTACGTTGTTCAGTCCCTTACAGAGCTTTGGAGACGTTTCCATATGTCTTTAACCACATGGATTACCGATTATATTTTCATGCCCTTAAATGTCAAATTCCGTAACTTGGGTATGTGGGGCATTTATTTGGCCACACTTATCAACATGGTCGTCGTTGGTGCATGGCATGGGGCTAATTGGACATATGTAGTTTTCGGTATTTACCACGGTATTTTAGTGAGTGTTATAACAGCCTTAGAAAGACCAAGAAAAAAATTTGAGAAGAAACATCATTTGGTAGGGAAATGGTATTATAAGTACCCGCGAATATTGTTCACATGGTTCCTATTTGCTTTGGGTACAACTATATTTCGTTCAGAAAGCGTCTCAGCATTTTCCGGAATATGTGGTAAAATACTAAGTGGTGGAGGCTCTATTTTTACCGATGGCCTATTTGATGCGCTCATAATGGGAATGACTTCGTTTGCGATAGTACTTTTTAAGGATTGGAAGGATGAAGAAAAGAAAAACATTCATCTTCTTCATTCAAATAAGTTATGGGTAAGGATTCTATCCTTCTCATTAATAGTAGTGTATATCATCTTGTTCGCAGAATTAGATGGGAAATCATTTATTTACTACCAGTTCTGATGATGAAAGATTTTAAGAAATTTCTTATTTCAGCTGTTGCTGTAGTGGGACTTGTTTTTATTCTCAATGAGTCCTTGGGAATCTTTTTAGATAATAAAGCGGTATTTGTTGATCAACAAAAATACAATAGGATTGAAAGAGCAACAGAAGATTTAGCGATATTGGGAGCCTCCAGGGCTAATAACCAATATATTACAAATCTTATAAAAGATAGTTTAGGCGTTTCAACATACAATTATGGGGTAGGTGCTCAAAATGTGTACACAAATTATGCTATTTTGGATTTGCTCGTCCATAAATCAAAACAAAAGCCTAAATACGTAATATGGGATTTTTATTTCATAGACATACTGGATTGCCCGGGCTGGAATACTGAAAAAAATAACACTTTATATTCCGCCTATAATGAAAGCGCTACTGTAAAAGAGGTTGTTAATCTTCAAGGAGGCAAAACAGTTTGGCTACTCAAATATCTTAGACTCTACAAGTTTAATTCTAAACTTCCAAGGGTTCTTATAGAGAATAAAATAGAACAAAGAAATGAAATACTCGGAGGATATATACCATTAACGGTTGAGTATAAAGATGGTATAGAAGAGTATGAAGAAGATCGGACTACTCTTGACAAACAAAAATTGGAATACGTTGCTAAGGTTTTCGAATTATGTAAGTCTAATAACATTCAGCTTTTTGTGTTTATTTCTCCCGGTTTTTATCTATTGAGAGATGATCCGAATGATTGGGCTAAAGTAATAGAAGCCAAATGCAAAGAAGGAGGCATACCCTTTTTTAATTACGAGCAAGATCCATATTTCTTATCACATCCCGAATGGTTCTATAATACACTTCATTTAAATGATAATGGCTCTAAAGAATATACGAGTAAAATAATAAATGATATAAAACCAATTCTCAAATCAGAATAGAATTAGTTAGAATATGTTCAACTAGGAAAAAGATGCTAACTAAGAAAAGTGACTCGGGAAATAAAGATTAAGAGCATTGTTCAGATAATTTAATTTGTTAATACAAAATAGTAATCATGGCTGATTATAAAAGGACCATTGACTTTATTAAGTCTGTATATGGCAACCAAGAGTTTACTCCTCTGGCTGTTCCCGTATTTGTTGGTAATGAAAAGAAGTACCTGAACGAGTGTATTGATACTACATTTGTCAGTTCTGTTGGTAAGTTCGTTGACCGTTTTGAAAATGATATGGCTGCATACACGTGCGCAAAGCGTGCTGTGGTATGTGTGAGTGGAACCAATGCACTCCACATGGCCTTGTTGCTCGTTGGCGTAAAGCGTGATGATGAGGTACTCACTCAAGCGTTGACATTCATTGCTACCGAAAATGCATTGAGCTATATTGGCGCTTATCCAGTGTTCCTTGATGTTGACCGTTCTACAATGGGCCTGTCTCCTGACGCCATGAAAGAATGGCTCCAGAAAAATGCAGAGGTACGTAAGAACACCCGCATTGGTGAACTTGACAAGAGTCACGACTTTGCATATAAGGAAGATGAGTATGCTTGCTTCAATAAGAATACTGGTCGCAGAATCAAGGCTTGTGTTCCTATGCATACCTTTGGTCATCCTGTACGTATTGAAGAGATTGCAGCACTCTGTAAGGAGTGGCATATTGAATTGGTTGAAGATGCTGCTGAGAGCATTGGCTCTAAGTACAAAGGCCAGCATACTGGTACATTTGGCCGTGTGGGCGCTATCAGTTTTAACGGCAATAAGACCATCACCACTGGTGGTGGTGGTATGATGCTGTTCAATGATGAAGAGTTTGGTGCTTATGCCAAGCACATTACTACTCAGGCCAAGATTCCTCATCGCTGGGAGTTCCGTCATGATCATATTGGTTTTAACTACCGTATGCCTAACATCAATGCAGCTCTTGGATGCGCCCAGTTAGAGAATCTGGATAAGTATATTGCCAGCAAGCGCAAAGTTGCTGCTGAATATGAGGCATTCTTCAAGAACGTACCTGATATAGAGTTCTTTGTGGACTCTCCGGATACCTTCTCTAACTACTGGCTCAATGTTGTCATTTTGAAGGACAAGGAAGCTCAACTTGAATTCCTTACTGAAACAAATGACAATGGTGTGATGACTCGCCCCATCTGGGAGCTGATGAACCGCCTGCCTATGTTCGAGAAATGTGAGAACGATGGTTTGAAGAATACTATCTGGTTCGCGGATAGAGTTGTGAATATCCCGAGTTCTGTACGTTTGTCAGATATTTAATGAAGAAAGTCTGCATAATCTCTGCTGCACGCTCTGAGTATGGCCTTTTGAAGTGGGTCATAGATGGAGTGTATAAAGACAAAGAGTTGGAGCTACAACTTGTTGTTACTGGTGCTCATCTTAGTGAAGAGCATGGAATGACTGTGCAATTCATTGAGGAGGATGGCTATCCTATAGCAGCTCGTGTGGATATGCAACTGGCCTCAGAGAATAAGCGGGATATAGTCCGTTCCATGGGCCAATGCTCAATTGGGATGGCTGATACGCTAGCAGACTTGAATCCTGATGTCATAATTGTTCTTGGTGATCGTTATGAGCTACTTCCTATAGTCAGTTCAGCACTTGTTTTAGGTTTCCCTGTTGCTCATATCTCTGGAGGTGATGTTACAGAAGGTGCTATTGATAACGAAGTGCGCAATGCGGTATCCATGATGTCTGCTATTCATTTCCCTGGTGTGGAAAGTTCAGCTGAGAGCCTAAGGAGAATGCTGGGCAAGGATGCTCCTATTTATACTGCAGGTGAACCAGGATTGGAGAGCTTCTTGAGATTTGATTTGATGTCAAGAGAAGAGCTTGCTAAAAACTTGGAATTAGTTATTGACAAAAAATGGTGTTTGGTTACATTGCATCCTGAAACCAAAATCAGCATTGAAGAGAATGTGGCAATGGCAGAGAATCTGTTCCGAGTTATGCAAGGTATGGAGAACGTTCAGTTTGTAATCAGTAAGGCAAATGCTGATTATGGTGGCTCTCAAATTAATGCTTTCTGGGAGCAATCAGTCAAGCAGACTCCAGATAGATTCAAATTGTTTACTTCTCTTGGCCAGAGACGCTATCTTAGCTTTATGAAACAAGCCGCTGGAGTGTTGGGGAACAGTAGTAGCGGTATTGTTGAGGCTCCGTTTATGGGTATTCCTGTGGTGAATATTGGTGACCGACAGAAAGGACGCCACTTGTGCAAGAATGTTATCCAATGCGGAAGATCGTTTGAAGAGATAAAGGATGCTGTAGAAAGGATGCAAAGCCAGCCCGTAATTGCAGATACCTATTATGGAGATGGCCATGCTTCTGAAATAATCATCAAGAAACTGAAAGAATGGTTGAAGACAAGATAATTGGAGGTGAGTTTGAGATTAATATCCAGCAGCAATACCTAAACCGCAAAGAAATGGTGAAGGGGGCTGTGACTTATTCATCCGGACGTTCCGCACTCTATAACATACTTGCTTTAGTGAAGGCAAAGAGGGGCATCATGACAGTACTCTTCCCTGATTACCTTTGTGATTCAGTGTATCAGATGGCCCTGAAAAACCAGATGAATGTTGAGTTCTATGAACTTGATGAGCAACTGAATCCGAGGTTTGAGGATATTGCTAACAAGTATGATGAGGCAAAGGCAGTCCTTCTTATTAATTATTTTGGTTTGAAGGATTGCGAGCCAATGATAGCGAAGTTGAGGGGCATTCAGCAGGATATGTTGATTATCTTGGATAATGTGCAGGCTCCTTATGCAATGCTTGAAGAAAGTGATGCAGATTTCACGTTCTCCAGTTTCAGAAAGGCATTCCCTGTAGCTGATGGCTCTTGGGTTTTGTCAAAGCATCCTGGACTGGAGCAGCCTACAAAGGTCAATGAGTTTGCTCAGTACAAGATTGCCGCTTCATATCTGAAAGTTATTCGTGACCAGCAACTCTTTAATGATGAAGTTTATTTGAACCTCTATCATGTTGGTGAAGAAAAGATAGATGATGACTACTTGACAGATATGACTCAACTATCCAAAAGTATCCTGGCAGATATGGAATGGCATAGGTGGGCTATATTGAGAAAAAGAAATGCAGAGGTCATTGTTGAAGGGTTAAAGAAAATGGGCATTTGCCCCATTGTTGATATTAATGAAGAACACGTGCCATTGTTTGTTCCTGTTAGAATAGAGAATCGCGACAAAGTGCGAAAGGCAATGTTCTCAAACAATATCTTTCTTCCTGTACACTGGCCAGTAGAAACAGAATATAAAGATAGGCTAAAACGGGGATCTGATTTGGCAGAGCATGAGCTTTCCATCATTGTTGACCAGCGTTATACGGTTGGCGATATGAAGCGAATCCTGAGTATTATTGAGAGCAATATATAAGATGAATATACAGATTGTAGGGCATTGGAATCAATACCTTGATACATTTCAGCCATCAGCAACTGACATATATTTCCGAGAGGAATATGTCAGCCTGTATGAAACTGATACAGAAAAGGCTGTATGCTGTGTTGTGAGCGAAGGGGAGCAGATGATGCTATTCCCTTACTTGTGTCGTACCTTTGAGTTTCAGGGGAAAGAGTATCATGACTTTGAAACTGCCTATGGTTATGGTGGGCCAGTTTGGAAAAATGCTGACGATGCGTTCAAGGAGAAGGCTTTGAGGTTTATGGTAGAGGAACTTGGCAAACAGCATTATATTGCTGGTTTTGTTAGGTTCCACCCTCTACTTCAGAATCAAGAAGTGTTTGATACAGTAGGTCGTTTAATTGCTGACAGACATACGGTTGCGATAAACCTTGACCAATCGATGGATGCTGTCTGGTCAAATGAGATACATTCCAAGAATCGTAATGTTATCCGTAAGGCTGAAAAGGCTGGATGCACATTCGTTGTAGATGACAAATATGAGCATTTAGAAGATTTCATTCGTCTATATGACTCAACGATGGATAAGTTATCTGCGGATGGTTTCTACTATTTTGATGACGATTACTATAAGCATTTAGTAGAAGGCATCCCTAATAGTTTTCTGGGGTGTGTAAAGGATGCGGAAGGTAAGATTATCTCTTCAGCCATCTTTATGTACAGTGGCACATACGGTCACTATCATCTTTCTGGTAGTGATAAGTCACAATTAAGTCTCTCACCTAATAACCTGATGCTTTGGGAAGCTGCAAAAGAGTTACAGAAAAGAGGCGTGAAACGCTTCCATCTTGGCGGAGGCACCACTGGTAATGAGGATGATTCTTTGTTCCTTTTCAAGCGCAGGTTCTCAAAAGATACTTGTCAGTTCTATATTGGCAAGTTGATATTTAATCAGGATATCTATAGTGCTATTTGTGCTGATTGGGAACTAAAGAATCCCGAAAAAGCTGAGCAATACAAACATCATTTGCTGAAATATAAATACTAAGATAATGAGCGTATATATTATCGCAGAAGCAGGCGTTAACCATAACGGTAAACTAGATCTGGCATTAAAACTATGCGATGCTGCCAAGGAAGCTGGTGTGGATGCCGTAAAGTTCCAGACTTGGAAGACGGAGAATATTGTTACTGCACAGGCAAGACAGGCAGCTTACCAGACCGAGAATACTGGCGTGGAAGAAAGCCAGTACGATATGCTGAAAAAGTTAGAGTTGAGTTATGACCACTTTCGTTATATTCAGGACTATTGTAAGAAGATAGGAATAGATTTCCTCTCTACTCCTGATGAGGAAGAGAGTCTTGAATTCCTAGTCTCATTAAGTCTGCCGTTCATTAAGGTGGGGTCTGGTGAAGTGACCAACATCCCTTATTTGCGTAAGATTGGTGCTTGCAAAATGCCGGTTATCCTCTCAACGGGAATGTCAAACATTGGTCAGGTGGCAATTGCATACGATACGTTGTTACAGGCTGGGGCCAAGGAAGTGAGCTTACTACATTGCACCACAAATTATCCTTGTCCTATGGATGAGGTAAACCTGAAAGCAATGCTTACGCTCAGAGAGGCTTTCAAATGCCA
>Ga0116163_1000937_pt1 | contig 19017 bp, 17 predicted proteins | sample AD_UKC107_MetaG_FD_89889 | JGI IMG/M metagenome (GOLD analysis project Ga0116163, IMG submission 89889) | Active sludge microbial communities of municipal wastewater-treating anaerobic digesters from Hong Kong - AD_UKC107_MetaG | ecosystem: Engineered > Bioreactor > Anaerobic > Digestate...
CAGACTATTTTTCATGAGCCGAATGGTGATTACAGAAACACAATTCAAATTGGATCTCCTCATCAAATTGCGGCTCGTTGTGGAATTGATGTTGTTAGTAATTTTCGAAACTTGGACATGGCTTATAAAGGGCAGGGCGCACCATTAGCTCCGGTGATTCATCAGAAATTATTTTATAATGAGACAAAGAATTGTGGGATTTTAAATTTAGGCGGTATTGCCAATATTAGTTTTATTGGTAAAGATTATCCGCAACCCTCAGGTTATGATACCGGTCCTGCAAATTGCTTGCTGGATGAATGGATTTTAAAAAACAAGGGAGAAAAATATGATGCAAATGGACAGTGGGCAGAAACTGGTGAGCTTGATAAAAACCTTTTAAATCAATTGATTGGTGATAGATACTTTAATTTGCAAGCTCCGAAAAGCACCGGGCGTGAATATTTTAATTTAACTTGGCTATCCGGTTTTGAGAACTCCTTATGGAAATGTCCGGCTGCAAATGTTCAGAATACGTTGACACATTTGACAGCTTTGTCAATCAGTAATGAAATCAAAAAAAGCCGTTTTCCTGTCGATGAGGTTGTAGTTATGGGAGGCGGAAGCAAAAACAAATTTCTATTGGAATTGTTAGGTATGTATAGTCAAATACCGGTTCATTTGTCTGAAGATTTCGGTTTTGATGGTGATTGGATTGAGTCCATACTATTTGCCTATCTTGCCTATCTTCGCGTCAATCAAATTAAACTCGATTTATCTAGCATAACCGGAAGCCAGAATAGGCTTCTATATGGCGATTTGATTCGTTGTTGAAATGTCTGAGACGGCTCTTTCGAATATAAATTTTCACGCTTTGGCTCAACCTTTACACGATTGGTACTTACTCAAAAAAAGACAACTTCCTTGGCGAGATAATCGTGCAGCCTACCGAATTTGGATTTCGGAAATTATGCTTCAGCAAACCACGGTTCAAGCAGTGATTCCTTATTTTGAAAGATTCATCATACGATTTCCAGATTTACAAACTTTGGCGAATAGTGATATTGAGGAAGTTTTGCAATTATGGAGTGGGTTGGGTTACTATTCTCGAGCCAGAAATTTACACAAAGCAGCGCAGTTGTTTGTTGAAAATGGTGGAATTCCAAGTACTTTTCAAGAACTCCTCAAATATCCCGGTTTGGGAGACTATACCTCCAGAGCGATTTCATCCATTGCTTTCGATGAAAAAGTCGGTGTGCTTGATGGAAATGTCATACGGATTCTAACTAGGTTATTGAACTACCAACAAGAATGGTGGAAAACAGAACATAAAAAATATCTACAAGGGGTTGCAGATAGTCTTAATCAGTTTGAGTTTCCAAGTTCTGAGATTAATCAGGCTTTGATGGAGCTAGGAGCAACGGTTTGTTTGCCACAATCACCACTTTGTAATCAATGTCCTTGGTCAGATAACTGCTTGGCGCAAAGTCAAAAATCAATAAGTGAAGTTCCACTCAAACGGAAAAAAACTCCGAACCAAATTTGGTACTGGCAACCGGAAATCTATACTCAGAAGAATCAAGTTTTACTTGAGAAGAATACGAAATTGCCATTTCTTAAAAACCAGTGGCTGCTTCCCGGAAAATGTTCCAAACAAGAAGATAGACCACAAAATTACGATTTAAAACACTTCATCACTCATTACAATATTTATGTAAAAATCAAACGGCATGAAAGTGCTAAAGCATTACGATTATATAGCAATCAGCAATGGTTTGATATTGATGAAATCAAACATGTGAATCCAAGTTCACTCCTCAGCAAGTGTTTTTCCAATTCTGCTGCCAAGTCGAAATAGCATTCCAATCATTCGCAAATTTGTGGTAATATTCCGAGCCTTATTACACAATGAGAAAATCTGTGTCAAAAGATTATTTGTTTCACAACCGCAATTCACCTATCTTGTTTTCAATTCCGCATGATGGTGATTTGATTCCAGATGAAATTGCGAAAAACATGAATGATTCTGCTTTACAAACTCCTGACAGAGATTTTTATGTGTCTCAAATTTTCAATTTTGCTAAGGATTTTGATATTAGTTTGTTGAAAACAAATATTTCACGTTTTGTGATTGATTTAAATCGACCACCTGATAATTACTCATTGTATCCCGGACAATCGGTTACCGAACTTTGCCCAACCACAATGTTTGATGAAAGTCCTATTTATAAAACAGAAAAACCTGATAGTTCAGAAATTGAACGAAGAATTGAAACCTACTGGAAACCCTATCATCAGATTATCAAAGATAAATTGGAAGTGATAAAGCAACAACATGGGTTTGCTATTTTAATCGATTGTCATAGCATTAAATCGGAAGTTCCACGATTCTTCGAGGGAAGGCTGACTGACATCAACATCGGTACCAACAGCGGGAAAAGTTGTGGAGATGAAATTATTCAAAGTTTTATGTCGGTTTTAGAAGCTCAGAGTCGTTATTCGCATGTTTTGAATGGCCGTTTCAAAGGTGGTTATATCACACGGCATTACGGAAAACCTGAAGAGAAGATTCATGCCATTCAAATTGAATTGTCACAAATCAATTATTTGGATGAAAAACATAATCGCTATGACTATGAAAAAGCTGAAAAATTGAAAACAGTACTTATCAGGGCCATTAACAGTTTATGCTAACTTTCAATAATATAACCTTATCGCGCGGTAAGAAGGAACTATTCAGTGATGTTAGCTTTATCGTCAATCCGAAATCAAAAGTCGGTCTTACCGGTGCAAACGGATGTGGAAAAACCAGTTTAATCAAACTGATACTTGGTGAATTACACGCTGATTCCGGTGAATTTTCAGTCTCTGATAAACTCCTCATTGCTCATGTCGCGCAAGAAATTTCCAATTCCAATCGTTCTGCAATTGAATATGTTATGGACGGCGATAATGAGTTCAGGGAGATTGAGGAACAGATTCAACAAGCTCAGGATTGTAATGATTCTAATAAGTTGGCAGTATTGTATGATTCTATGCAACAAATTGACGGTTACACCGCTAACTCCAGAGCGGCAAAATTGTTAAATGGTTTGGGTTTTTCAACATCAGATGAGCAAAAACCGGTCAATTCATTCTCCGGTGGCTGGAGAATGCGTCTGAACTTGGCACAGGCATTGATGTGCCGGTCGGATATTTTGTTGCTTGATGAGCCAACCAATCACCTGGACTTAGAGGCAATAATTTGGCTTGAAGAGTGGCTGAAACATTATGCAGGAATTATTCTGCTGATTTCTCATGACAGGGATTTTCTCAATGCTGTGTGTTCGCAAATTATTAACATTGAACATGGAAAAGCGACTCTTTATCAGGGAAATTATGACTCATTTGAAAGAATTCGAGCTGAAAAAATGAGTCTGCAACAAGCAATGTTTGAAAGCCAACAAAAGCAAATTAAACACATGCAATCTTATATCGACCGCTTCCGCTACAAAGCCAGTAAAGCGAAACAGGCTCAAAGTCGAGTTAAAGCACTCGAAAAGATGGAATTGATTTCAGCGGCACAGATTGATTCGCCATTCAATTTCAATTTTTCCAATGAAGGGTTTATTCCTCAGCAATTGTTAAAAATTACTGAAGCATCAACAGGTTATGCTGAAAAAGAAATTTTAAAAAATATCAACTTGTTGATTCAAAAAGGGGAAAAAATTGGCTTGATCGGTTTTAACGGAGCAGGGAAATCGACTTTAATTAAATTGATAGCCAAAGAAATTAATATTTTTAGAGGTGAAATTGATTATGCCAAAGAATTACGGATTGGTTATTTTGCGCAGCATCAATTGGATCAATTGCATTTTAATTTGAGTCCGATTGAGCATTTGAAATTAATTGATAAAAACATTTCAGAGCAACAGGCCAGAAATTATTTGGGTGGATTTGCTTTTCATAATGACATGGCAACAGATAATGTTCAGCATTTTTCAGGTGGAGAAAAAGCACGGTTGGTATTGGCTTTATTAGTTTACCAAAAACCAAACTTGCTTTTGCTGGATGAGCCAACGAACCATTTAGACATACGGATGCGACATGCGATTAGTGTGGCTCTCCAAAGTTATGAAGGAGCCATGATTCTGGTTTCTCATGACAGGTATTTATTATCAACCGTGACTGATAAATTGTTATTAGTTGCGAATGGAGAAGTCCAAACTTTTGACGGTGATTTACAAGACTATTATCGCTGGGCTAATGACACCCGAAAAAATGCTGTTCAAACTGAAGAGAATGTTGAAGGGGAAGTTAATTCTCAAAATAATAAAAAATTGCAAAGGCAGCAAGCTGCGGAGTTGAGAGAATTGCAAAAACCACTGAGGCAGAAATTAAGGAAAATTGAAATGGAATTGGAAAAATTGCAAAAGCATGAGCATCAAAACAATGAAAAACTCATGGATGAAAGTCTTTATGAAACTCAAAATACAACAAAGTTAAAAGACATAACTATCACTCAGAGCGAGGTTAAGAAACGAATTGTGGAGTTGGAAACTTCATGGTTGGAAATTTCTGAGCAATTAGAGTCATCTTCGCTATAATTTCTTAAAAGTTGAGAAAACTCAAATAGTTATCTGAATAAATATGATATGATTCTGCCATGAAAAGACTTAAACACTTAGTTGAACCGACTTTCTTACGAGAGTCCGATTATTCTTATGTTAATTACAATGGGAGTGATTTAGACTCTGTTCTTTGCTTCGCAATTGGTCGTAATAATGGAGATTTGATTTTGCATCAGCAAAGGATGGAGGTTTATGCTCGTGACAATGATTTTGAGCTATTATTTGGTGCGATTGTTGATTTATTTATTGCCCTAGGTGACAAAGGATTGGATTATAAGAAACGAATTTTGGACACTTATGGTCAGTTATTGCCTTCAAATAAAACGATGACGTTAACTCGATCTATGAACAGTGTGTTGAAAGATTCAACAGTTATTAAAGATTTGAAAGGCTCATTTCTGAGTTTGGGACTCGTGGGTGCGTTATTGTCACCAGCTCATTTGTCAGGGATTGAATAAAGTGATTGGGTTTGATAGTCGAAAAATTTTGAGGAACAGGTTTTAACTTATGGAATCTAAAAAATATTTAATGCCCACACCCGGTGGTTCATATTATTTCGTTCAGGATAGTGAAAAAACGGAGCATAGAGAGGTTATCAGGCGTCTTGTTAATTATTCTTCTAGTCTTGAACTTTCAGAAAAAAACTTGATGGAAATTTTTAATGTGAAAAGTTCTGAAAGTTTGAAAGATAAACTCAAAGAGTTTGAAAATTTGAAATTAATTCAAGTTGTTGATAATCAATTTCATGTGCCAGTTGGAAATATCGAAGAGGATTTGGTGAATATTATTAAGTTTTTCTCTAAAAATGGCAAAGCCTTACTTTCAGATTCACAAGGTTTCTGTGTCGCTAATAATGGTTTTCCATCTGAGATGAGTGATGAAATTTCTGTTTTGTCTGCTGATATTGCTATGATGCATAAACGTCGTGCTTTAGGCATTAATAGCCGTCTGGGATTGAACTCACAAGCGTGGTCTATAGTCGATGCGTCCGGAAACAGTCGTTTGGGTTTTTGGCCTTTGAACATTGAAGATGAAGTTTTTGTACTTGCCGTTGAAGGTGTTCCATCTTTTAATCGCCCTGAATTTGTTGAGTTGGTTTGGATGCTGTATTTACGGTACGGTAAGTAGTATATCTGATGAATCAATAAAAAAACCGAAATCCTTGGATTTCGGTTTTTTATTGCTTTTGTTTTTATTGAACTTTAGGTAATTAAGGTATCCATTAGGTCAATCATAAATTCGGCATCATCTTGAGATTGTTGTTCCCACTTGTTAAAGCCTAATGATTGCAATGTGCTTTTGCCTTTTTCGCTACTGTGCATTTCAGCTAGTAATGCGCGCATATCATCAACTTCCAAATCAGAGTTTTCAAAAAAACTCGGACCAATCAAAAAGTTATGTCTGATAACCGAAATTTGACTGGTTACGATTGGTCTCAATTGGCTTCGCAGAAATTTTGACATATCTTCATAGCCTTCTTTGAGGAAAAAACCTGCATCTTCTTTACCATTGATCAGGTTTTTAGCAACCATGACATAGTTTTGATATTCGGTGACATTAATATTCGCGGGATTCAAGTCAGCGGGTTCCAGCATAATCATACCGATGGTACTGACTTCTGGATCACTTGCTGTGGCGATATTGCAGTTCTCTTTCAAGTCCTCGACTTTGTGATAGTCTGATTCGCTATTGACGCAAATAATTGCTTCATCTGATTTATTCACCGGCGCTGCTATCGCGGTAAAGCCTTTATCCCGAATCAACATTGAGGCATCGTATGGATTAGCATAAATTAAATCAATTTTACCAGCTTTAATATCCTCTCTTTGTCTTTCAAAAGAATCGTAAAGCTCGAGATGAATAGACTCATTTGTTTGCTTTTGCAACCAAGTGTTGAAAATATACCAACCTGCAATATGATCCGGTGAAAAGTCCGGGCTGACGGTCATTGTGAATTTCATTGCTTCTCCTCCGCCAGTAACTTTTTGTATAATTCTGTGCATTCGTTAATCTTGGTTCTTGAGGGTTTTCTTCTCACTGATGCAAAACCAACTAATTTACCATCCCGAATATTGGGTACGACTACCGCATAAACCCAATAGTATTTGCCATCTTTTCGGAGGTTTTTTACATATCCACTCCATTTCGTTTGCGTGTTTATGGTATCCCACAAACCTTGAAATGCGACTGCCGGCATATCGGGGTGTCTGAGAATGTAATGAGGAGCACCAATCAATTCATCTTCCGTAAAGCCGGACATTTCGATAAAGGCCTGGTTACAATGAGTAATAATTCCCTTTGTATCAGTTCTTGATACAATCAATTTTCCTTCAGGAAAAGGAACTTCTTTATCAACGACTTCGCGCTCGGCATTGGTATTGTCATAATATTTTAGTTGTACTTTACTCATGACGAATGCCTCCTAAATCATATCTGAAATTTTCTTGGCAGCTCTTTTTACATCCAGAAAAATCAATCCCAGTTTGGCATTGCTTTTCGCCATGACAGTTAATACAGCATCTTCCCCGGCTTTCACCATCAACACATAACCATTGTCACCTTTAATCAGTACTTGATCGAGTACTCCTCTTTCCAACTCCTGAGCCGTTCTGTCACCTAGTGATAACATTGCTGCACTCATGGCACCAACACGGTCTTCATCAATACTTGTTGGTAGTTGAGATGCAATAATCAGACCATCAGTTGAAATGATAGCAGAGGCTTCGAGGTCTGTTGAAGAGCTGTTGAGCTCAATTAATATATCGTTGAGCTTTTCTATTCTCATAATTTTCTCCTTATAAAACTGTTGGTGGTTTTGCAACATTCCAGAATGCACAAACCAGTATCGCGTATTCTAATTGATTTCTTGCAAACACTGCTTGATATCAATCAAGGATTCTTAAAGTAATTATAGTAAACTCTGCCAGAAAATACTGATTTTTAAAGGATAATTATATGTTAACCATTAATATTCTTTAAAAACAAGGAGTTCTCCGCATAATACTGATGAGCCGGCGTTTCATCAAGAACCATTTCAGTCACTTTGTTGAGCATGAAACGAACTTCATCTTTTTGTCTCGTATCAACTTTCACTGTTAGAATCTCATCGTTACATTTGTGTCTGATTTCCTTGGATAATTGAGCCATGTTGTGCTCTTTGATATCGTAATGTGTAAAAGCAACCACTTTCATAGCATCTCGATTTCCGGATTGATCGATGATTTCACGATAATGTAAAAATTCGGCATAAGGAGCAACTGACGATAAATCAACCAAAATGACATAAATATTAGCTTTGTCAACAGTTTGATTTTGAACAAAATCATAGCGTTTTTGTCCGGGTGTACCATAAACTCTAAGTTTGGCTTTTGGCGTGTTGTATTCACCAAAGTCAATTCCAATTGTTGTGTTTTGCTTTAATAGTCCAACAGTATCCGTCGCTTTGACTTCACTGGTAAGGATGTTATTATCACAAGCAGAGCTGATGGCTGTTGTTTTTCCTGAACCCGGGCGACCCAGAAACACGACTTTGAGTGTTTTCAATGCATCAGGGTTTCCCAATTCCATAATTTTCGTAGCGACATTTTGGCTTCTTGCAGGTGTCTTTTTAATTGTTTGAGAGGCTGAAGATTTGATTTCCTTTATGCTGTGCATAAATTTTGAAAAAGCATTCTTTAAGCTAAAGCCCATTTTAAAGTTGACACCTTTGCTATCCTTAAGTACCTTTGATTCTGAGATTGCGTTTAAAACCCCTAGAATTTTGGAGCTGTTTATTGGGTAACTGATTCTGTAAGTTAAAATTTCGCCTCCTATTCTTTCAATTAAATCGCTTGGATTCTTGCTAAGAATAACTTTGGCTTTAGTTCTATCATCAATATCTGTATTCGCTTCCTCATTCTCCCGAAGAAATATGACATCAGATTGATTGTTGATACGATTGACAGACCAGTTGTCTTGCAGTCTTGATTTTAATAAATGACAATATGACGCTATAACGCCAACCAGACTTTCATCCAGTTGAGGTAAAGACAGTGTTTTGTTAGCTTTTGACACGACATCACCCCCAGTAAAATTCGTGTGAACCAAAAAATTGGCTTGTAAATATTCTTAAGTGGTATATATTTCTAATCTAAATGATTTTCATTAAATTCATTGTATGTAACAAACAAGTTTTATTCAAAGAACTTGATATGGTTCACATAATAATTGTTTCTATCACCAAAAAACTGAGTGAAATTCACATTTATTTAACCATGTAACGAAATTTGTCACAATTTGTAACAATTAAACTCTTGACTTTAGGTAAAGTTCGAATTCTCCCACAAATTCAATTTGCTCATCGGTCTGAATGTATTTGTGATTGATAGAACGAATCTTCTCAATGGCTTTAATTGCAGAGATTTTGTTAAGAAATATTAAGTTACACGCAAGCATTATTCCGGTTCTGCCCATTCCGGCTTTACAGTGATAAATAACGCTTTTTCCTTCGTCGAAATATTTTTGCATAAGTGATAGAAACTCAAAAGTTTTATCAATTTCTGGAACCCCCATATCTTTGATAGGGAAGTGAACCCCTTCAATCTGAAACTTTCCTAACTCATGCGGATCAATCGGCTTTTGTTGCAGGCTGACAAGGCAGTTTACACCCAACTGCTGCATAATTTTCAAATCATCGTCAAGTTCAGTCATTAAGCCGGGTTTTTGCATGCCTCCCAGTTGATTGGGTAATATCCAGTAAAACTCACAAATACTCGAAAATCGGCGCAATATGCTCAGTTGGTTTTCTTTTTTTACAATATCGCTCAGAGGGTTCGAGTACCATGCACTTCCACTTTGCAGAAATTCTTTTCCAAGTTCTGTTTGGGGTTGTTTAAAAAATTGATTCGTTTCAGTATGTTCATGCAATATTCCGCCACTCACTAAGGCTATGGAGTCACTGATTTCTTTTGCCTCTTCTTTATTGTGAGTGATTAAGAGTACGGTTGTGATTTTTTTGAGTTTTTTGATAACTCCGATAATAATTTCCTCATCCTTGAGCGATGTATTTGCCAGAACCTCGTCTAGTAACAATAATTTGGGTTTGCTGGCAATTGCTTTGGCAATCAATAGCATTTTGTGTATTCCCATGCTTTGTTTAATTGCCGGCTTATCGAGTATATCCTCAAACAATTCCCAGATTCCGAGTCGTTGGAAAACTTCACAGGCGAAGTTTTTTTGTGCAGTGTCACTTTCAAGTTTAAGAAACTCCAAATCATCAGTGAAGTTTTCCAGAACTGTGCCGGTAAATAATCGAGCTTTTTGAAGAACATGACCGATTTGCTTTTCTGATAAGGATTTGTCAAGAAGTTCTCCTTCAAGATAAAACTTGCCTTTTTCCCAATAGGATAGAGACGGTGATTCCCTTAGAATTGCATTGATTAATGAGCTTTTGCCGGTACCTGAAGGACCAAGAAGAGCTGTAACTCTGTTGTTTGTGAGATTGAGTTCATCAATCCTTAACATTTCTTCGTTTCCGTAGCCCAATTGAAGGTTTTTGATTTTTAGAAGAGTATCCATTCTGTGGATTATAATTAAAAAAAATGAACAAACTACTCTTTTTTTAGTGAAGTGTTCGACGATATTGACTTTAAGTTGAATTTTTCAACAATAATCACACTCAAAGTCAATAATTACTTAACCTTATAAGGTTTTTCAAGTATGATGCGTCCTCAAATTATTCGGTGGGCATTTTTCAGCACCACCAAACTCATAAAAATTAACAGAATGAACGATTATGACAGACTTATCTAAATACAGGAATATAGGAATTTTCGCTCACGTGGATGCCGGTAAAACGACTACAACTGAGCGTATTTTGGCATTAACAGGAAAAATCCACCAAACCGGTGAGGTTCATGATGGAGCAGCAACAACAGACTTCATGGATCAAGAGCGTGAACGTGGGATCACAATTCAATCGGCAGCAACAAGTTGTATGTGGAATGACCATCGTTTGAATATTATTGACACTCCGGGTCACGTTGACTTTACTGTGGAAGTTTATCGTTCATTGAAAGTACTTGACGGTGGTGTTGGTGTATTCTGTGGTTCCGGTGGTGTTGAGCCTCAATCAGAAACTAACTGGCGTTATGCAAATGATTCAGAAGTCTCTCGTATCATTTTCGTTAACAAACTGGATCGTATCGGTGCCGATTTCTATCGTGTAGTTGATCAGGTAGAGAATGTTCTTGGTGCTCATCCTTTGGTTATGGTACTTCCAATTGGTATCGAAGACGAGTTTGTGGGTGTTGTTGACCTGTTAACTCGCAAAGCATGGTATTGGGAAGATTCAGGTTCTTTGAATTATGTAATCAAGGATGTCCCTGCTGATATGGCTGATAAAGTTGAAGAATATCGTGAAAAATTGATTGAAACAGCTTTGGAACAAGATGATGAAGCTTTGGAATCCTATCTTGAAGGTGAAGAGCCTAGCATGGAAAAAATCAAAGAGTGTATCCGTAAAGGTACAGGTACAATGGATTTCTTCCCGACTTATTGTGGTTCAGCCTTTAAAGACAAAGGTGTTCAGTTAGTGTTGGATGCGGTTGTTGACTATTTGCCTGATCCTACAGAAGTTCATCCTCAACCAGAGGTTGATTTGGAGGGTAACGAAACAGGCAAGTTTGCAATTGTTGATCCTGATAAACCTTTGAGAGCTTTGGCTTTCAAAATTATGGAAGACCGTTTCGGAGCATTGACATTTATCCGTATTTACTCAGGTAGAATGGAAAAAGGCATGCAAGTGCTTAATACTTTTACAGGTAAAACTGAAAGAATTGGACGTATTGTGGAAATGCACGCTGACGAAAGAATTGAATTGGAACATGCACAAGCTGGTGATATTGTTGCTGTTTTAGGTATGAAAAACGTACAAACGGGTCATACATTGTGTGATCCTAAGAATCCGGCTACCCTTGAGCCGATGGTATTCCCTGATCCGGTTATCTCTATGGCGGTTAGCCCTAAAGACAAAGCGGCATCTGAGAAATTATCAGTTGCTATTGGTAAAATGATTAAAGAAGACCCATCTTTCCAAGTTGAAACGGACGAAGATTCCGGTGAAACAATTCTGAAAGGAATGGGTGAGTTGCACTTGGATATTAAGATTGATATCTTAAAACGTACTTATGGCGTTGACGTGCAAGTGGGAGCTCCTCAGGTGGCCTATCGTGAAGCGATTACTCAGCCGATTGAAGATTCTTATACTCATAAGAAACAATCCGGTGGTGCGGGTCAATTTGGTAAAATTGATTACCGTATTGAACCGGGCGAATTGGGTTCAGGTTATGTATTTGAGTCAGTAGTTGTTGGTGGTAATGTTCCTAAAGAATATTTCCCTGCGATTGAACATGGTTTTAAATCATTGATGTCAGAAGGTGTATTGGCGGGTTACCCTTGTACTGATTTGAAATTCACATTGATGGATGGAGCTTATCACGCAGTTGACTCGTCTTCAATGGCGTTTGAAGCAGCAGCCAAAGGTGCCTATCGTCAGTCTATGCCAAAAGCGGCTCCTCAATTAATGGAACCAATTATGGCCGTGGATGTATTTACGCCGGACGATCACGTTGGTGATGTGATTGGTGATTTGAATCGTCGTCGTGGTATGATTAAATCTCAAGAGCCTTCGACAACAGCTGTGAGAATTAAAGCAGATGTTCCTTTGTCCGAAATGTTCGGTTATATCGGAACATTGCGTACAATGACATCCGGTCGTGGACAATTCTCAATGGAGTTTTCACATTATAACTCTTGCCCTGCGAATGTTGCGGAAGCAGTTATTGCAGCAGCGAAAGCGAGAAAAGAAGCTAAGAATAAGTAAATTCATTAAATTAGTTGTCAATAAAAGGCGTTAGCGAAAGTTAACGCCTTTTTTATTGCAAATAAGTTAGATAGAATATTGATTATGTTTTCTAAGTTACAAAAATTTTCAGAACAGCTGAACTCCAATCGATTGTTTGAAACTTTCGTCATTGCTGTCATTATTTTCTCGGCCTTGGTTGTGGGTATGAAAACCTATGACATTCCTTCGAGTTTGTTTGGAATTGTTGAAATATTGGATTGGGCAATTACCATTATATTTCTTTTTGAAATCATCATCCGCTTCATTGCAGAACCAAATAAATCTCAATTTTTCAAAAATGGCTGGAATATTTTTGATACTCTAATTGTTGTTATTAGTTTGATTCCTGCAGAAAGTACCGACATGGCATTTCTAGGACGCTTGATTCGAATTTTCAGGGTTTTAAGAATGGTTTCCATGATTCCCGAGTTACGTATTCTGGTGAATTCATTAGTAAAAGCTTTACCTCAATTGGGCTATGTCATGTTGTTGATGTTTATAATTTTTTACATATATGCAGCAATGGGTAGCACCTTCTTCAGACATATTAACTCTGAACTATGGGGAGATATTCTTATAAGCATGTTGACTCTGTTTCGGGTAATGACGTTTGAAGGATGGACAGAAGTTATGTACGAAACTATGCAGGTCTATCGTTTGAGTTGGGTTTATTATCTGTCTTTTATATTCTTTACCGCTTTTGCTTTTTTGAATATGATTATTGGTGTTGTTGTTAATGTTCTGGAAGAGGAGCGTGAAAAAAATAAGGCTGATAAGGCTAAAGAAGAGGGAAGTGCTACACTCGAAAGTTTATCCAAACAGTTGATAGAAATTCAAAAACAATTGTCAGAATTAAAAAAATGAAAAAAGATTCAGAGTTGGCTAAACAAGCAGTCCTAAGACTAGCAACAATTGATGACGCAGATGCAATTCGTAAAGTGCATTATGATGCTTTTGCAGAAAGTGAACAACAACTAGTTGCTAAACTGGCTACAGATTTACTCGATGTCGAAACAAACAAAGGCTCATTAACAATTGTCGCAGAACATAAAAATCAAATATTTGCACACGTTGCATTGAGTCCTGTCAGCATAGAAGGGAGAGAAGGTTGGCAAGGTTATATTTTAGCGCCGCTTGGTGTCTTGCCTGAATATCAGAAAAGTGGCTTGGGTTCTGAATTGATTGAAAAAGGTTTATCTATTTTAAAAGAAACTAAAGCGGAGATTGTTTTTGTTTATGGTGATCCGAAATATTACGGAAGATTCGGATTCAATACCGAAGATGCTGAAAAATTCAGTGCTCCTTTTGATTTGGAATATCCTTTCGGATGGCAGGCAATGCCTTTAACTCAGACTGAGAATGAAAAACAACCTGTTAAAATCACATGTGTTCCTGCTTTGATGAATCCTGAGTTGTGGTAATTCTTATTTAAAAAAGGCTTCGGGTTTTTCCGAAGCCCTGAGAAGTTGTCGATTATTTAGCTTGTAAACGAATTGCTCCATCCAAACGGATTACAGACCCATTCAGATAGGTATTTTCAACGATATGTTTCATTGTGTCGGCAAATTCTGCCGGATTTCCTAAGCGTGAAGGAAAAGGTACGGCTGCTCCCAATGCAGCTTTAACATCATCCGGCATTCCTGCTACCATCGGTGTCATAAATACTCCTGGTGCGATAGTCATCACTCGAACACCAATGCGGGTGAACTCCCTAGCCATTGGCAATGTCATTCCGACGATTCCGGCTTTGGATGCAGAATATGCCGCCTGTCCGATTTGACCTTCATAAGCAGCAATCGAAGCCGTATTTATCAAAACACCTCTTTGTCCGTCAGTATCAGCTTCATTATTTTGCATAATGTTTGCGGCAGTTTTGCAAATATTAAAACTTCCTATGAGATTAATATTTATTGCCTTGGCAAAATAGTCACTGGCCATAGGTGCTTCACGTCCTAATACTCTTCCTGCTGATAAAACACCGGCACAATTGATTGCGACATTAAGTCCACCCATGTTTTCATTAGCAGTTTGGCAAGCATTAACAACGCTTTCTTCATTACTCACATCAGTTTTTACAAAAAATGCTCGTGAACCGAGTTCTCCAAGGACTTCTTGGGCAGCATCTTCGTTGATATCCAGCAACGTAGCACTTCCCCCTTCGGAAATAATTTTTCTGGCGCAGGCCAATCCGAGTCCGGAAACACCGCCGGTAATAATTGCTTTAACACTATTGATTTTCATAATTTACCTTTATCTTAAATATATTTGTCTAAATTAATTCTTTGCATGATATAGCACAGACAATCTTGCCTGATTGCTGAAATTTTTTGAGTAATCATTGATGGGATAAACTTGGTTTTGGAAACAATTTTGTTTAATCTAACCTCAAAGTAGGTATCAGTTACATCATTTCCATTTTCATCAGTGACGATGAAAGGCATGCATTCTTGTTCTTCCAGTTTTGAGCAGAGTTGTCCAAATACCTCTCCTGAATTGATTTCGTGGAAATTCAAGACATCCAAGTCTTTTGTGAGCATAAAAGCATGGTCGTGTTGTTTGTAGCTGATGTCGATTTCGGGTTTAACTTTGACTGTTGCAATAATTTTATAAACCTTTTGGTGTTCTAGAATTCCCGGAACGTCAGATAAGTTGGTTTGTTCCATCAATAATTCAAGGAATGTATGAGTTTGTTCAGTTCCGTCTGATGCTCCTGACAAACCACACTCAACAGTCACAGATGGACAAAATGGAGCAAAAGCTCCCGACTGAATTCCATAAGGACTGGTGAAATAGATCATTGTATCAGAGAATAATGAAGCTAAATTGATGAAATCTTTGTTTAAAACATTGATGCCCGAATAGTGAGGATTTCTGCCTGAATTATTATGGATATCCACACTGGCAAACGGATTCAGTTCTTTCATGATTTCAGTAATCTCTTGCATTGTTTTTGCAACAGGATACTCTTGCTTGAAGAAGGTATTTGGCCAGGATCGATTAAAGTCCGGTTGATTGTCCAATGATCTTACGTTATGTCTGGCTGCCTGTACATTTCCAAATAAAATACTAATCGAACGATGTAAACCTTGTTTGTGGTTATTCAAATAATCCCGTAAGGCATCCCAGCCGGTATGTTCATCTCCATGTTGCAGGATTGATATAAAAACCGGTCTCTTGATTTTACCTTCCAAATGAACCAATGTATGATTATCAATTTTTTTGTAAAGTTGATCAGCATTCAGCTTTAACAAGCCTTCAGGCAAACTATCAAGTTGTCTTATCATAAATATTGAACTTTCCAGAGTTGAAATATTCTAAAATTCCGCAATGAGGGTGCGGGGTGTAATTTCTTGATTTTTGAATCAAAATTTAGTAAAAATAGCGACCCAATATTCTAACATAAAAGTTGTTTGTAATTAAAAATATATTTTGAGGGAAACATGATTGAATGTAAAAATCTAAGTAAAAGATTCAACCAGTTTGTTGCAGTGGATGATTTGTCATTTGTTGCAAACAAGGGTGAAGTTCTCGGTTTTCTTGGCCCAAATGGTGCCGGAAAATCAACAACCATGAAGATGATTACCGGTTTTTTACAACCGACTTCCGGAAGTGTGAACGTTTGTGGTATTGACCTGTTTGAAAATCCAATTGCTGTTAAGCAAAAGATTGGTTATTTACCTGAAGGAGCTCCCAGCTATGATGAGATGAAAGTTTGTGATTTCATCAGATTTATAGCAAGAATGCGAGGAATCGACAAAAATCAAATCAACACCAAAGTGGATGAAGTTGTTGACCGAATCAATCTGGCAAAAGTCTATTATCAACGTATCGAAACACTTTCAAAAGGGTTTAAACGCCGAGTGGGTTTGGCACAGGCAATTATTCATAATCCGGAAGTGTTGATTCTGGATGAACCAACAGATGGTCTGGACCCGAATCAAAAACATGATGTTCGTGAGTTGATAACATCAATGGCAAAAGATAAGACTATTATTATTTCAACACATATTCTCGAAGAGGTTCACGCGGTTTGTGATCGGGCTGTGATTATTGCAGATGGTAAAATTGTAGCCGATAACACGCCGGGTGAATTGGAAAATATGTCACGTTTCCACAATGCGGTTACATTTGATGCCAACATAGATTTTTCTTTATTGGATGAGATTAAAAACCTGAGCTGTGTCAGAGATGTTGAATTTGACAGCAAGAAAAGCAAGACAACTGTATTTCCTGCTCAGGGAATTTACATTTTTGATGAAATTAGTGACTTTTTGAAACAGCACAACATTTCTGTGACTCGTCTTACAATGGAAGCGGGAAGATTGGATGAGGTGTTCAGAAGCATTACTTTAGAAAATAAGGAGGTGGCATAATGAGTCCTATGAACGCAGTTATCAGACGTGAGTTGCAAGGTTATTTTTCAACCCCGATTGCCTATGTTTTCATTGTCATTTTTTTAATACTAAGTGGTGTATTTGCTTTTTATCTTGGCGGATTATACGAGCGGAATCAGGCCGATTTGGCTCCATTTTTTGGATTTCATCCCTGGTTATATCTATTTCTTGTGCCTGCTGTGTCGATGCGGATGTGGTCTGAGGAACGTCGAAGTGGCAATATTGAGTTGTTAATGACATTGCCGGTTTCACAGAAAGATTTAGTGTTGGGTAAATTCTTCTCATCATGGATATTTGTTGGAATTGCCTTGTTTTTAACATTTCCAATCTGGATTTCCATTAACTATCTGGGTGAGCCGGATAATGGCATGATATTTGCCAGTTATATCGGTAGTTTTCTTTTGGCAGGAGCTTTTCTTGCTATTGGTTCTTGCATTTCGGTAGCCAGTAAAAATCAGGTCATCGCATTTATTTTGACAGCGGTGATTTGTTTTGTATTTTTGCTTGCCGGGTTGCCATTAGTGTTGGATTTCTTCTCTTCATGGATGCCGCAATTTATGGTTGATGCTATTGCTTCCACCAGCTTTCTCAGTCACTTTGGCAGTATCAATAAAGGTGTACTTGATTTGGGAGATTTGGTTTATTTCGTTATGGTCATTGGCGTGTGGCTTTATGCGACATCAGTATTGTTAGACATTAAGAAAGCGGATTAAGGAGGAAAACATGAAATCTAATGCAACAAAATTATTGATACTTTTGGCAATTTTTATGCTGGGTTCGATTATTATCAGCCAGTCGGGAATATTTTCCAGAACCCGACTCGATTTAACCGAAAACAAACTGTTTACTTTAAATGATGGAACCAAAAATATTCTCCAGAACATTGAAGAAAATGTTCACCTGAAACTTTATTTTTCCGATGAGGCGACTCACAGCATTCCGCCATTAAGAACTTATAAAAATACAGTTATAGATTTGCTGAATGAAATGCAACGCTATTCGGACTCAAAATTACAAGTTTCCTTAATTGACCCGAAAATCTTCTCGCCGGAAGAAGATGAAGCCTCGCAGTATGGTTTACAAGCTCTGCCGGTTGGCGATGGCGGTGAAAATGTGTTCTTTGGCTTGGTTGGCGAAAATACTTTGGATTCTGTTGAAGTGATTCCTTTTTTACAACCGGATCGAGAGTCTTATTTGGAGTACGATATTGCACAATTGATAAATAATCTCAATAACCCTGAGAAGAAAACAATTGGTATTATGAGCTCAATAAATGTTCAGGCAAAATTTGATCAGCAAACCGGAGAAAGAGTGGAGGCACAGGTTTTTGCCACTCAGTTGGAAAAGGATTATGAAGTTAAAAATATCGAGATTACTGCCGAAACCATTGATAGTGATATTGATGTGTTGATGCTGATTCATCCTAAAACTTTGAGTGATAAAACATTATTTGCCATCGATCAATTTGTAATGAAAGGTGGAAGATTATTGTTATTTGTTGACCCGCATTCTCAAGCTGAAGATGTTCCGCAGGATCCACAAAATCCTATGGCTGCTTATCAGGCTGACAGAAGTTCGAGTCTTGATAAATTGTTAAAAGCATGGAATGTCAAATTCGATCCGAAGAAAGTGATATTGGATGATAAATTTGCGCTCAATATTCAAACCAGCCAAGGCGGGCGACCCACCAGACACCTTGCATATTTAGCGTTGGAGGGTGAATCTTTTAATACTGAAGATATTGTTACTCGCGAACTGAGTACAGTTAATATTGCTGCTTCGGGGTATTTTGAAGGAGAAAACTTACAAGCCATTTTAAGCAGTTCAAAATTGGCTTCTACAACGGATACTGATAAACTCAAGTTTTTGTTTGATCCTTCAACATTATTTCAGAATTATCAACCGGATGACAAAAACTATATTTTGGCAGCCAGACTCAGCGGTGAAATTAAAACGGCTTTCCCGGATGGAATCGAGGGTGTGAGTAAGGAATCGGTAGTTCAAACCTCAGAAACTCCTAAAGTGGTGCTTTTTGCAGATACTGACTTTTTATTTGATCAGATGTGGGTGAGAAGTCAGAATTTCTTTGGCCGTAAAGTTTTTTCTGCGTTTGCGGATAATGGCAACATGATAATTAATTTATTTGACAACA
>Ga0116163_1000946_pt1 | contig 18933 bp, 17 predicted proteins | sample AD_UKC107_MetaG_FD_89889 | JGI IMG/M metagenome (GOLD analysis project Ga0116163, IMG submission 89889) | Active sludge microbial communities of municipal wastewater-treating anaerobic digesters from Hong Kong - AD_UKC107_MetaG | ecosystem: Engineered > Bioreactor > Anaerobic > Digestate...
AACCTTGGCCAGAAGGTCCAGGTGTACATCGGTGATACCATCGATGCCTCAGGCTATGGTGAGGATGAACGCGACCGGCTCATGAACGACGTGCGTAAAATCATTACGGCACTGGCCGGGGAGGCTGAGCAAGCCGTTTCAGGATAATGGTGTCAGGTACAGGCGTCACGGTGTCTCGGACGTCATTGCACCGTCTCCTCATAACCGGCCCTGAAGGAGAGCTCCCATGCACCGGGGAGGCTGATACGTCCTTTTGCCTGCCACTTCTTTACCGAACCGATGAACCGTTTTACGTTCAGCCGTTTCATGTACCCGGGCAGGCGATTGAACCGGCAGGCCTTGTCCAGGTCGAGGATCCACAGGTCCCCGATGGAGTCCAGAAGGAGATTCTTGACGTGGAGGTCTGCATGGTAGACGCCCAGGTCGTGCATGCGCCCGACAAGGACCCCTGCCTTTCGCATGAGTTCCCTGCTGTCGTCCCGGGTGCCCTCCAGGTAGGTCAGGAGGTCGGCCGCTTCCGGCACGAGCCGTGATATGACCTCGATCCGGTAGAACCACCCCGTTTTCATCATTCTGGCACCCAGGATCTCAGGGGTGGGTATGCCATGGGAAGCAAGGTAGTCGCTCACCGCCAGCTCCCGCATGGTCCTGGCAGGGCTGAGAAACCGCCATCTTGTGACATGCCTGAACAGGCCGCCATGCATGACAGGTCGGACCACCATGTCCGGCTCGATGATGCGCAGGGAGGTCCTCCCGCTCAGGGGAGACGGCCTCCCCAGCGGGCCGTGCGTGCCGATGGTCTCCCCCAGCCGAGGCATGTCCGACCGGTAGACGAGGGTGAGGTTGCCCCTGTGCTCCATTGCATATCCTGCGGGTACGGTGTCTCTGTCCATGTCCTCCATCTCATCCCTCCACGGCCAGGTGTATCCGCTTGAGACGCTTGACCTCGTCGCGATATCCGGCTGCCTCTTCGAACCGCAGGTCTTTGGCCGCTTCCGTCATCTTTTTTTCCAGCTCCCTGATGGTCTCTTTCACCCTTCCGATCTCGATGGTGCCCATGGAGGTCTTGATCTGGGCGGATATGTCGGGATAGTCACGTTCATAGATGGAGGCCAGGATGTCGCGGATGTTCTTCTGAATGCTCCTGGGCGTGATGCCGTGGGCCTTGTTGTAGGACTCCTGCTTGAGCCTGCGCCGCATGGTCTCGGAATAGGCCTTCTCGATGGACCCTGTTCTGCTGTCGGCATACATGATGACCTTGCCGCTGATGTTCCGGGCCGCCCTGCCAGCGGTCTGGATAAGGGAACGCTCGGATCGCAGGAATCCCTCCTTGTCTGCATCCAGGACGGCGACCAGGGTCACCTCCGGGATGTCCAGGCCTTCCCGCAGGAGGTTGATGCCCACGAGCACGTCGAAAGTCCCCTCCCTGAGCCCCTTGACGAGCTCGATGCGCTCCAGGGTGTCGATGTCCGAGTGCATGTACTTCACCCTGATGTCCAGGTTCTGGTAGTAGTCGGTCAGTTCCTCGGCCATCCTCTTGGTGAGTGTGGTGATGAGCACGCGGCCCCCCTTGCCCACGGTCCTGACGATCTCGCGGTACAGGTCGTCCACCTGGCCTGTGGCCGGCCTTATCTCTATGGCAGGGTCCAGCAGACCCGTGGGACGCACCACCTGCTCCACCACCCGGCCCCTGGTCTGCTTGAGTTCATAGTCACCAGGGGTAGCGGACACGTAGACCAGGGTGTTCACGAGCCGGTTGAACTCATCGAAGCGCAGCGGCCGGTTGTCCAGGGCCGAGGGAAGCCGGAATCCGTACTCCACCAGTGTGGACTTGCGCGAATGGTCGCCCCGGTACATGCCGATGAGCTGCGGCACTCCCACATGGGACTCGTCCAGGAACACGATGGTGTCTTTGGGCAGGTAGTCCATGAGGGTAGGGGGGGGCTCGCCGGACCTGCGGCCCGTGAGATGCCTGGAGTAGTTCTCGATCCCCTTGCAGACGCCGGTCTCCATGAGCATCTCCAGGTCGTACCTGGTCCGTTCCTCGATACGCTGGGCCTCAATGAGCCGGTTGTGCGCCTGGTAGAAGGCGACACGCTCCTTCATCTCCTCCCTGATGGCATCGATGGCATTGACGAGGGTGGACCGGGGGGTCACGTAGTGGGATGCCGGGTAGAGTGGGACATGGCCCAGGCGCTGGATCTTCTTGCTCCGGATCGTGTCGATCTGCCAGAGGGCCTCGATCTCGTCCCCGAAGAGCTCGATGCGGACGGCCGTATCGTCCTCGTGGACCGGGAAGACCTCGATGACATCGCCCCTGACCCGGAAGGTGCCCCGGTGGAAATCGAAGTCGTTCCGCTCGTACTGGATCTCCACGAGCTTCCTGAGGATCTCGTCCCGGGGGAAGGTCCGGCCTTCCTCCAGGTAGAGGAGCATGCCCTGGTAGGCCTCGGGCGATCCCAGGCCGTAGATGCATGACACGGACGCGACGATGATGCACTCCTGCTGCTCGAAGAGCGCCCGGGTAGCCCGGTGCCTCAGCTTGTCGATGTCCTCGTTGATGGAGGAGTCCTTCTCGATGTACAGGTCCCGCGAGGGTACGTAGGCCTCGGGCTGGTAGTAGTCGTAGTAGCTGATGAAATACTCCACCGCGTTTTCGGGAAAGAGCTCCCTGAACTCCCCGTAGAGCTGTGCCGCCAGGATCTTGTTGGGAGCCATCACGAGGGCGGGCCTGCCGGTCCGCTCGATGACGCAGGCCATGGTGAAGGTCTTGCCCGAACCGGTGACGCCCAGGAGGACCTGGTCGCGCTCGCCTTCATCGATGCCCCTGCACAGGGCATCGATGGCCCGGGGCTGGTCGCCCTGGGGGGAAAAGGGAGAAACGAGCTTATATGCCATGGCGTAGGGATATCATACCATGACGGGGAGGAGAAAGGGGACGTTTCTCTTTTCTCCCTCTTCGGGATCAAAGGCACTTGCAGCGCCTTCAGCGCTGGCCTCCATGATCCGGCCATCTCGACGGTGAGACTGTCGAGACGACCGGATCATGGAGGTCGAGGCCTTTGTTATTCTGTCTTGTCTTTGGTTTTTAACTGACCTGCCCGTCGAATTGGGAAGGCTGGTGGAATAACCGCCAGGGTCTATCAACGGAATCAAGAAGAGAGAAACATTCCCTTTCCCGCCATTTCGCACAAACCTGTCAGGGTATCTTCTCCCAGAGCGTGCCCTCGGGAGAGTCCTTGAGCTGGATGCCCTTTGCCTTGAGGGTTTCCCGGATCTCGTCGGCCTTTTTGAAATCCTTTGCCTTCCTTGCCTGGTTCCGCTCGTCGATGAGGCCCTGGATCTCCTGCTCTGAAAGGCCTGTGGCCTGCACGTCGCCCCGTTTCATGGTATCCAGGAATCCGCGGGGATCCTCGGTGAGGATGCCGAAGACCTCCCTGATCTCTCCCACGGCCCGGGAAAGTGACTCCCTGTCCTCCCGGGAAATCCGGGGATCGTTGTCCAGGGCCCGGTTCACCTCGGTGGTGAGGTCATGGAGCGATGCCATGGCCCTGGCCGTGTTGAAGTCATCGGACATGGCCTCGTCCACCCCGGCGAGGAACGTACCGACATGTCCTTCGAGCCGGGATTCCCCGCCCGTGGCTGAGGCGGTGTTCATGCGGTCAAGCATCTCGTAGAAGCGTACCAGGGCGTGCCTGGAGGTGTTCATCGTTTCTTTCGAGAAGTCGATGGGGCTCCGGTAGTGGTTGGACAGGACCAGGAACCTGAGGACCTCCGGGTGGATGTCTTTGGTGAGCTCCCGGATGGTCATGAAGTTGCCCAGCGACTTGCTCATCTTCTCGCCGCCCACCGTAACGAAGCCGTTGTGAACCCAGTGGCGGACAAAGGGCACGCCGTAGGCTCCTTCGGACTGGGCCGTCTCATTCTCGTGGTGGGGGAATACGAGGTCCCTGCCGCCGCCGTGGATGTCCAGGGTGGGGCCGAGGAAGTGGGTGCTCATGGCCGAGCACTCGATGTGCCAGCCGGGCCTCCCCTTGGACCAGGGGCTTTCCCACCAGGGCTCGCCTTCCTTGCTCCGCTTCCATACGGCGAAGTCCAGGGGATCCCGCTTCATCTCCTCGATATCCACCCGGGCCCCGGCGATCATCTCTTCGATCCTCCTGCCGGAGAGGCTGCCGTAGCCCTTGAACTTTGAGACGCTGAAATACACGCTGCCGTCATCGGCCTTGTAGGCCAGGCCCTTGTCCTCGAGGATGCGCACCATCTCGATGATGTCCCGGATATGGTCCGTGGCCTTTGGCTCGATATCCGCCGGCCGTACCTTCAGGATCTCCATGTCGGTCCTGAATTCGTCTATGTAGCGGTCCGCAATCTCCCGGTATGATGTCCCGAGTGCATTCGCACGGGCAATGATCTTGTCGTCGATGTCCGTGAAGTTCCTCACATAGGTGAGGTCGTAGCCCTTTCTCCTCAGGTAGCGCGAGATGATGTCGAAGACCATGATGGAGCGTGCATGGCCGATGTGGCACATATCGTAGACCGTGACGCCGCAGACGTACATGCCCACCTTGTTTCCGTTGAGCGGTACGAAGGGCTTCTTCTTCTTGAATGGGGTGTTGTATACGTTCAGCTCCATGGGTTCTCCTTCTGCGCTTCCTCGGCTGCTTCCGCCATTTGGGAGCACTAAACTAGCACACAGGGCCGTTCTGATAAAGAGGGTTTCGAGCACCTGTCCGGAAGGTACAGGGAGCGGGCTGCAACAGGATGGGAAACAGGAGATACATTGACCTGCCTGATCCGATCATCTCGATGGCCGCATCGTCGAGATGATCGGATCAGGCAGGCCAGCGCCGAAGGCGCTGCACGTGCCGTTCGCCCCGTGCATGGAAGTGAAAACCCCCCTTTATTACAAGAACTCTTCAGCGTTTCCTCAGCAGCACCACCGCCTGGGCCGCAACGGCATCCCCGGCACCGATCTCGCCCAGCCCCTCGTGTGTGCGGAACTTCACGGACACGGCGGAAGGATCTGCGCCACAGGCCCTGGCGATGGCATCGACCATATCCGCACGATACGAGGAAAGCCTCGGCTTCTCACAGATGCAGTTGATGTCGATGTTGACGATCTCGTAGTCCCGGGCAACCGTCTCCATGATCTCGCGCAGCATGGTCAGGGAGCACATGCCCCTGGTCTCTTCGGCTGTGTCGGGGTAGAGCTGGCCTATATCGCCCCTGCCCAGGGCCCCGAGGATGGCGTCGCACACGGCGTGGATGACCGCATCCCCGTCGGAGTGACCCAGCAGGCCCTTTTCAAAGGGAACGGTCACACCCCCGATGACCAGAGGTCTGCCTGCCACCATCCGGTGGATGTCAAAACCGATGCCGATCCTCAAAGACATCTCAGGATAGCCTCCGCCATGGGGATATCCTCCGGGAAGGTGATCTTGATATTGTACGGGTCTCCGTCCACGACTCGCACCCTTTTGCCTGCGGCCTCGAGCAGCGAGCTGTCGTCGGTGAACCGGCCGGTGCCGGACCCTGAGGCCTTTCCATGCTCTTCAAGGAGGGTCTCTGTCACAAAGGACTGGGGGGTCTGTACCTGGTAGATGCCGCCCCGCGGGATGGTCCGCGCCACCAGACGGTCACGGACCTCCTTGATGGTATCGGTCACCTCGATGCCGGGAATACAGCCGTCGACGCCGTTGAGTCCCTGGATAACCCGGTCGATGAGCTCGGGCCTCACAAAGGGCCGCACCCCGTCATGGATCAGGACCGCAGGACCGTCGCTGACCAGGCCCAGGCCGTTCCTTACCGAATCCTGGCGGGTCCTGCCCCCCCCGGTGATGATGAGTTCCTTGGGGGAGTCGGCCAGCATCTTTTCTGCTTCGGGGATATCTTCCACGGGTACGACGACGACGATTCTGGAGATTTTTGCATGAGTCTCGAAGCAGGAGACAGCCCTTTTCAGGACCGGTATTCCCAGAAGATGGAGAAACTGCTTCTTCCGGCCGAACCGCTGCCCGCTGCCGCCCGCCACGATGACCGCATCAGGATACATGGTTCTTGGGGGCTGCGAAGATCATCCTGCCGGCAGGGGTCTGGAGAATTGAGGTCACCACTACGTCGATGCTCTGGTTCAGGAGGCTCTCCCCCTGCTCCACAACGACCATGGTGCCGTCATCGAGGTATGCCACTCCCTGGCCGCGCTCCTTGCCCTGACGCGTGATGGTCACGTTCATGCCCTCACCGGGCAGCACGATGGGCTTCACCGCATTGGCGAGCTGGTTGATGTTGAGCACGTTCACACCCTGTATCTGGGCGATCTTGTTGAGGTTGAAATCGTTCGTGAGTATGTCCGCACCGATCTCCTTGGCCATGGCGATGAGCTTGGAGTCCACTTCCTTGATCTTGGGGAAATCGATCTCCATGACATCGATCTTCACCTGCGGGCTCTTCTGGAGCTTGTTGAGGATGTCGAGGCCCCGTCTGCCCCGGGCCCTCTTCAGGGGATCCGAGGAGTCGGCTATGTGCTGGAGCTCGTTCAGGATGAACTGCGGGGCGATGAGGGTCCCGTCGATGAATCCTGCCTCGCAGATGTCCGCGATCCGTCCGTCGATGATCACGCTCGTGTCCAGGACCTTCAACCTGGCGCCCTCGCCCTTGGTCTTCTGGTGGAATACAGGCAGGGAAGCGATCTCCTTTCCCCAGGATATGCCCACCGTATAGCCCAGATAGGCAAAGGTGGAGTTCAGCAGGATGAAGAGATAGATGCCGCTCTCGTTGATTCCTATGAGGACATAGCCGAACAGGCTGCCGATGATGAGGCCCAGAATGGTACCGATCAGGCCCCCTGCATAGGCCATGGGGTGGAGCTTGAAGCCCTTGATCTCACCGATGAATATCGCAATGAGGCAGAGCTCTCCTATCAAGGGGAGTATGATGCTCCATACCCCGCCCCCCATCTGCTCGTTGGCATACTGGAACGAACCGTAGAAGACCACCACTGCAATGAGAAGACGCAACAACCATTTCATGGAATCATCCTATTTTTCAGGAATTTGACGCCGACTCGATCTTCCCCATGGCGGAAAGGATCATCTTTTCGGCATCTTTTCTCTCAAGCTTTTTGGAGATCGAGATCTCGTTCACCAGCAGGTTCTTTGCTGTGTCGTACATCTTCCGTTCGCCGAAAGACAGTTCCTTGCCGCGTTTGAGGATGTTCAGATCACGCAGTACCTCTGCAATCTCGAAGGCCGATCCGCTCTTGATTTTCTCCATGTACTCGCGGTACCGACGATTCCAGGTCTGGTTGTCCACATGGACCGAACGCTGTTTGAGGATATCGATGACCTGATCTATCCCTTTGTTCTTGATGAGTTCGCGTATGCCGACGTTCTTCACATTCGCGACAGGGACCATGACGGTCATCTGAGTATCGAGGATCTTCAGGATGATGAAGGACATTTTACTGCCTGAGATTTCTCTGTCCTCCAACGATTCAATTTCTGCAACACCGTGTGCAGGATAAACGACTATATCTCCAACTTTAAACATGTACCGATCCCTTTCCTGTATAGGCAACAATAGCAATACAGCGCAATTTAGTCAAGGCTGCCCGAGAAATTGTCGAGAAAAGATAAATAATTATATAATATAACATCTCGTTGCCGTCTCCGGGATCAGTGTGAATGCCGACGTGCCGCGCCGCACATGCGTTCCCGGATGTACTTCCCCCTGCCATGATCACGTCATCGAGGTTTCAATGGACATGTTCATAGGACCGATCTCCTTGACTTTATGGCAGGATGTATGAGAACACCCCTGTTCATGACCTATCCTCAGATCAACCCGGTACTCATCCACATCGGGCCGCTGCAGCTCAGGTGGTACGGCCTCATGTACATCATCGGCTTCATCGTCGCATACTTCGTCATTGTCCATGTCTGCCGGCGCAAGGAACTCCCCATGGCACGGACCGATGTGGAGGACCTCGTCACCTACTGCATCCTGGGGCTTGTCGTGGGGGCAAGGGTAGGCTATTGCCTCATCTACAACCCTGCGTACTACCTGTCCCACCCATTGAAGTTCTTTGCAGTCTGGGAGGGCGGCATGTCATTCCATGGGGGCTTGATCGGCCTGGTGCTCACCGGTATATTCTTCTCCCGGTCAAGGGGCAAGCCCTTCCTTATGCTGGCCGATCTCGGTGCCATCGGGGCGACGCCTGGGCTCTTTTTTGGCCGTATCGGGAATTTCATCAACGCCGAGCTCTTCGGCAGGGTCACCGATGCGCCCTGGGGCATGGTCTTCCCGGGCGGCGGACCGCTGCCCAGGCACCCCTCCCAGCTCTATGAGGCCCTTTCCGAGGGACTCCTTCTCTTCATTATCCTGTATGTGGTCAGCCTGAAGGTGAATACGCGCGGGATCGTGTTCGGGGTCTTCCTTGCCTGTTACGGCCTCCTGCGATTCCTGCTCGAGTTCTTCCGGGAGCCCGATCCCCAGCTCGGATTCGTCCTCCTTTCGTTCACCATGGGGCAGATCCTCTGCATGCTCATGGTTGCGGCAGGACTCGGCCTCATTGCCTGGCGGTTAAAGTCACACTAGGTTTCGTGCGATAAACTCATAGATGGGGAAGCTGAATACCAGTATCACGAGCGGGCACAAGGCCTTCACGCTCTATAACCGCTACAAGAAGGAAATCATGTACAAATGCGACCCGGTGGGGGCCCGTGTCATCCTCGAGTTTCTTCCCCTCCTCATCCATATCAGCCATCCATCGCTGCCCGGCTACATCGAGAAGGAGGATTGTCCGTGCGGGGTAAAGCTCATGGACTGGCCCGCCAAAACCCTGAAGGAGGTGGGATCGTTCTTCTCTTCCCGGATAAAGCTGGGGGATATGCGTGATTATCTGCCACGGGAATGTGAGATCGAGGGCCTCTTCACCATCGGATCGGTGGGGAGTCTTGCCCAGACAAGGGAGTCCGACTATGACATCTGGGTGGTGGTGGATGCCCGGAAGATGGATCCATCGAGGCTCAAGACCCTTGACCTCAAGCTGAAGCTCCTGAAGCGCTGGATCAGCAGCAAGTTCGCGCTGGACATCCACTTCTTCCTCATGGACCTTCAGGACATCAGGGCCAACAACTTCGGGTCGGTTTCCCAGGAAGGGTCCGGGACGGCATTGAAGAGTATTCTCAAGGAGGAGTTCTACCGCACCATGACCCTGATAGAAGGGCGCGTGCCGCTGTGGTGGATCGTGGCACCCGAGGAGGGCCCTGAGGGGTATGATCAGGTACGCAGGATGGTACAGGCAGGATCCGATGGAGAGACCCAGAAATTCATCGATATGGGCAACATCAGCGCGATCCCTGAACAGGAGCTTCTCGGAGCGGCGTTGTGGCAGATGCACAAGGCCCTGGACGACCCCTTGAAATCGGTCCTGAAGATGGCGCTGGTCGCCAGTTACCTCGATACACCGAAAAAAGACAGTCTTCTGTGCAACATGCTGAAGAAGGATGTCTTCGATACGTCCAGAGGAGAAATCGTTGACCCGTACTTTCATGTTCTGCGCCGTGTGGAAGACTACTATGGAAGCCGTGGGGACGACCAGACGGTGGAGCTCCTGAGGAAGTGCTTCTACCTCAAAGTGAACCCCAACATCCGCGGTACAGACCTCATAAAGATCGAAAAGGACGACAAGCCGTCCATCATGGTTGACATAGTGAAGGCCTGGGGATGGTCCCTGCATACCTTCTCCGAGTTGAACGGATTCACCGAATGGGGTGTGGACATGTACCGGAAATTCGGTGACGATATCCATTCGTTCCTGAAGCTGACCACGGTGCAGCTCATCCGCAGGGCCAAGACCTACATGATCAATTCAGCCCTTGAAGAGGATGTGGAGGTTGAGGTCCTGAGACGCAGGATTGAGGCCTTCTATGTCTCGAAGGACGGGAAGGTCGAGTCGGAAAAGCGGGTGAAAAAGAAGGAACCTGCCTACCGGGACCTCTACTTCGCCTACCGGAGAAACCGATGGAGCATCCATGAACGGACCCCCGGTCCGAACGGGGGCGAACCCATCATGGAATCGGACAGGGTGGTAAGGATCCTTGCTTGGCTCGTATACAACAAGAGGTTCGATGCATCCACGGCATTCCACATGATACCCAACACCTCCCGGGTGGTACTGTCCGACATCCAGTCGCTGCTGCTGAAACTGGGCGGGGTCATCCCCGATGCCGGGTCCATAGGACTGGATCGCTCTTCCCTCATGGAAGACAAGTATGCAAGGTTCGTCGTGGTCGTGGGCAACATGGAGTGTCCTGACAGCCAGCACTCCATACGGGAAGTGGATGTGCTGTTCCTGAACACCTGGAACGAGTTCTTCTGCATCCACCTGAGACCCGAACAGATAGGACCGTGGATGGCCAGGATGAAAAGGAACTCCACCGAGGTCACCATCTGGCTTCCCAAGGAAGGGAACACCAAATTCCTCACCCAGGCGCTTGTGTCGCTGATTTCGTAGATCACCTCATGTAAAAGGGAAGGTCCCCTTGCTCAATTTTCGGGGCGAAAGGCCTTGCAGCGCCTTGGCGCTGGCCTCTCTGATCCGTTCAACTCGACTGAAAGACTTTCGAGTTGAACGGATCAGAGAGGTCGAGGTCCTCATTATCGTTGACTCTTCTTCCCATTGCCGATACAGGATTCGGGTAGGACAGAACTATGGTGAATACGGGAACAGCAGGGGAACCCGCGGAAAAGAAGTTGGCCGTCGGCATATGCCAGCTCCGCCAGGGGTACGACTTCGAGGCGAACATCGACAGAGCCGTTGCCATGGCGGGCCGTGCGGCGGATAGTGGCGCCCGGATCGCAGCCCTTCCTGAGATGTTCTCCACCCCGTACGAACCGGCTTCGATCAGGAAGGCGGCACCACTGAGCGGGTCGGCACTCGAAAAGCTCCAGACGGTGGCGAAGGACAGGGGGATCTACATCGTTGCCGGCTCCCTGCCGTGGCCTTCGGACCAGGACCGTCTCTTCAACCGTTCCCATGTGATCGATCCCTCCGGCGAGGTCATCCATCGCCACGACAAGATCCACCTCTTCGACTGCACCCCGCCGGGAGGGCCCAGGGTCATGGAATCCGAGACCATTGTCCCGGGAAGAAGTCTGGGACACTTCTCCACGCCATGGGGCAATGCTGCGGTCATCGTCTGCTACGATATCCGCTTTACTCCCATCACGCAGCTTCTTTTGGACAGGGAAGTGAGGCTCCTTTTCGTACCCGCCGCCTTCTCCCTGGCTACCGGTAAGGCCCACTGGGAGATGCTCGTCAGGATCAGGGCGGTGGAACTGCAGGCATTCGTCATAGGCGTGCAGCCAGCGGAGAATCCCGGGCTCAGGTATGTGCCCTGGGGCCATTCCATTGTCGCGTCCCCTTGGGGCGAGGTCCTGTCGGATGCCGGCACTGATGAGACCGTGGAGATCACGAGGATCGACCTTGACGAGGTCGAGGGTATCAGGGCCCGTTTCCCCCTTCGCGCGCACCGAAGGGACGACCTGTATGCGACGTCCTGGAAGGGTTGAGGCATGATAGAGATCCGCAGTCTCAGCAAGACATTCCGTTCCCAGCGGGTGATCGACGACCTCGACCTGTCCGTTGCCGAGGGGAAGATCACCATCGTGATGGGACCCACCGGCACGGGAAAGAGCGTGCTGCTCAAGCACGTGCTGGGACTCCTCAAGCCCGATTCAGGGCAGATCCTGGTGGACGGGCAGGATATCGTCGGCATGGAAGAGGCGGAACTCACCGAAGTCCGCAAGAAATACGGCGTCTGCTTCCAGGATTCGGCGCTGTTCGACTCCATGACCGTCGGGGAGAACGTGGGATTCCCCTTCACCATCCACACCCAGCTCAGCCGGGAGCAGATCGCAGCGGAGGTATCCTCCCTCCTCAGGGAGGTCGGCCTTGCAGGTATCGAGGCCAAGATGCCCGCCCAGCTTTCGGGGGGCATGCGCAAGAGGGTCGGGCTTGCGCGCGCCCTGGCCCTCAGCCCGAAAGTGCTCCTGTTCGATGAGCCCACCACGGGTCTCGACCCGGTCATGACGAGCGCCATCAACACCCTTATCAAACAGGTCCAGACAAGGACCGGGGCCACGAGCCTGGTGATAAGCCACGACATCAAGGGGGCGTTCACCCTGGCGGACTACATGGCCCTGCTCTATGACGGGAAGATTGCCTTCTACGGTACTCCCGATGACTTCCGGAACACCCCGGACCCCCTGGTGAGACAGTTCGTCGAGGGCAGGCTTACGGGCCCTATCAATCCCATCCAGTAAGGCCGTCCTTCCCGGAAAACCGGGCGAACATCACGGCATGGTGAATTGTGCATCCGGGTGTCTGACCGAGAGCACAGGGCAGGGCGCCTTCTTGACGATCTTTTCCGCGGTATGTCCGAACAGAACATGCTTGAGGCCTGTGCGACCGTGGGATCCTGTCACGATGAGGTCTATCTGTTCGTTGCGCGCAAACTGGATGATCTCGTAGAAAGGCACTCCGTGGAGGATGTACGTGTCACAGTGCATGTACTCGGGTACGAGGAGATGCACCGTCTCTTCCAGCTTGTTTGTGGCGTTCTGCTCGAACTCCAGATAGAGCTGCGGCAGGATGGTCGGGCTGAGGTTGTATTCGGAGAACTCGGTGAAATCCTGCAGAACATGGACAAGATAGAGTCGTGCCTTGAAGAGCTTGTTCAGATCGATGGCATATGAGAAGGCATGCCTCGCAGGCTCACTGAAGTCCGTGGGTATGAGTATCCTATTGATCATTGTCCTATTACACATAATTAATGTTGTCTTAGCTCTTGTCAATACGGCACTTCTTGCCATTCCTTGCCCAACCCTGTATATGAGGCCACAGGATGAGGCATTTTGTCTTGGTAGCCCTGAGTCTGGTGCTGGTGACCGGCTGCGCACACCTTGAAGTGCCCTCTCAGGAGGCATACCCCTTCCGCGCCGAGTTCACGGCCCATGGAACGGTAAAGGGTGCGGGTCTGAACATGAAGGGGGCCATACTCCTTACCTCGGCCGAAAGCGGTGTCATACAAACCTATGGCCCGGGCGGGGTGGCCACAGGATCCATTGGTATCACCGAGAATGCCCTTGTGATGAGGGATCTGTGGGGCAGGGAGACTGGTTCGATGGATTTGCCCCTGCGCGGTGTCATCGGCCTGGTGGCAGGCGATCTGCCGCGGGGTGCTTACCTCTATAAAATTAGTACGGGATGCGGGTTGAAGGTGGTCTATCACTGGGGATCGATATCCATCACCGATGACCTCCTGCCGCGGGGACTCCATGTCTCGGGAGACAAGGAACTGGATGTCGACTTCATTCCGAAAGGAAGGGATATCGATCTTGTAGTGAGGCATGGGTCTGATACCGTATGGATTTCCCTCCTGGTGAGCCAGGGGGGGCGATGGTTCACACCATGACGTACAATGACTGGGAAAGGGGAAGAGAGGATCCATGATAACGATCAAGTGCCCGGCATGCGGCAACAAGATGGTGTGGGATGATTTTCAGCCCGTCGACATCAAGTGCACCAAGTGCGGCGAGCGGATGAATCTCCACAGGGAGCTCAAGAGGAACATCGAGGTCAGGGAGCATGGGGAACCGGGCCTGCTATATTACTGCCCCCGATGCAGGGGCGTCATCAGCCGCAGATGGTTCCTCAAGTGTCCGAAGTGCAACTACTGGGTCTTCGGTCCCTTTGTGTTCTACGACAAACTGGCTGTCGCGCTGCTCATCGGGATTGCCTACCTGGCCTTTTCCGCCGTCTACCTGATCTATTTTCACTAGACTTCGGCTGAGGTGGGACCAATGTTCCGGTAAACGGTACACTCGGTTACAGACATGGGGGAGACATTCATAAGCCCGGATAAGATCAAGGCCCTCGAGGAACGTTTGAGGGATCTTGGGATCAATGAAGCGGATATCGACGAAAGGTTCGTCCGCGCCCAGGGTCGCGGGGGCCAGAAGGTGAACAAGACGTCATCCTGCGTGCATATCAGGCACGAACCTTCCGGGATCGAGGTGAAATGCCAGGAAACCCGATCGAGGGAAGCCAACAGGTTCTTTGCCAGAAGGGTCCTGGCGGATAAGTATGAAGATAGAGTCCTCGGCCGGGACTCCTCGCGGGGGCGGGAGATCGAAAAGCTCCGCAAGCAGAAAAGGAAGCGTACGAAACGGGCGCGTGGAAAGTCCGGGACGGCGACGCCGGTATCCGAATGAGGCATGAGGCCGGAATACGGCCTGCCATTTGATTTTGCATACACAAGGATGAAAGGGAGGCGGCATGGACGAAGCGCAGCATTATCTCATGGAAAATCCGGAAGAGGCGTTGAGACTTGATGTGAAAACAGACCCCGAGGCGGTTAAACGGCAGGCAGAGCTGTGCGGCATCGGACCGGGGGCGAGGGTGCTCGACGGCGGCTGTGGATCGGGCAAGACCACATCCGTTCTTTATGAACTCATACAGCCCGGAGGTTCCATCGTGGGCATCGACTTTGCCGAAAACCGCATCCGATACGCCAAAGAACACTACGAGCAGGAGCCCGGTATTGAGTTCAGATGCATGGACTTGAGGCAGCCCCTTGGGGATCTCGGTAGCTTCGATTTCATCTGGGTGCGGTTCGTTCTGGAATACTACCTTGAAGGATCCGTGGACATCATCAGAAATGTTTCCCGGGCACTGAATGCTGACGGCAGGCTGTGCCTGCTGGACCTGGATTACAATTGTCTGAGCCATTATCCCCTGAAACCGGAGATGGAGTACATCCTGCATAGAATGGTGGACAGGATGACCCGGAAGTACAATTTCGATCCTTATGTCGGCAGAAAGCTTTACTCCTATCTCTACACCCTTGGATTCAGCGGCATAGAGGTGAACCTTATTCCCCACCATCTGATCTATGGAAGCCTGAAGACGAGCGATGATTTCAACTGGATCAAGAAGATCGAAATGGCATCGGTGAAGGCAAGTGATCTCTTCAAGGATTATCCGGGCGGATATGAGGGCTTTTTCATCGATTTCAACACATTTTTCAAGGACCCAGGAAGGTTCACCTACACCCCGCTCATGGTATGTACGGGCAGGAGACCACCTGATGGTGGATCATGACATCTTTGTTAATAATCCAACAGCGTTGAAGGCGTTTTGGAGGATGAATGTATCGGCAATGTAACAATCAGGTAATACATAGTTTTTTTATTGCATAGTATACGTCAGTAGGATACACAGGATATGGGTAATACCTTGAAATATGTTGTTTTGATATTGAATCATGATTTGGGACTGGGGATATATTTCACAGTTGATAATCGCGCTTCCAAGGGATGACTGATGGAAGTTTTCGCTGGGGGCCATACATGGATGGAGATGAAATCAGGAACGTAACACACGGTAAGGTTGCGGATTCAGGGGCAAAGCTGGACTACAATGATTCCTTGATGCCGCTCAGAAGGAACAGTCTTGACAAGCCGGGTCGTTCAACCCAAAAGATCGGCAAGAGAAAGTGTATAAACATAATCAATTACTTCCATTTTGCTGAAACCTCCATTTTTGCTCATGTAAACTTCAACATTACCGGTGAAGCTCTTCTCCTGAAGGTTTTCCCAGGGCCTTTTCAGAAAGACGAGGTTTTGTTCAGTCTACCAAAGGGTTCCAATCTCGATCTCAGGAATTTCTCGATAAAAAGTCTGGTGGTCGATGATGGGAAGCATCTGCTTGTGATTACAGTTACTCCTCTGGAGATTGACCACTCATCCTGCAGGGTGAGGATTGAGGATACCTGTTACAGGTTCAGTGAACGTTCAGCCAGAAGAATCGCATGTCAATTCATTGATGCGGAAATCCACCATGACATGGTGGAGTACCAGGGAGTGCTCGAGGACTTCAACCCGAAAGGCTTACGTATTGCTCTAGGGGATGATTCTGAGTCTACCCTCGGGGGGATAGGGGAAAGTGAAGAAGTAACTATACGGCTCCGCAAGAAAGATGTTCTGATTTTCTCAGGGAAATGCCGATGCCTCCGCGTCTTTGAAGATGGCCGAGGCATTATATTGGAGCCTCTCAACATCAGATATTCCCGGTTCAAGGAGAGGAAGAACAGAAATCCAAGGGTGAACCTCATTCCAAGGCCCAAGGCGATCTTTGACTATCCTTTTAATAATAGAAGGATTACATATGAAATCGACGATATAACAACATCCGGCCTTTCTCTTCGGGAGACGAGCGGAGACAGCCTTCTGATGCCTGGTTTGATCATTCCTTCCTTGACGATCCTGTATGCGGGCGGGCTGAAAATAGAATGTTCAGCCCAGGTTGTGTACAGCGCATCTAAGAAGATGGGTAAGAGCATCCGCCATGGTCTTTCCATTCTTGATATGAACATGAGAGACTATAGTGCCCTCTTTGATATTGTGAGTAATGCCTATGATGAACGGGCCAATATGAGTTCTCAGATTAACATGGATGATTTATGGGAGTTTTTCTTTGATTCAGGGTTTATCTACCCGGGGAAATATGAGCATTTAAGCCAGATTAAAGAAAAGTTCAAGGATACCTATGAGAAGTTATACCATCAGGGACAGGATATCTTCACGAATTTCACCTATCAGAAAAATGGCAGGATATTAGGCCATAACTGTACCATAAGGGCATACCAGAGGGCATGGATGATCCATCATCTGGCCGCCCGCTCAAGCGGGGCGAGAAGGATAGGACTCGATGTCTTGCGACACAGCCATTATTACTTTGATGGTATGTACAGGCTCCCATCCATCGGCATGGATTACATGATCATGTACTTCAGGCCGAACAACCGTTTCCCCGATTACTTTTTCGGTGGCTTCTGCAGGGACTATAACAAGCCTCGAGCCTGCTCCATGGATCTCTTTGCCTACATGAATATGTCGACACCACCTGCCGATAGTGAGCTGAACAACGGGTGGAGTGTTGAGCAATGCACCCCTGAAGATATTGATGAGTTGAAAACATGGTATGCGAAGGAATCCGGAGGCCTTGCCATCGACGCATTTGGAATTGCCACTGACTTGGGTGCAATGGAAATAAAGTTGAAGGATATGTATGGCAATATCGGACTGCGAAGGTGCTGTACCCCCTATGCGGTCAGGAATGATGGTAAGATCCAGGCATTTCTCATAGCAGATCAATCAGATGCAGGGATCAATCTCTCGGAGTTGCTCAACAGCATAAAAATATTCGTAGTTAACCCAGATCTGCCCTGGAGGGAGCTCCAGAGGGCAGTGGCGACACTGAGGGATAGTTATGACACGGGCGGCATTCCTCTGCTTGTATGGCCCATCAAGTATATGGAAGCTCACAAGGTCCCTTATGAGAAAGGATACAATCTCTGGGTGTTGAATACTGAGTATGGCGATGATTATGTGGAATACATAAAGCAGAAACTCCAGTTCAACCTCATTAAATTCATGGTGAAATACATCATGGTGAAATTGGCGAAGAGCTGAAAAGAAAATTTCTGAACCCAGGTCCTTAGATCCAGCCTTAGAGTCGTTCTATCATTTAATTATCTTATCGAAAAAGACGATAAGGTCCACAGTGAAGAGTCGGCAGGTCTACCTGCACCCTGCAGGGGGGAACTGGTCTCTGCGAGTGGGTAATCTCTTCGGGATAGTGACGTAATGGGCAATGAAAAGAAGAAACAAAAAGAACTATACCATATCAGGCTCACGAAGAATTATACTGAGTACCTCTCTAAGTATTATCCCCATCTGGATCTTGATGAAATCCTGAACTACGCCGGGTTGACGAGATACCAACTGGACGATCCGGGATTCTGGTGCACCCAGGAACAGGTGGATCGATTCCATGAGATCATTGACGTAAAAACAGGACATCCTAATATAGCCCGTGAAGTCGGAAGATATGCAGCAATATCGGCAACATACGGCACTCTTAGGCAGTATATTTTCGGTTTTATCAGTCTCTCGACCGCCTATTCCATGGTCCAAAAGATAACAAACCAGTTGAGCCGGGGAATGAAGTACAAAATTAAATCCCTTGGGCCCCGCATGATGGAGGCGGTTTCTACACAAACACCTGGGACCGAAGAAAAACTTTATCAATGTGAAAACCGCATCGGGCTTCTGGAGGCATTGGCAAAACCCTTTACCGGAGAATACGCCAGGGTTGATCATCCCGAATGTTTTCATCGGGGCGGGGAGTGCTGCAGGTATATTGTGTCGTGGTATGAACCACCCTATCTTCGGATAAAGCACTATAGAAATCTCTTTACAGCCTTTGGTGTGATACTGCTCATGGTTCTGGAGCCATTACTGGGATTGGGGATATATTCACTCATCTTGTTCATGACATATGTTATATTGGTTCTTGGTGCGACTATATATGCGCTTTCCAATGAGAAGAAAGAGATAGCCGAACGTCTCGAGATACAAGGCCAAGCGGCCGAGCAGCTCATGGAGGAATCGAATAAAAGATTCAATGAGGCGCAGCTTGTGCAGGAAATGGGACAAGCCATCTCTAAGATCATTGACACTGATGACCTGCTCAATACGGTAATGGTTCTGCTAGAAAAACACCTGGACTTTCAGCACGGCATGGTTCTGCTTGCCAACCACGAGAATACTCGCCTTATCTATAGGGCCGGTTTTGGGTTTACTGAAGAGCAGAATAAAGTACTCTCCAGCATACATCTCCATCTGGACAAACCTGGTTCAAAGGGTGCATTTGTTGTTGCTTACAGAAATCGCGTTCCATATCTTGTCAATAATATTGATGAAATTAAAGATGATCTCTCGGAGAGAACGAGTGCTCTCATTGAATTTCTGGGTACATCTTCCTTTATTTGTGTTCCTATCGTCTATGAAGATGAGTCTCTT
>Ga0116163_1000958_pt1 | contig 18753 bp, 21 predicted proteins | sample AD_UKC107_MetaG_FD_89889 | JGI IMG/M metagenome (GOLD analysis project Ga0116163, IMG submission 89889) | Active sludge microbial communities of municipal wastewater-treating anaerobic digesters from Hong Kong - AD_UKC107_MetaG | ecosystem: Engineered > Bioreactor > Anaerobic > Digestate...
ACTCCCGCTCCGATTACAACCACCTTTGGTATGCCGTTCATCATTTAACCTCCCGTTATAAAAACAAAAAGACGCCCGATGATCTTTATCAACGAGGCGTCTTCTATTCTCTTATGCCTTAATCGTATTCAGTTTTTATTATTACGGATAATTATACCACAGACATTAATTTTTTCAATTATCGGGTATAAGGCAACAGTGCCATCTGTCTTGCTCTTTTGATGGCTGTCTTGATAGTTCTTTGATGCTTTGCGCAGCTGCCGTTAATTCTTCTGGGAATGATTCTTCCCTTGTCAGAGATGTATTCCTTCAGGAAATTCAAATCTTTGTAATCGACAAAGTTGGTATCCTTTGCGCAAAGGGCACACTTTTTTCTCTTTCTTCTTCTGAACTTCTGATTTTTTGCGTTTTTACCCCTATCTCTATCACTATTTCTGTTCTGAGCCATTTATTTTTCCTCCTCATTCCTTTTTAATCAAAACGGTACTTCGTCGTCTTCCGACTCACCGGGTCCGTCAAATACTTCTTCGTTATTGGTTATCATATCCGTGTTATCAAAGGGTCTGTTTGGCGTATCATAACCATTTGTGTCTTTTCTGTCAAAGTCCTGGACGCTCTTTTTCGTTTCCATAAACCGGATGGTTTCGGCTATGATATCGGTGTAATACTTGGTAATGCCATCAGCGCCCTGAAATTTAGAAGTTTGAATTCTGCCCTCTGCCATGACCAAACGCCCTTTTGAAAGGTAATTGTTGACAAACTCCGCCAATTTCCCAAAAGCCACTATCCTTAAAAAATCAGCTTCCTGTGTATTGCCCGCATCCCTCCTGAACTGTCTGTCGACAGCCAGAGTGAATTTGGCAATAAGCATTCCATTGGAAGCGTAGGAAACTTGGGGATCTGCAGTCAGTCTTCCCACCAAAATTGCTTTGTTATAGCTGATAGACATGATTTATTCGCCTTTTTCCTCAACATCAAATTCAGGTTCAACGTCTCCGGCGATGACTTCTTCCTCTACTTCCTGAGTCGTTTCTTCAATTTCAACGGTCCCGTTCAAACGATGCTGGAGCATCTTTTTTCTTTCTTCCCTTTCAATATCCTCTCTTCGGACGATTTGCTTTCTCACAAATTCCGGGGATACGTGGAAGAGGTTTTCCAGGGGTTCCAAATCGGCGCCGTCGGCTCTGAACAGAATAACCGTGTAATCGCCTTCATCCAACTTGCTTTTCGGAAGAATGTAAGCCAGCTTTCTGATTCCCCATCTGTCAACCTTCTCAACCTTACCATTTACGCGTTCCTCAATCAACTGTTTAACCCTCTCGACGCCTTCTTCCCGTTGTTCTTCGGGAAGTCTGGGATCGGTGATAAACATTAGTTCATAAATTCTCACTTTTTACCTCCTACGGTCTTATGGTCTTCACGTTGAACGTGAAAACAGGATTTGCCGGGTGATTATATCACAGTCAAAAAAAATCACCAGGTTACAATATAGTAAATTTTTCGATTTCAGAAAAAATTCGTTTTCCTCACCCACACACTCATTTGCTCAAGTATTTTGACCATCTCATCCAGTGTTTGAGGCGAAACCGAATCGTTAAAGACTAAATAATGTGCCGAACCGGAACCCGTCATTCCTTTCAGGATCAGTCCGTCACACTTGATCGCTTCGAACTGTTCAACGAATGACTCATAAGTGGGCAGTTCAAGCTCCTGGGCTGCCTTCTCGAAATCGTTGAACGTCAAGGTGCTCTCGCCCTGTTTCAAACCATCATATGTCCTGTACAACTCCTCCTCGGGAACCCAGGACTCCACATCGTCATCTTCCCAATCATCCAAAACAGGATCGCTGATCATATCCTCCACATGGTCATCGTCAAAATCGGTAACATGTTCCACATCCTCCACATTATCCCAATCCTCAAACCTGAGCGAATCGATCACCGAATACATCTTTGAAGTGGAGAAGGTCACATCCGGCAGACAGACGATCACAGGAAACGACGGTAAAGGGTCCAGTGGTTTCAACACATCGCCCCTGCTTTTTCCAAGGGCTGTGTTACCGTAGAAAAAGAAAGGGGCATCCGCACCGATCTGTTTGGCAATGTCAAGCATCTGTTCAAAGGTCAACTCGTATTTGGAACCAAAATACTTGATCAGCTCAGCGGCATCGGAACTAGCCCCGCCAAGACCCGATTCGGGTGGGATTCGCTTTTTCAAGGTGATGTCATACCCGGCAAGTGGTTGCCCAATTACTTCTTCAAGCGCCTTTAACGACCGAAACAAGGTGTTGCCCTCGTCCCAAAACAAATCCGGTTTGTAGGGGATCAAATCCTCATACACCACCTTAAAGGTGTTTTCAGCACTGCCATTTTCAGAAATATAAATATCATCGTGCATTTCGATTCTTTGAAACAGTGTGAGTATATCGTGATAACCATCCGCTCGTTTATCCAAAACATCCAAATACAGGTTCAGTTTCCCATACGATCGCAAGTGTTCCTGAGTACTCAAAAAGATCTCACACTCCCCTATCAATTCAGCCAGCTTAAATGCTGCTGTACTTCAGCTGTTCGAGACGAATTTGGAAACTTTTCAAGAAAATCGGTAAAGATCTGTTTGGCTTTGTCGTTTTCAGCCATCTTTTCATAACACAAACCGATATAGAAGTAGGCAACATCCACTTTTTGGAAATCCGGATATTTGGTCAGCAGGTTAAAGAAGATGTTCTTTGCCTGATTGTAATTTTGAGTATTGTAATAATAAAGGGCATAATCCTGCATGGCCCACGGTGTTTTAGGTGATTTGGGAAAATCGTTGATTAACGAATCGAAATTGCTGATCATCTGAGGTTCGTTTCCCTGACTCATGAAATATTTTCCCCGGATATATAATACCGCCGCTTTGGATATGGCGGACAGCCTGTCATAATTGATATCCCTGACAAAATTGTAGGCCGTGAGTAAATCCCCTTTTTTCATATACGCTTCCGCTTTAAGGAACTTCAGTTCGTCTTTCAGCGTCAAATCAACCGTGGCTTCTATTTGTTTGTCCAGTTCACGAATCAGGCCATCCATATCTGCGCTGGGGTTGTTGATCATCAAATCGTATTTTCTCATGATGGAGGTGGACAGGTAGCGACCGGTTTTGTCGTTGGCGATAATCCAATCGTATTCCTTTGCTGCGTTGCTTGTATCATCCATGAGGGTATAACATTCCGCCAGGTACAATGCGCCGTTAAGGGCTGCATCAATGTCTTCGACGGTGTATTGCTTGAGTTGGTTAAATTGACGAATGGCAGCTGAATAATTTTCCAGTTCCATTTCTACAATCCCCAAATTCAGGATGGTTTGCAGTCTTTCCTTTTCGTTGGCATTTTTCAAGGCATTTTCATATGAAAGCTTGGCATTGGCGTAGTTCCCCATCTGAAAATACAAATCCCCTTGAAATAAATACCCTTTATAGATGTATTCTCGGTTCCCTGAACCAATGACCCGATTGATGTATTCCAAGGCAGCCGAAGAATTGCTACGTTGCTTGTTCAAAGAAGCCATGAGATAGTTTACTTCATTAAAGTACATCCCCGTGGAAAGCACTTGGTTCAGTAAAACCTCCGCCTGTGAAAACCGGTTGGTGTTCATGTAGACCTTTGCCGTTTCCAAATCCAGCTCGGTCTTTTTCTGGGGGAACTTGGATTTAATGGTGGATAAAAAAGACAAGGTCTGATTGGGGTCATTGGCTTCACCTAATGCTTGTAGGCATGTTTTGGCGATTTCAAAAGCCTCGGCCGTAAAATTCACATAACCCGTATCAACTGCCCTTTCCCATTGCGATATTGCCTCGGATAGGTTGCCGGTTTCATACGCCAGCCACCCCATGATGTTCAAGGCTTCCATTCGTTCCCTTTCATCAGCGGATGCCAAAAGCTCGTTTTCAATGTAACGCTTGGCGTTGTTGTAATCTCCCGTTCTGTACAGCAGTTGAACGTGTTGGGAGAAGATTTCGTTTTTGTATCTCGATCCCCCAAAATCCCTCACCAATCGTTGGGATTGTTCCAAGGCCTGTGTGTAATACTTCAAATTGATCATGGCATTGACCACCCTGTAGATGCTTGCCGCCACCAAATCTCTGTCTTGTCCCAGCTGAGCTGCTTTTTCAAAGGCCATAATGGCTGCTGGATAATTGCCTTGCTGATAAAGAATCAAGCCTTTGTAATAAGATGCCGTTCCCGTCAAGTCAACCCGGGTAATTTGGTCAAAGGCTGTGACAGCACCTGAAAGATCGCCCCTTTGTTTCAAAATCATTCCCCGCAATAGCAGAGCATCTTCTTTGTATTCTTGGAAATTGGATAATTTGTCCAGATTGAAAATGGCTTGGTTGATATAATTGCCCTTTAAACTTTCGGGAGATTCTTCAATGAGATAATAATAGGCGTAAATCAGGGAATATAAAGAATAAGGGAATTCCGGACTGCTCTCCATCAAAACCCCCATAGCTTTCTCGTATTCCTGAATGGCTTGGTTATAACTGCCTTTGTAAAAGTAGGCATCCGCCATCACCAAATGGGCTTTGCCTTCAAAATCAAGATTCCCAGGGTTGTTCAACAGCAATCGGTTGACTGCTTCAAGTGAAGCGTCTAAAAGCGACTGATCGTTCAGGCTATTTGCAAATTCTATCTGCTGTTGTAAACTTTTCAATTCCATGATTAATTCCGTAGTGGTCTTTGAAAAAACAAGACCCCCTGCAATGAAACACAACAGGAAGACGATGACAAATTTTGGTTTTACTCTCAAAGCCATACACCCCTTTATCAAATATCGTTATCCACCATAAATTGTTCTATTTGAGCCTTCGTAAGCTCCTTTAAATCACCGGGTTTTTCAATCCCCGTCAGATCAAACGTACCAACCCTGATCCGTCTGAGATAGACCACTTTATGGCCGATATGTGAACACATTCTCTTTACTTGACGTTTTTTCCCCTCTCGGATGACAATGGTGATCCAGGAAAAAGACCCATCACGCCGCTTAATTTCAAGCAAAGCGGGAGATGTGGAAAATTGCTTTAACGTCATCCCCTTCTTAAACTGCTTGATATCCCCCTCATCGGGAACACCCTGAACCTTCGCCAGATATTCCTTCTCCACTTTCATCTTGGGATGAAGGACCTTGTACGTCAAATCACCGTCGTTGGTGAGAATCAACAGTCCTTCTGTGTCCTTGTCCAATCGCCCCACGGGATGAACCCTTTGGGAAATCTGATAATGCTCCTCTAAAAAATCGTTGATCGTGGGTGTTTGAAAGGGGTCTTTTAATGTGGTGAGATACCCTGCGGGCTTGTGAAATAAATAATAGCACTTTGTTTCCAGTCGAATTGGCTTACCGTCCACTTGCACCAGGTCTTTTTGCTCATCCACTTCCAGAAAAAATTCCCGAACGATTTGATCATTGACTCTCACACGCCCCGATTCTATCATCTGAGCTGCCTTTCTCCGACTAGCCAAACCGGCCTTTTGAATAAATCTCTCTAGTTTCATTAACGCTCCCCTTAAAAAGGCTCCAACAAGACCACCGAAACACCGATCTTTCTTGTGGACACCACAAATTCAACCAGCAAATGATCCCTGAAATTGTGCTTTTCACTCTTGATAAAATAACGGGTCTTAACCTCAAAACTTCCCAGGAGCTTGTTCAACGTATCCTGATTGGAGTAACTGTTGATTACCGGAAGACCGATGGACATTTCAAACAACCAGGGATCAAGAAAATACTGACCGTAAACGCCGGCGCCAAACCAGTAATCGGCCCTGTCCCATGCTGTCTGCTGGGCTTGGGATGATCCGGGGGTGGCATCAAGTGTGTAATCGGAATAAAAACTACCAAATTCAAACGTGGAATAAATCCCGAAACGATAACCTTCAATTCCGTCACGTCTTCCCAAAAGGGGGATCATGGCATCCATGTCAAAATTCCAGAAAATAGTCGGCGTGGCCGATTCTTGTGATTGGGAGTCGAGGAATTGAGGATGATAGGTAATATCCAATTCAATAATATCGTTAAAATCGTTAAACATCCCAATATCCAAATTGATCCCGTGTTTGGTTTGATCGGAGGGCGCAAACCGGTAGCCTGCGCCAATTTCAAACATCATTCCAAAACCACCGCTGACCAGTATAAGCAATGCCAGAGGGATTAAGAATTTAAAACGGACCCCTTTCAGATTACACTCTTTTTTGATAGCTTGTTCCAACAACATCGATCACCCCTTTAAGGGTTAACAGCGTTAACGTGTAATTCAACACCGACGCATCCAGTCCCGATTGATGACTTAGTGTGTCAAAATCACAAACCCCCATCTCTATCAATGAAAACACCTGCTTCTCCTCGTGGGACATATCTTCCACTATACGCTTTTCAAGAGCCTCACTCAGCTCGTTATTCTTGAACGGGGTAAAATAGTCCGGATATTCCTGAAAGACATCTTCTACCTCGCTTACCGGTATGGCGCCTTTTTTTATCAAATCGTTCGTCCCCCCCGAACTGTATGCGTTAATCTGCCCCGGTATGGCGAACACATCTCGATTCTGCTCCAATGCACATCTGGCAGTAATCAAAGAGCCGCTTTTTTTCGCCGCTTCCACCACCAGCACCCCCCGACTCAGTCCGGAAATGATACGGTTTCGCATGGGAAAATAGTAGGTTCTCGGCTTCTCCCAAGGAAAATATTCACTGACCAGGCAGCCATTTTGCAAGACTTGCCGATAGAGGTTTTCGTTGGATTTGGGATAAACCGTATCCACACCGCAACCCAGCACCCCGATCACCTTTGCATGGGTCTCCAGGGCCTTTTGATGGGCCAGAGAATCGATGCCGAATGCCAGCCCGCTGACGATCACAACACCCCTTTCAACCAATTGAGGGATGAGCATATCGATGACCAGCTTTCCGTATCGGGTGCTTTTCCTTGATCCCACCACAGCCAATTTCAAGGCTTCATCGGTCAAGACCGAATCATCTCCCTTTACAAACAAACACCAGGGAGGATCGTTGATCTGCCTCAGCAGTTCCGGATAGCCTTCTTCGCCATAGGTAATCATTTTCAAATCATTGCGAAGGGTGCATGCCTCAAGCCTGTTGATCAGCTCATGGATATCATCCAAATTAATTTTAACAGGCAATCGCTCACAAGCTTGCGCCAGATCATTCAAGGTCGCATAATTCTCAAAAAGCCTTTGTTTCTCATAAAAATTAACGCTTAATTTGGATGCGACGGCAATCTTTTCGATTCTGTTCACAGCAGAAGCCCCTTTTACAATATATATGCTGACAAATCTCGGTCTTTAACCAGTTGTGCCATATTCTCCTGTACATATTTTCGGTCCACGATCAGTTTGTTCAGCTCAGGGTCCGGCGCCTTAAAGGAAACATCTTCCAGAATCCGCTCCATGACCGTATATAACCTTCTGGCACCGATATTCTCCAAATCTTCATTCAGTTGAAAAGACATAGCGGCGATCTCCTCCAAACCATCATCGGTAAACTCAATCTGAACCCCGTCCGTTTCAAGCAACGCCTGATACTGCTTGGTCAATGAATTCCTCGGTTCCACGAGAATGCGTTTGAAATCATCTTTGGTCAACGATTCCAATTCCACCCGCAAGGGAAAACGACCCTGAAGCTCCGGCATCAAATCAGAGGGCTTTGCCACATGAAATGCACCGGCGGCAATAAACAGGATGAAATCTGTTTTAATCAGGCCGTATTTTGTCATGACCGTAGTCCCTTCCACTATCGGCAGTAAATCTCGTTGCACACCGCCCCTGGAAACATCCGGACCGGATTTTGAACTTTCCCCTGCCACCTTGTCGATCTCGTCAATGAAAACGATTCCCTTGTTCTGCGCCAGGTCGATTCCATCTGCCACAATCTTGTCCGTATCAATAAGCTTTTCGGACTCGATCGGCACAAGGATCTTTCGGGCCTGTTTTACAGTCACCCGCTTGGTCACCTTCTTTTTGGGCATCAGATTACCGAACATCCCCTGCATGTCGATCCCAATATCGCCCAAATCCCCGCCAATCATACCGATTTGAGGGGCATTGGACTGTTCGATTTCGATGTTGATAAACCGTTCTTCAAATTCGCCGTTTCGAAGTTTTTGAACAACCTCTTCCCGGTTCCATTTAATATCTGAATCTGTCTCTTCTTTTTCCTCAGGCGGTACAGGTGGCTGCTGGGACCCTTGAAAAAGCTGGCCGAAGATGTTCCCCAAATTCTGCTGATTGCGTTCCTTTCGCCTGGGATGCAAAATGGCATCCACCAGAATTTTTTCCACTTCCGTCTGGGCGATGAGCGCTACCTTCTCCATCTCTTCATGCTTCAGTTTGCTGATGGCCGACTCAACCAATTCACGGATCATGCTTTCCACCGAGCGGCCCACATACCCCACTTCCGTGAAACGGGTGGCTTCTACCTTCAAAAACGGCGAATCGGATAAGTTTGCCAATCTTCTGGCAATCTCCGTTTTTCCGACCCCGGTGGGTCCAATCATCAGGATGTTTTTCGGAAAGACTTCCTCTTTCATCTCATCTTCCAGCTGCTGTCGCCTGATTCTATTGCGTAGGGCAATGGCAACTGATTTTTTAGCCTCATCCTGTCCGATAATATATTTATCCAGTAATTCAACAATTCGCTTGGGTGTTAACTCCTCACTTTTCGGCAATGCCTTTATCACTGTATTATTCTCCTTTCTGTATGAGTAATTCCCCTTTTTCATTCAGGTAAATGTCTTTTGAGTTGATCGTCACCGCCCCAGTAAAATCATGAAACGTATCGGTACCGGTCTCCAGCCGGGCATACATATCCGCTCTGATGTCGTACACAGCCAAATCAAACAACCCCGCAAACTCCGTCAGCCTTTCGTTGTGATGATCCCTTAATTTGCCGGTGACATTCCAAACGAATAATAACCCGCTGAAAAAGACCAATAGGCAACAAATACAACACAAATAGCCTGAACGTTCGGTAATTCTTTTTTTGACCCGCCAATCAGCCTTCCACATAACCGATGAAGGGAAGATTTCGGAATTTTTGTTCAAAATCCAGACCGTATCCCAGTAAAAAACGATCCTGAGATTGAAACCCCACATATTTGGGGATAATGCCGTAATGATCCTTTTCATACTTGTCCACCAAGGTGGCTACTTCCAGCGTAGCCGGCTTATATCGGGACAAATAGTTCAAGATGTATTTCAGGGTTTGGCCGGTATCTAAAATATCCTCGATCACGATGACATTCTTTCCCTGAACCGGCTCGTCAATCCAGGATTTAACGTTGATCCTTCCGGACGACTGGGTTCCTTTGTAGCTGGCAACCTGAATAAACGAATAACTCACATCCATATCAATATCCAACAACAACTGTGAGTAAAAATGAACAGAACCTTTCAACACGCAGACCATGTGCAAGGGCGAATCCAACCCGGCATAGTCTTGAGTAATCTGCTGCCCTAACGCCTTGATCCTTTTGGCAATTTGTTCCTCGCTAAAGAGCACCTTTATTCTCTCTCTGGTGATTTCCATACGATTCGGCAAAAAAAGCCTTCCCCCTTTAATTCAAATTGACCTGAAACAATTCTCCCACTTTACCAATCATCCACTCGAGTCTCTTATCGGCAAGCGATTTATCCAAACCCGGTGATTGCAACGGCTGAGCATGCACGTTAATATAAGCCTTAACCTTGGGTTCGGTTCCAGAAGGTCTGAAAATAATCTTATCTCCGTTGCTGAAAAGAAAGGATACCACATCTGAATGCAGTTGGGATTGTTCTGTGAGATAATCCTTCATCCGAACCCCCTCTTCCCATTCTTTTAAAGGCTGATGGCTTCTTAAATCCTTCATGAATGCGCTCAGTTTATTCATCCCATCCACGCCCTCTGCACTATAGGTCACCAGGTGCTCCAGATAGTAGCCATATTTGTGACGAATCTGTTCCAGTCGTTGTACAACGCCCTCGCCTCCACCGCAGTCAAGCAACAACAAGGCCAAAAGCCCAGATGTGGAACAGGCGTCTTTATCACCGGAATGGGATCCGAACAGATAACCAAAACTTTCTTCAAAACTAAACAGAACATCGATTCCCTGTTTTCTTAATTTCACCGCCAGATCGCCCAGGTACTTAAACCCGGTCAGCGTTTCTTCTATTTTTAAGTGATAGGCCTGTGCCATAGGTTTAATGGCATCGGTAGTTACAATGGTCTTTAAAACAGCCCATCGTTCACGATAATCCTCTATCCCCTTTTTCCTCAAGATGTAGTCCAAAAGCAGCACGCCCAACTCATTTCCCGTCAAGGCTTGATACCCCTTTTGAGTGAACACCATCATTCCCAATCGATCGGCATCCGGATCGGTGGCAATCAAAGCCTGTGGCTTTCGGGACATTTTTTCTGCCCTCTCCAAGGCTAGTGCAAATGCCTCAGGATCTTCCGGATTGGGAACTTTAACAGTGGAAAAATACGGATCGGGCAGCATCTGTGAATCCACCGTCTGAACCGACACGCCAAAATGGGTCATGATCGGCGGCACAAACTGTGCGCCTGTTCCGTGCAAAGGCGTGTAAACAATCTGCATATCGGCAGACTCAACCGGGTGCCCGTGACTCATTGGAAGGAGTTCGTCATAAACGCTCCTGAAATAACGATCGTAAACTTCTGAACTGACAGGTTGGATTAAATGCGGTTGAGGCTGGGCTTCATCCTTTTCTAACAGCGTAATATCCGCCATTTTCGCCTTTAACCGTTTGATTTTATCAGGCACATATTGAACCCCGTTGGCATCGTAAAGCTTAAATCCGTTGTAATCTTTTGGGTTGTGGCTGGCGGTTATGACAATGCCGGTATCGCAATGAAGAGTTTGAACAGCAAAAGAAAGCACGGGTGTGGGAACCGGCTCGTTGAACAAAAAGACTTGGACGTTTCCAGCAGAAAGGGTTTCTGCGGCGCAGGCAGCAAATTCTTTAGAATATTTACGGGTATCATAGGCAATAACAATCTTGCTTGAGTCTATTCGAAGGGCTTTGCAAATTCGTTTGATCCAAAAATCATTGATCCCGTTCGTACCCGCCCTGATCCTGGATCTGAGACCCCCTGTTCCAAATTCCGCTTCAACTGAAAACCTCTCGTAAAGCTCTCGTTTAAACGCATCGGATGATAATTCACCCATGGCTAACAAATCCGCTTTCATCCATCCCGATGATGCTTCCAGCCATCTTTCGTATTGATTGTTCAGCCTTTCATATTCAGGCAATGCTTTCACCCCATCGATCCGTGATCCTTCATATAATCAGATTATACCATGAAGGCAAGCGATAAAGAGATTTAAAAAAAAGCGTTCAACCTTAGATTTTTGTGCAGTAAATTGCACTTTTCTTTTCGAAGCAACGGTTCAGCTCGATTATAAAAATACTCTTTTTTATGAATATATTGTAAAATTATAAATTTTTCCTCTTAAAAATTTGCAATGACATATTCTTTATGATATAATACCGAAAATTTAGGAGGGTCACGTTGATGACAATCGCTCATAAAGATTCTAAGCTAAGCAAAGGCATATTGTTGAACGTCGTTATTATTAGCAGCCCCGCTGATCGGGGGAGCTAAAGTCTTTTGCTAGGCTAAGCACCTTTAAGAGCAGCGGGGAATTCAGCAAAACGAATTCCCCGCTTTTTTTTACCCATTCAAGCTTTTCCGGAAAGGCTTTTGGAATAAAAAAGGACAAGAAATCAAAAAAATTAGGAGGATTTATGATGAAAAAGTTCTGTGTTTGTTTATTCGTATGTGTGATGCTGATGGGAACCCTTTTTGGTGCACAAACACCCGGCGAAGTTAAAATCGCCGCCGTTTTTTCCATGACAGGCGGTGCCTCAGCCTATGGGAGAATGGCTTATCAGGGGGTTCAAGTAGCCATGGAATTGTTTCCTGAAATTCTTGGCTTACCCGTGAACATTGTCGTCATGGATACTAAAAGCGACAAAGTGGAAGCTGCTAACGGTGTTCGCAGGGCTATTGAGAATGAACAAGTCCTGGCCATACTGGGAAATATCATCAGCGGAAATAGCCTTGCCGGAGGAGCGGTTGCAGAAGAATTAAAAACCCCAATGGTATCACCCACCTCTACCAGCCCCATCGTTACACAGGGCAAACAATACGTCAATCGGGTTTGCTTCTCGGATGATTTTCAGGGCCAAGCTGCCGCAAAATTGTTGTACAACCTTGGAGATCGAACGGTTGCCGTGTTTGTAGACGTCGAACAGGATTATGCCGTGTCTTTGGCCAATTATTTCAAAAAGACCTTTGAAAGCCTTGGGGGAACCATCTTTTACGAGTATTACAAAAGCGGAGACCAGGATTTTTCCGCCCAGGTATTAGATGCCATGTCGAAAAACGTAGATGCCTTGTACATGCCCGGTTACTATACCGAAATCGCCCTAATCTGTTCCCAGGCCTATGACAACGGTTTTTACGGAAACCTTGCTACCGGAGATGGTGCCTATGCGGATGAAACAGTAGAAATCGGCGGAGAAGCGGTGGAAGGACTGTACCTGACCGCCGGTTACCATGCAGATTCACCCGCTTTCAACGAAAACGCCGAGATGTTCCTAAAAGCCTTTGCCGAGAAATATCCGGGAGAACAGCCGTCCATGTTTGCCGGTTTGGGTTTTGATGCCTATCTGGTGTTAAGAGATGCCGTTGAGAGAGCCGGAGAATTAGACAGAGAAAAGGTCTCAAAAGCCCTGAGAGAAACCAAAAACTTCCCAGGCTCCACAGGATTCATCACGATAACCAGCGAAGGAAACGCTGAGAAGTCCGTTGTCATTGTCAAAATCGAACACGGACAGTACGTTTACGATTCCGTTATCAACCCATAAGTTTTAACACAAGCTGGGGATAAGGTATTTGATTTAGGGTCTAGGGTTTCGGGTTTACGACATTCCCCAAACCCTAGATCTCATGTCCTGTTTTTCCAGTTTCAGCAATCAAAATTCGCAGAAATCTTTCAGGGTTGAAGCGGGTTTTTCACAAAGGGGTGTTGTTGTTGAAAATCGAAATTCTATTGCAGCATGTGATAAACGGACTCAGCCTGGGTTTGTTGTACGCACTGATTGCCGTTGGCTATACCATGGTTTACGGCATACTCAAACTGATCAATTTTGCTCACGGCGAGATCTTTATGATGTCCACCTTTTTTACCTTTTACGCCATCACCCTGTTCGGCCTACCCTGGTGGCTGGGGATGCTGGTGGGCATAGCCGGAGCCGCCTTGCTGGGTATGAGCGTTGATAAGATAGCCTATAAACCGCTGAGATCCGCTCCACGTATCTCGGCACTCATCACGGCTATCGGTGTATCAATGTTTTTACAGAGCTTGGCAATCGTCATCTTCGGTGGGATACCCGAATCGTTCAGAACCGTTTTTCCCGATTTTTTTAATAAAATCTACACCATCGGCGGCGAAGTCATCGTCAATCGGGGCAGGGAAATCGTGATCAACGCCATCCGAATCCCCAGCATTACGATCATCACTTTTATCGTAACGCTCATCACCTTTTTCATCCTATGGTTCATCTTGTACCGGACGAAATCGGGAATGGCCATGAGAGCCGTATCCATGGACACTAAAGCCGTTGCCCTGATGGGGATCAGTGTCGATAAAACCATCGGCTTGACATTCGCCTTAGGATCAGCGCTTGCCGCCATCGGTGGGATATTGTGGGTGGGAAAATACCCGCAAGTCTGGCCCATGATCGGTTTTATGCCGGGACTTAAAGCATTTGTCGCCGCAGTCATCGGCGGCATCGGTTCGGTAACCGGGGCTATTGTAGGAGGCATTCTGTTGGGATTGATTGAGATCCTTGCCGTTGGGCTGCTGCCCCAAATGGCAGGCTATCGTGACGCCTTTGCCTTCATCCTTCTGATTCTGTTGCTGTCGTTCAAACCAAGCGGCATCATGGGAAAAAAGGAACTGGTGAAAGTATGACGATCCCTGATAAAAAAACACTCCGCATTCGAATACAAATTCTGTTAACGATATTATTCATCATCGGAGTCTGCATCCTCTTTTATTTTGCCGAAGAAAACTTGAATAGCTACATGATCCGAATCCTCTCACTCATCGGTATCTTCGCCATCATGGCGGTCAGCTTGACCCTGATCAACGGTGTATCAGGCATGCTTTCCCTGGGACATGCCGGCTTTATCGCCATCGGTGCTTACGTTGCCGCATTGCTCACCATGAGCGTCCAACAGAAAGAAGCCTCTTTTATTTTGATGGGCGTGGCATTTCCCATCAACACGCAAGCCCTCTCCAGCATCCCCTTCTTTTGGGCTACCTTGGCGGGCGGAAGCGTGGCAGCCCTTATGGCATTTGTTGTAGGATGGCCAACCATGAGACTTTCAGGGGATTATCTGGCCATCACCTCATTGGGTTTTGCCGAGATCATCCGCATCTTCTTATTGAACTGGAACCGCATCACCAACGGTTCACTGGGGCTCAAAGGCATCCCCTCATACACCAACATCTGGTGGTCCTGGGGATGGCTGCTGATCACGCTGCTGGTGATTGGCAGCTTTGCAAAAAGCTCTTACGGAAGGGCTCTGCGAGCCATCCGGGATGACACCATCGCCGCAAAGGCCATGGGCATCAACGTATTCAAGCATCAGCTCGCTTCATTTGTGCTGGGTGGCTTCTTCGCCGGCGTAGCCGGTTCTCTGTATGCCCACTGGCTCACCTCCATTGATCCTAAACCCACCACTTTGGGCATCATGCTGACTTTTAACATATTGATCATGATCGTATTGGGCGGACTCGGAAGCCTTTCAGGCGCAGTCATCGGTGCCGGTCTGTTTGCCGTTCTTTCGGAATTCCTCAGATTCGTAGAATCCGACATGACCCTTTTCGGATTCACCATTGCCGGCATCTCCGGCATGAGAATGCTGGTCTTTTCAGCTCTGTTCATTCTCATCATGATATTCTGGCAAAAAGGCATTATGGGACGTAACGAACTCACTTGGAACGGCCTTTACCGAGTCATCGGCAAGTTTAAAAAGGGAGAAAACCATGGAGAATAAAGCCAAAAAACCCATTTTAACCATCGATCAAATGACGATGCGCTTTGGTGGCCTGGAAGCGGTCAGTGATTTCAGCGCACACATTCAACCGGGGGAGATTTTGGGGCTCATCGGACCCAACGGCGCCGGAAAAACCACCATATTCAACGTCATCACCGGCGTTTATCAGCCCACACGCGGACATATCTATCTGAACGATCAAGCCATCGACCATTACGAACCCCACTTTATTACCCATTTCGGCATAGCCAGAACCTTCCAAAACATCCGATTGTTTCAAACCATGACCGTCATGGAAAATCTACAAGCCGCCATGCACCATGAATTGTCCAACATCAAACCCGATAAAATCATGCAAAAAAGGAAACAAACCAAAAAAGGTGCCAGTGATTGGTGGTTTTGGAAAGCCATCTTTAAATTGGGATATTTCAAAAAGGAAAGTGAACAGCGGGAAAAGGCCGCATACATCCTTGAAAAACTGGGAATGCTCAAGCACAAAGACGAACTGGCTCTTTCCCTTCCCTACGGCGAACAGCGAAAGCTTGAAATAGCCAGAGCACTCGCAACAACACCACAACTGCTGCTATTAGATGAACCGGCAGCAGGCATGAATCCCTCCGAATCGGTTGCGTTGATGAACCTCGTCAGAAACATTCGGGATACATTCAACGTAACCGTATTCTTAATCGAACACGATATGAAATTTGTCATGGGATTATGCGAAAGAATCATCGTCTTGGACTACGGTAAGGCCATCGCCATGGGAGATCGTGCACACATCAGATCCAATCCCAAAGTCATCGAAGCCTATCTCGGAGAGGAGTGGAAAGATGTCATCGTCGGTTGAGCACATGCTTCAGATCCGTGATCTCATAATCAATTACGGCCCTATCAATGCCGTCAACAAAATCTCGATAGAAGTCCCGGCCGGTAAAATTGTCACACTGATCGGGGCAAACGGTGCGGGGAAAACATCCACCCTATCCGGAATCAGCGGCCTGGTAAAAGTCAAAGCCGGTTCCGTTGTCTTTCAGGAAAAAAACATCACCAACATGCCCCCTCACCTCGTCACACAAATGGGTATCGTACACGTCCCGGAAGGCCGAAGAATCTTTTCGGGATTAACCGTGAAAGAAAACCTCACCATGGGAGCCTATAATCGAAAAGACAAACCGGGCGTCAAAAATGACCTGGAATGGATCTTCTCACTGTTTCCCATATTAGAGGAAAGGCTGAACCAGCCGGGGGGAACCCTTTCTGGGGGTGAGCAGCAAATGCTTGCCATCAGCCGAGGCCTCATGAGCAATCCAAAGCTCATGATGCTCGATGAGCCCTCTTTGGGCCTTGCTCCCCTGCTGGTTAAAGAAGTATTTGAAGTCATTCAGAAGATCAATAAAGAAGACGGTGTAACCATCCTGTTAGTCGAACAAAACGCCGCTTCGGCATTGTCCATCTCCGACGAAGCCTATGTCATCGAAACCGGAGAAATCATCATGAAGGGAGAAGCTGCAGCCCTTCTGTCAAACCCGGACGTACAAAAGGCCTATCTGGGCATGTAACAACAACACACGCAACAAAAAACCTCATCTTAAAATTGGCAGATGAGAAACACTCATCTGCCATTGTTTATAGCTTTTTCCAGCAATACTCAAATCCGTTATCATCCTTAAAAACAAGCCCGAAAAGGGCATTTTTATTCTCGCTAAACCCCTCATACTCCTTATACATGGCTATATCGTTAAAGTAAATCTCATGGTATTTGGAATCCAACTCCCGCTTACTGGAACAAACGTACAACATCTGATCGATAATCAAACCGATTTGCCTGCCGGTACGCTCGCACAGCCAGTAAACCTCAAACCCCATCCGTTTTAGTTTATTCGTCATCCAGGCAAAATCCCCTTTGGTGGTCATCTTATAACCCGTATCCGGATCCACAATCTCATCATTGCCGGGATATTTCTCTTGCTCAAGGCGGAAAAGCTTTTTCATAATGGAAATAATCGTCTCTTTCACATCAATCCCCCCTCATCCTTTAACAAGATTCTACCAAGCCCACCGTGAAGAAAACGTGAAGATGTGAAAAGGATGGAATCAGGAAAGAAAAGGCGATTTTTATTAAATGATTTTTTTATTTTCTTATGATTACTTTAAAAATATTATTTTCTCGATCATCCATAAAATCGATATCCGGATAAGCCTTAAGGGCTCTACGAATACCATTTCCCAAACCACGATAGGGTATCAATTTCGTTGCAAAAGAGGCTAAAATGGGGTTGCGAATATTCGAATTGCCAGATTTAATATTTTCTATCGTTAAGTTATTGGGTAAACGACCAGGACTGATCAATTCAATTCTGTTATTAAAATCAAAAAATCATAACGGGTGCTAAAATAAAATAGGGCCTGCTGAAAAACTAAAAATTCCTCCCTTGGGGGAGGTGCCCCCGTAGGGGGCGGAGGGGGTTCTGAGTTTTTCAACAAGCCCTAAAATAATCCCTGTGAATAAATGCATTAGCGATTAATTCTTCCAACACAATCCTGGGAGTCTCCGGATCGCCTAAAGACAAATCAACATCAGCCAAAGAAAGCCCATTCACCAGTTACTCGTCTCCATGAATCCGATTTGAATTCCGAAACATTCTCAGTAATTCATCAGGTGAAGTCACCTTTCGTTTATCAGTTCCATTTTTAACGAATATAGTTCCCGAGCGATCCATATATGGTTTGCTAATGCCCTTGAAAACCTTTATGGCAATCACTACCCCGTCAGTATGCAAAATATTCTCCGTTTCGACAGCAATAGGCGGTTTTATCATTGAATTTGCGGCATTTGATATACGATTATCAAGTTTTTTTCACTTATAATTTGATTTGTTAAACCCTCGACTTCATTTGTTGGAGTGATGCCAATAAAAGTGTACTTTATATTTCTCTCATATTATATCGTTTTCCGCAAAAGAATAATAATCCATGGTGTTAAATATGATGTGATCCAGAAGACTCAGACCTAATAATTGGGCGGCTTCTTTCAGTTGTTTTGTGATGGTAATATCCTCCTGGCTGGGATGGACACTGCCCTGGGGATGATTGTGGGCGATGATGACTGCGCATGCCCTTTCAGAAAGTATATCTGCAAAGACTTCTCTGGGGTGGACATGGGTTTTGTTCACCAGGCCCATGCTGACGACTCGAACACTCATGACTTCGTTGGCGCCGTTGATGGAAATGGAAAGAAAATGCTCCTGTTTTCTATCTGCATAATGACGGATCAGGGGTAACACATCTGCCGGGAATTTAATCTTTAAGCCTTCGGGTTTGATCCTTCTTCTGACAAACTCAAAGGCTGCCGCAATGGAAGCGGCTTTGGCATTACCGATGCCATCGATCTTAATCAAATCATGAGCAGAGAATGACAGGCCTTTTTCATCGACGATTCTGACGATCTTTTTGGACAAGGCCAATACATCGTCCTTTTGAGTGCCTTTTCCAAGAATAATGGCCAGTAGTTCCTGATCGGATAATGAGGAAGCCCCACGCTCCAGAAGCTTTTCCCTGGGTCTTTCGTTGATGGGCAGGTCTTTAATTTTTTTCATTGTTTCCCTTTCTTTTTAGTTTTCTTTGTGGTTGA
>Ga0116163_1000961_pt1 | contig 18676 bp, 13 predicted proteins | sample AD_UKC107_MetaG_FD_89889 | JGI IMG/M metagenome (GOLD analysis project Ga0116163, IMG submission 89889) | Active sludge microbial communities of municipal wastewater-treating anaerobic digesters from Hong Kong - AD_UKC107_MetaG | ecosystem: Engineered > Bioreactor > Anaerobic > Digestate...
CACCGGGTCGATCTCCCGGCTCGCCAGAGTCTGGAGCGCCGAGAGGAATTGCCCTCCCATCACGATGGGGTCCACCCCCCGGTGTGGGGTGGCTCCGTGGGTGCCGGCTCCCCGGAATTCGATACGAAAACGGTCCATGCTCGCCATGGCGGTGCCTCGGTGAATGCCGATCTCTCCCGGAGCGAGTTCCGGAAAGATGTGCCCCACGTGGAGCCCCCAGACCTCGTCCACGCCTTCCAGAACGCCTTGGGCGATGAGGGCTTCCGCTCCTTGGGAGATCTCCTCTCCCGGCTGGAAGAGAAGCCGCACCCGCCCCGCCAGGGAAGAGAGGTTTTCCCGGATCAGTTGTGCCGCTCCCAGGAGCATGGCCATATGGCCGTCGTGGCCGCAGGCGTGCATGTTTCCCGAATCCGAGGCGAAGGGAAGTTCCGTGGCCTCTCGGATGGGAAGGGCATCCATGTCCGATCGGAGGAGGATCGTCTTGCCCCCACGGGGGGCTTCCATATCTGCGGTGATTCCCCAGGTGCTCCCCACCCGGTGCCCCGGAATGCCCAGCTTGGCAAGCTCCTCCAGGATTTTCGTTCCCGTTTGGGGAAGCTCCATGCCCGTCTCGGGAATGCCATGCAATGCCCGCCGCCAGGCGATCAGATCAGGTTGCAGTTTATGAGCGGATTCCAGAAAGGATTGCATCTTTCCGGCCTATACGCTTTTGGTCATCCAGTCCAGAAGGTTCTTCCAGAAGGTGTTGTAGTGTTTCCAGTTCACGAACTCCGGAGGACCCCAGTGGGGGGCGCAGTCCGAGGTGAAGGCGGCGGTGCGTCCCTTGCCGCATTCCCGGAGGGCGATGAAGGGATCTCCGTTGAGCGAGGCCACGATCTTTCCCTCCTTCAGGGGAAGGGTGGCGTTGTATCCCAGGAAGAAGGGCCAGGGTTCGTGGATGCCCCGGAAGACGGGGTGTTTCGGATCGGTGATCTCCGGCAGAAATCCCTGGGGGAGCTCCACCCGGTCGTCCCGGTCCAGGCAGCCCACGGGAAGAACCTCCGCGAGGGAGGTCTGGCCGAACCGGGCCTTGGCGTCGATCCCCGAGAAGGACATGTAGCCCCCCACCATGCAGAGGCTTCCCCCCCGATGCACGTAGTCCCGGAGAAGATCGCAGCGGTTGGGGGTTCGCTGGCTGCGGTTGAATGTGCCGGGAGCCAGGAGCAGGGTGTTGGATCCGATGTCCGAAAGCAGTACCGCGTCGTAAACATCCAGGGCTTCTGGAGAGGAGGGGAACTCCTCCGGAGCGAGGTGGTTGGGAAGAAAGGCCACCTCGTAGCCTCCCGCTTCCAGGGCCTCCCGAAGCCATGCCACACCTTCTTCGTATTCGCAGGTGTTGAAGGTGTCGAACCCCTTCACGTGCACCGTGTGCTTCATCCAGGATTCCCCGGCGATAAGAACTTTTTTCATGATTTTTTTCCTCCTGTCCAATTCACGATCAGATGGGCGTATATCAGAATGCATTGCAGATACTCATCCAAAGGAAGCCACTCGTCCGGCATGTGGCAGTTCTCCAGAGGGCCCGGCCCGAGGATTACCGTGGGCATCTTGCCGATGTTGCGGAGCAATCGGGCGTCGTTTCCCGCAGCGGAGCCGTTTACTACCGGAGTTTTTCCGATGCCCCAGGCCACGGAGTCCTTGAGAGTGTCCAGAAAGGGATGGTCCTCCTCCATTTCGAAGGCCCCTCCCTCCTGATAAATGGAGATCTCCGGAGGATGTTCCCGGAGCCAGGGATCCCCCTGGGCCCGGAGCTGTAACCGGGAGAGCACCTCCTCCACCACGGCGTTCCGTTCCATGACTTCCGGAAGATAGTGGAGGCAGATCTTGCTTTCGCAGAAATCCGGTACCGTGGAACCTGCGGTGCCTCCCCGAATGACCCCCAGATTGAGGGTGGGGGGAGGGAGCAGGGGATGCCGGTATTCCATAAGCCATTGGTGTTCCATCTCCCTCAGGGCTTCCGTGAGGAGAAAATTCTTTTCGATGGCGTTGATGCCCCGCCACTTGGTTCCCGAGTGGAGTGCCACCCCCCGGGTGACCATGTGGAAGAAGAGAAAACCCATGTGCGCCCGGGTGATGGCGCATCCCGTGGGTTCGCAGACCACCGCCGCATCCGCCCGGTATCCTCGGAGGAGGGCTCCCAGGGTGCCGTTGCCTCCTCCCTCCTCGTCCACCACCGAGAGGATGGTCACGTCTCCGGGAAGGTCGTATTCCGCCTCCTGAAGGAGCCGCACCGCCATAATGGAGGCCATGAGCCCCCCCTTCATATCACAAGAGCCCAGGCCGTAGAGACGATCTCCCCGGATTTCCGGTTTCAGGGGATCCAGGCTCCAGGAGCCGAGATCTCCCGGAGGCATGGTGTCCACGTGGCCGTCGAAGAGAATCGAGGGGCCTCCGCCTCCGGAGAAGGTGGCCGCCAGGTTGTACCGATCCGTATAGTCGTGCCCGGGATTTCCCTCGCCGAAACGCTTTCGTCCTTCCTCCACGAGGGATTCCTCCATAGGTTCCCGGATTACCCGGGCGCCCATATCGCGAAGAAGGGATTCCAGATACTCCTGGCCGTTTTTTTCCCGGCCTCCCTCGATGCCGTGTCCCAAAACCTGGGTATCCCGGCTTACCAGATCCAGAAGGGGAGCGATATATTCCTCCCGCCGCTCCTGCAGAAGAGTACGGAGCCGTTCCATGATCAGGCGGGATTACAGCCCGGGCAGGGGAGATCGTCGTAGAGCTTCAGGGTGTCGTGAATTAGATCCCAGAAGCGTTCCACGTCCAGTTCCAGGGCTACCTCCGCATTGGGAGCCTTCCGGGTCATGCCGAAGTAGTCGCAGCAGGTGCGGCCGTAGGTGTGCTCTCCCCGGAGTTCCACTTCCACCGCCATGGGTTTGGTCTTTATAAGGGTAGGCTCGATGAGCCAGGCCACGGTGGTGGGATCGTGGAGAGGAGGCCCCTCCCAGCCGAAGACTTCCTTCTGGGTTTTGGCGAAAAATTCTATGAGCTCCACGAAGAGTTGGGAAACGGGATTGTCGATTTCCCGCATCCGTTCCAACACCGGGGGAAATACCTTGGCCTGCCGGGTAAGGTCCAGCCCCATCATCACGAGGGGTCTTCCGGAGGAAAATACCACGTGGGCCGCCTCGGGATCCGCGAAGATATTGAACTCCGCCGCGGGAGTGATGTTCCCAAGCTGATAGGATCCTCCCATGAGAACGATGCGCTCGATCTTTTCGATGATCCGGGGTTCCAGCCGCATGGCCATGGCGATGTTCGAAAGGGGGCCCGTGGGAACCAGGGTGACATCTCCGGAGGAGCTCATAAGGATCTCGATGATGAGCTGCACCGCATGGCGGCTGTCCAGGGAAACCGTGGGCTCCCCGAAGGAGGGGCCGTCCAGGCCGGTGATGCCGTGGATGTCGTCGGCGATAACCTGGCGCCGTACCATGGGGCCGGACATGCCCGCCGCCACGGGAACTCCCGTAACCCCCAGGGCGGTGGCTACGTTGAGGGCGTTTCGGGCGGTCTTTTCCAGGGTTTGGTTTCCCGCCACCACCGTAATGGCCTGAAGGTCGATCCGGGGATGGGCCCAGGCGAGCATCATGGCCACCGCGTCGTCGTGGCCGGGATCCATGTCGAGAATGATTTTTACGGGTTTCTTGGTCATGAAGAAGCCTCTCCTTTGTAATCTACTGTTTCGTTTCGGATATCTTCAGAGAACTTTGGGCCTTTTTCTCTTTCCGGCTTTTGCGGATCATGGCGAGGGAGAGCACGGAAATGGTAGCCACGTAGGGAATCATGAGAATGAACTGGGAGGGTAGTCCCAGGGATTGAAGCCGGGAACCCACGGAATCCGTGAAGCCGAAGATGAGGCAGCCGATCCAGCTTCGGATAGGATCTCCTCCGCCGAAGAACATGGCCGCCACTCCCATGAAGCCCCGGCCGTTGGTCATGTTTTCCGCGAAGAGCCGGGAATATCCCAGAGAGAGATAGGCTCCCGCCATGCCTCCGAGAAGTCCCGAGTAGAGCATTACCTCGAACTTGCGCCGGAAGACGTGAATTCCCACGGTGGACGCTGCCAGGGGATGGAGTCCCACGCTCCGGAGACGAAGCCCCCAGACGGTGCGGTAGAGAATCCACTGGAGCACGAAGACCAGGAGAATTCCCAGAGGCTCGAAGAGGGAGTAATTGTTGAAGAGGGTGTTGATAACCTCGTTTCCCGAAAGAAAGTCGAAGTGCAGCCGGGGAAGAGGAACGATGGCGCTGTCGTAGAAGGAGCCCGAGGTATGCAGTACCTTTTGCAGCAGAAACCGGGTTACCGCCAGGGCGAGCATGTTGATGGCCATACCCGCCACGAAGATATCCGCCTTGTACTTGAGATGGGCGAAACCCATGATGGCCGCGATGAGAACTCCCACCCCCATGGCTGCGGCCAGGGCCAAAACCCAGCTTCCCGTAAGGTAGCTCGTGGCCACCGCGGTGAAGGCTCCGCAGAGCATGATTCCCTCCACTCCGATATTCAGAATATCCGCCTGCTGGGTGAGAATGCAGGTAAGGGTAGCGAAGAGAATGGGAGTGGAGGCCCGGAGGGTGGCGTGAATCAGGGTGACGTTGAAAACCAGAGAAAGATTGTCCCACATGACTTAGTCCTCCTGTTCCCGAAGGGCGGCTTTTCTCCGGCGGCGGAGAAGAAAGAGCCCCTCCATGGCGGCGAGAAGAATAAACATGGCTATAATGGCATCCACCAGAGATTTGGGAATCCCCGTAAAGCGTTCCATTCCCAGGGCTCCCGCCTTGAGGGCCGCCAGGAAGAAGGCCAGCACCGGAAGAAGCCGGATGTCGTTTCGGGCGATGAGGGAGGCGAGCATGCCGTCGAAGGCGATGCCCACGGAGAAGTTGTCCAGGAAACAGCCGTAGATTCCCATGACCTCGATGGCTCCCGCCAGGCCTCCCAGGGCACCGCTCAAAACCATGCCCCATACCATGGTGCGCCGGGGATTGATTCCCATGTGGGCGGCGTAACCCGGATTGTCTCCCACGCTTCGCATGCGATATCCCCAGGTGCTGTGGTGCACCAGCCAGTAGACGATTATCAGGGCTCCCAGGGCGAGGAAGAGGCCCGTGTTGGCACGGCTCGGCATGAGGATGCGTCCCAGAACGGCGCTTTCCCCCAGGGGGGCGGTCTGGGGAACTCCGGTCTTCGCCGAGAGAGGATATCCCACAAGATAGGATGTAATGTAGATGGCTACGTAGTTGAAGAGGATGGTGGTGCAGACCTCGTTCACCTTGTAATAGGCCTTGAGGGCCCCCGGAATGGCTGCCCAGGCGCCTCCGGCGATCATGCCCACCAGAATGCAGAGAGGAATATGGAGCAGTGCGGGGAGTCCCGTAAAGGCCGCTCCCGCCCAGGCGGCGGCGATGGCTCCGAGATAGAGTTCTCCCTCCACCCCCACGTTGAAGACCGCCACCTTGGAGGAGACCGCGAAGGCCAGGGAGGTGAGAAGAAGGGGAACGAAGCGTTCCAAGGTGCCTCCGAAGTTGAACTTGCCCCAGAAGGCTCCTCGCAAGAGCTCCCGGTAGGCCTCCAGGGGGTTTTCTCCGAGAAGGAAAATCACCAGGGCTCCGAAGAGAAGGGAAACCACGATGGTGAAGAACGTGTTGTAGAGTGCGGTTCTACGCATGGTCCGCCCCTCCCGTCATGAGCAATCCCAAACGCTCTTCGTTCGCTTCCTCCGCCCGGAGGAAACCGGTAATGCGCCCCTCGAAGAGTACCGCCATGCGGTCGCAGAGGGAGAGAACCTCCTCCAGATCTGCGGAGACGAGAAGGATGGCGGTTCCCCGATCCCGGGCCGCTACCAGGGCTTTACGAATATTCTCGATGGAGCCTACGTCCACTCCCCGGGTGGGCTGGGAGGCCAGGAGCAAATCTCCTCCCGCGTCGATCTCCCGGGCGAGGACGATCTTTTGAGCATTTCCTCCCGAGAGATTCTGGGCGGGAAGGTTCGGTTTGGGAGGCCGGATATCGAAGGCTCGGATAAGCCTTTCTGCAAAACTACGGATTTGCCGGGCGGAAAGGGCGAGTCCCCGGGAGAGAGGGTTTCTCCGGAAGGCGAAGCCCACGAGATTTTCCTCGATGGTCATTTTCCTATCGAGCCCCCGGGCGTTTCGATCCTCGGGAATATGAGCCACTCCGGCGCGGCGTACCTCCAGAGGAGTGTGGTTCTGGATCTCCCTGCCCCGGAGGCGGATGGTTCCCTTTTCCACCGGTCGGAGTCCCGCAATGGCTTCCACCAGCTCGCTTTGGCCGTTACCGTCGATGCCGGCGATGCCGAAGATCTCTCCCCGGCGGACCTCGAAGGAAATCCCCCGGAGCTTGGAGAGTTCCTTTTTGCTGGGAACGAAGATGTTCTCCACCGAAAGGATCTCTTCTCCCGCCTCGGCAATTCCGGAACGAGAAACTCCGAGAAAGACCTCCCGCCCCACCATGAGCCGGGCGAGTTCCTGCATGGAGGTTTCCGAACGGTTCCGAGTGCCCACGTGTTTTCCGTGACGCATCACCGTGATCCGGTCGCTGATCTCCATAACCTCCTGGAGCTTGTGGGAAATGAATACGATGGATTTGCCGTTCTCGCGCAGAATGCGAAGGATACTGAAGAGCCGGGAGGCTTCCTGGGGAGTGAGCACCGCGGTGGGCTCGTCGAGGATCAGAATTTCCGCTCCCCGGTAGAGGGTCTTTATGATTTCCACTCTCTGGGCTTCTCCCACAGAGATTTCGTTCACCTTTTTGTGAAGCTGGATGGAAAGGTCGTAGGTTTCCACGTAATGGCGTATCTTTCGGGTAGCTTCGTCGAAATCGATACGGTATCCTTTTCGGGGTTCCGCTCCGAGGATGATGTTTTCCAATACCGAAAGCTCCTGAACGAGCATGAACTCCTGATGCACCATGCCGATTCCTCGCCTGATAGCCTCGGAGGGAGTGAGAGATTCGAGGCGTTCTCCACGAAGGAAAATCTCTCCCTCCTCGGGCTCGTAAAGGCCGTAGAGGGTTTTCATCAGGGTGGATTTGCCTGCTCCGTTCTCTCCGATGAGAGAGTGGATCTCTCCGGAGCGGAGGTCGAAATTGCCTCCATCGATAGCTCGGACGTTGGGAAAGGTTTTCACGATATTTCGCAGGGTTACGAGATTTTCGGTTGCCAATCTCACCACTCCAATCGGAATTGACATAAAGGGGCGGCCTTTTTGGTGACCGCCCCGGGAAAAAAGGAGATGCTAGTTGCGCTGGAAGCCCTCGTAGGCCTCTACCTTAATGGTGCCGTTCTTGACTTCTTCCGTGAGAGCCTGGATTTTATCCAGCAGATCCTGGGGGAACTTCTCTCCCAGAGCTTCCTTCATCACGGACATATCCGTAAGGCTCACGCCTCCCGAGGCGATACCCATTTCGATTACCGTATCTCCCACGAAGGTGTTTTCCACCACGTCTTTAACCAGCTTGTAGCTCGCCTGATCCACTCTCTTCAGCATGGAGGTGAGAATATGGCCGGGATAGATGGCATCCTGATCGAGGTCCACTCCGATGGCGTACTTGCCCGTTTCGTTGGCGGCTTCCAGGATACCGTTCCCCGTGTTGGAGGCCACGTTCATCACGATATCCGCTCCCTGGTCGTACTGGGCCAGGGTAAGCTCCTTGCCCTTGAGAGGATCGTTGAAGGTTCCCGCGAAGGAGACCAGAATCTTTACGTCCGGATCCACGTACTTGGCTCCCTGCTCGTAGCCCACCAGAAAATCGTGGAGCACCGGAATATCCATGCCTCCCACCCAGCCGATGATCTTCTTGTCGTTTACTCCGGGAATGTCCGTCTTGGTGGTGAAGAGGGCCGCTGCGGCTCCCGCCAGGAAGGAACCCTCGTTCTGGGCGAAAACGATGGACTGTACGTTGGGGGCCTTCACCGCGCCGTCGATAACGCCGAACTTCACGTCCGGGAATTCCGCTGCATGTTTCGCCACGAGTTCCGCAATCTGGGTGCTGCATCCCAGCACGAGGTCGTATCCCGAAGCGGCCATGGCCATGACGTTGGATTCCCAGTCACCGGGATTTTTGGATTCCATAACCTTGACCTCGATGCCGAAATCCTTTATGGCCCGCTCCAGTCCTTCGTAGGCGGAATCGTTAAAGGATTTATCCCCCAGAAAACCCGCAAGAACCAGGGCGACCTTCACCGGTTCCGCCGAGGCGGGCTGAAGGGAAGCGGTAAGAAACGCAAAAGCGCAGACGAGGCAGACAAGAGCCGTAAGAATTGTTCTTTTTTTCATGATTTCAAAATCCTCCTTCGTAGAGATAAAATGATGACACACCGTGCCTTCCTCCGGGCTCCTTCTTTTGAAGAACTCGGGGATCTCCTCAAAAGCCTTTCGATGAAAACGTATTCCTCCTACTCTCGATAATCACCTCCCGGAAGAGCCCCGGAAGATTCCCGGACTCGAAGTTCGGTTTTCAGAAGCACCTGTTTGCTCGGGGTGCTGTCGGTTCGATTCATACGTTCCAGCAGAAGGGTAACTGCCATATGCCCCATTTCCTGCCGGGGTTGGGCTACCGTGGAGAGAGATGGATTGAAGTACGAGGCCAGCCGGATGTCATCGAAGCCTACCACGGAGATGTCTTGGGGCACCCGAAGGCGATTTTCGCAGAAAGCCGTGATGGCTCCGAAGGCCATAAGGTCGTTGCAGGCGAAGAGTGCCGTGGGAAAGGGTTTTTTTCGAGCCATCATCCGTTGGGCGCAGCGATATCCCCCTTCGGGAGTGAAATCGCCTCGAAAGATGAGGTCCGGATCCATCTCGATGCCCGCATTCTTAAGGGCCTGGCCGTATCCCTTCACCCGGTCGCTGCTGGGAGAGACCTGAGAAGGAGCTCCCAGGCATGCGATGCGGCGGTGTCCCAGATGGAGAAGGTGTTCCGTGGCCTGGCGGCCTCCAAGGGCGTTATCTACCTGAATGGAATCCACGGGAAACCCTGGAATCTCCCGATCCAGCATCACCAGAGGAATATCCAGGTTTTCGAAGATCGCCGCCTCTTGACGGCTCATTCCCACGTTCACCAGGATGAGTCCTCCTACCCGGTTCGATGCCAGCACCTCCACGGCGTTTTTCTGGCGTTCTCTCCGACCATCGGAGTTGCAGAGAATAACCGCATATCCCTGGGCGGCACAGGCATCCTCCACACTTCGAGCGATTTCGGCAAAGTAGGGGTTGGTCACGTCCGGAACGATAAGCCCCAGAGTATGGGATTTCCCCCGCCGAAGCCCCCGGGCAAGCACGTTGGGTTGGTATCCCAGATCCTTGGCGGCCTCAAGAACCCTGTTCTGGACGTTCTCGCTCACAAAACGGGTTTCGTTCAATACGTGAGACACGGTAGTTATGGATACCCCTGCCCGTTTGGCGATATCCTTCATGGTGGCCATGGTCTTCCCCCGTTTCCTTGCAAAGTTCCTTCAAAAAAGGTTTTTTATAAAAGCAAACGATTGCGCAAACCTTTTCCTCATGCTAGGCTATGAAAAAACTTCTGTCAAGTAGAGAAGAGAATTTATGTAACCGAATCGTGTATATTGATTGTCGCGAAGGTCTCGATCTTGTGAAAGATTGACGTGGTTTTCCAAAATGACAAAGGAAGTGGTTGGATTGTCTCGAATCGTTGTGGTGGGATCTCTGAATATGGATCTTATTATGCATACTCCCCGGCTTCCTGTCTTGGGAGAGACTCTTCTCGGAGGGCCCTTCGGGGATGCCTACGGGGGGAAGGGAGCCAATCAATCCGTGGCCTGCGCCCGGATGGGGGCGGAGGTGGTTCATATCGGCAGGGTAGGGGAAGATGCCTACGGAGGCCGCCTCAAGGAAGCTCTACGTCTGGAGGGGGTGGATGTGCGAGGCATCTACGGTACTTCCCAGGATCCTACGGGGGTGGCGGTCATCACTCTCGTGAAGGGAGACAACAGTATCATCGTTGCTCCCGGAGCCAACTCCCGGCTTCTTCCGGAGGATCTGGAAAATTCCCGGAATCTTCTGGAGGGAGCCTCCATGCTGCTGGCCCAGCTGGAAGTTCCCGTATCCGCCGTAATGGCGGCTTTTCGCATGGCCCGGAAGATGGGCATCGCCACGGTGTTGAATCCCGCCCCCTGGACAAAGCTTCCCGAAGAAATCTATTCTCTGGTGGATGTTTTCGTGCCGAACCGCATCGAGCTTGCTCAGGCGAGCGGTAGCGAGGATGTGGCTTCCGGAGCGAAACGCATTTTGGAGCGGGGCGTTCCTTCGGTGGTGGTCACTCTGGGGGAGGAAGGAGCTGCCTACTTTACCCGGGAGAGTTCCGGCAAGGTACCTTCCTTTCCGGTTTCCGTGGTGGATACCACCGGAGCGGGAGATACCTTTACCGGCGCCTTGGGCGTTGCACTGAGCGAGGAGAAGCCTTTGGAGGAGGCGGTGCGTTTCGCCTGCTGTGCCGGAGCACTGGCGTGCGAAATCCTGGGAGCTCAGCCGAGCATTCCCCGCCGAAACGAGGTGGAGGCCCTGCTCGGAAGAGGGTAAGAGCCTTTAGAGCGGCTTTACAGACAGTGGTGTGGTGGTATCAATCTCGTTCGGCGAAGTTTACACCATCTGCCGCCGGGCGAGTTCCGTAAAAAGACCTCCCCTGGCGAAGAGCTCCCGATAGGTTCCCTCTTCCACAAGCTGCCCCTGTTGCATGACCAGGATCCGGTCCGCTCCCATCACCGTGGAGAGCCGGTGGGCTACCACGATGCGGGTGGCTTCGATATTTTCCAGGCTTTGGCTCACCAGCTCCTGAGTTCGGTTATCCAGGGCGCTGGTGGCCTCGTCGAAGAGAAGCACCTTGGGATTTCCCGCCAGGGCCCGGGCGATGAGGAGCCGCTGTTTCTGGCCTCCCGAAATGGTATTGGCTCCCTCGGTGATCACCGTGTGCACTCCCATGGGCATCTCCGCGAGATCCTCCGCCATCCCCGCCCTGGCGAGGGCCTCCTCCACCTGGGCCAGGGAGAGAGGGCGGGAGCAACGGACGTTGGAGGCGATGTCCCCCGGTAAAAGCCCGCCTCCCTGAAGGACCACCCCGATCTGTTCCCGGAGTTTTTTCAAATCCAGATCTCCCAGATCTTTGCTGTCGAAGAAAACCCCTCCCGATTCGGGGCGGTCGAAGCCCAGAAGAAGCCGGATAAGAGTGGATTTCCCCGCTCCCGAGGGACCCACCACCGCCACGAACTCTCCGGGTTTCACGGAAAAGCTCAGATCCCGGATGACCGGAGGGCCGTCGCTGCGATAGCGGAAGGTTACCCGGTCCAGATCGATGCGCCCCGTGATTGTGCCGGGGTCGCTCTTACGCTCTCCCGTTTCGGGCTCCGTCTCCAGGAGGGGTTTCAAATTTTCCACCAGAGGAAGCACGTTCAGGGCGGTGGTGGTGGAGTTGATCACCTGGAGAAAGGAACCCTGGAGCGCCGCGAAGGCGGTCCAGAAGGCCATGAAGCGCCCGGTGTCGTAGGAGCCGTCGGAAGCGCTCCAGCGGATGAGGGCGTAGAGAATGGCCATGGAGGTGATCCCCGAGAAGAAGGCGGTGGCTGTGTTCAGCCCGTTTTCCAGGCTGCGGGCCCGGGTGGAGGAGCTTCGCTGGCTTCCGAAGAGGTTCGCCCAGCGGGAGAAGGATCGTTCCTCCGCTCCGGCGATGCGGATCTTGGCTATGCCCGTAAGAATCTGGAAGGTAAGGCTGGAAAGCCGGTTCTGAAGAGTGGCCATGCGCCGCTGGTACCGGAGCTGCAGCAGATTGACCCCTATCATGAGAAGGCCCTGGAGAGCCAGGCATCCCAGGCCGGTAAGCCCCAGTTTCCAGTCGTACCAGAAGGATTGGCCCACATAGAAGATCACGAAGATGCTCTCCACCAGAAGCGTTTTTACCGCCAGGGAGGCCACGTTCCGGAGCATGTAGAGTCCCAGGGCCCGGCTGGCGAGCTCCCCCGAGGTGGTGGTGCGGAAAAAATCCACCGGAAGCCGAAGAATGCGGTCCCAGATTCCCACGGAGACCGAATGGTCCAGCACGCACTCGGTGCGCAGAAAGGCTATCCCCTGGGCGAAGCGCAGGAGTGCCGAGGACACTCCCAGGGCGATAAGAATGGCGAAAAGCTGCACCATCCGCCCCCGTTCCGCCTGGGGGATGACCTCGCTGAAGATAATGCCGTTTATCTCCGGAGGAAAGAGTCCCAGAATGGCCAGGGCGATTCCCACGAGAAAGGTGAAAAAGAGATCCTTTCTGGAATCTCCCAGGCCGAAACGGAGAAGATCCAGTCCCTTGAGAGGTTTCGCGGGAAGAGGTTTGTAGAAATGGTATGCCTCGGGATCCAGGGAAGCCGCAAGATTCTCCGTAACGGAAAAGCTGCCCTTTTCTTCCACCACGCGGTATTCTCCCCGTCCCGTGGGAAGAAGGGCCAGAGGAATGCCCTCCCGGAAAGCCAGAAGAGGTGCTCCGTCGGATTGCCACCAGGAGCCCGAAAGGGTAACGCGTCGGATTCGGAGGTTTGCGCTCCTCGCGATATCCGGAATGCTCTCTTCCAAAACTCCCTCCGCAGGAGGAGAGAGTTCGGTGCCCAGGCTTGCGGATATGGCGGCACAGGCTCGCCGCAAGGGGGTTTCCTCCCGGGAACGTGCGGTTTGCCGGGATTTCCCCGCCAACGCCGAGGCCAGAGTTTCGAATCCCGAAGTGAGGGCCCGGTTTCGGGAGCGCTGCATCTGCCGGAGCTCTCCCAGGTCGTCCGCCGCCCGCAGCCGGGCATTCATGGCGAGGGAGGAGAAGAGGGTTTCGCAGAAGCGGTCGAAGGCGGCGCTCAGGGAACCCTCCTTCAGCAGCTCCTCCGTGGAGCGGGTTTCGAGAGAGCACTCCTCGAGAGGCATGATCCAGCAGCAGGAAGGAAGGGCGAAAAAGCCCGATTCCGGCGAAAGATCTTCGGTGCCCGTAAAGAGAGCCCGTCCTTTCTTGAGTTTTCCCCAGAGAAGATGTTCGGTACCCCCCGCCTGATCCGGCTGCAGCTCCGAATCTCCGGAAGCGATAATCTGTCGTATCCGGGGAAGAGGGACGATGTCTTTTACGATTCCCCTGCCGAGGCCGTCAAGAAAAATATCGATAAGAGAGGCCGCCTCGGCGTAGCCGCTTCGTTCCGCCTCCCGGAGCAAATCTTTCCGGGAGATTCGAAGAACCCGGGTGCCGGGCACCCCGCTTGCCAGAAGCCCCATGGAGGTTCCGAAAAACCCCGTCTCCACTCCGAAGAGAGCCTGCCCCCGCCGGAGGCTGAAAAGATGATCCCGCCCCCCGGTCTGCTCCTCGCCGCTTCGGGAGGTAACGTATACGTGAATCTCCCCCTCCAGAATGCACCACAGGCTTTCGGGATCATCCAGAAAGAAGGGGGTCTTTCCGGTGATGTCGAGAATTTCTCCCCGGGAGAGAAGCTGTTCGAAAAGAGAAATCATGAGAAGCTCCTTTGTAGGGGCGATTCATGAATCGCCCCTACTCCTTGAGGAGCAGAGGGAACAGATGAACGGAGGCTCCCATGAAATGTCACATAACATATTCTTTGTAAAGCCACTCTAGTTTTCGATGAGATCCGCATAGCGTCCTCCCAGGGCGATCAGTTCTTCGTGAGTTCCCCGTTCCTCCACCTTTCCCTGGTGGAGCACGATAATCTCGTCGCAATCCCGGATGGTGGAAAGCCGGTGGGCCACGATGAGGCAGGTACATCCCCGGCGGCGGAGAGCCCTGTCGATGGCCTCCTCCGTAGGGGGATCCAGGGCGCTGGTGGCCTCGTCCAGCACGAGGAGCGAGGGGCGCCGTACCAAAGCCCGGGCGATTTCCAGCCGTTGTCGTTGGCCTCCGCTGAAGTTCCGTCCGTTTTCCTCCACTCTGGCTTCGTATCCTCCGTTGCGCTCTACCACATCCCGGTGAATTGCCGCATCCCGGCAGGCCGCCACGATCTGTTCCATGGGAAGGGTCTCGTCCCAGAGAGTGAGGTTTTCCCGTACCGTTCCTTCGTAGAGGGAGATCTCCTGGTCCACGAAGGCGAAGGATGTGATCAGCTGTTCCCGGGGGATTTCTTCCAGGGGGCGATCATCCAGGAGCACCTCCCCGGACCAGGGAGTAAAGAGGCCGCAGACCAGCCGGGCCACGGTGGATTTCCCGGATCCCGAGCTTCCCACCAGGGCCACCCGGGAGCCCGGCACCAGTTTGAGGGAAAAGTTTTCGATGAGAGGCTCTCCCAGGGGAGAGTAACCGAAGGAGATCTCTCGAAGTTCCAGGCGTCCCGAAAGGCGTACCTGCTGCCGTCCCGCCATGCCTCCCTCCTCCAGGACGGGACGTTCCTTTTCCGGAGCGTAGCGGAGCACGTCGTCCAGCCGGTTGATGTTGCCCTTGGCGGATTCGAAGGAGCTCCAGAGGCGCACCAGATCGGACATGGGGGCCAGGGTTTGCTGCATCAGGGTCTGGAGGGCCAGAAGCATACCCATGGTAAGAGCTCCGTTCATCACCCGAAATCCTCCCAGGCAGAGCACCGAAGCGGTGGCCATGGAGGTGAGCAGGGGCATCACCGGCTCCATGCGGGCGGAAAAAAGTCCCAGGGAGGTGCGGGCGTCCGAAACCTTGGCGAGATGTCCCGCCAGCCGGGCAAACTGATCGTCCTCGCCTCCGAAGGATTTGATGGTTTCGATCACGTTGAGTCCTCCCAGGGCGGTGCCCGCGAAACGTCCCATCTCGCCGATAAGTTTTTCGTTCAGGTCCGAGCGTTTCCGTTTTACCGAAATCAGCATTCCCAGGCTGATGATCCCCGCTCCCAGGGCTATCAGGGCAAGAGGAGGATCATAAAGCGTGATCATAATGCCGTAGAAAACGACGAGAAGGCATTGAAGCATCGTGGTGGCCAGTTCTCGGGAGAGAAGCTGGGCCACCTGGTCGTTCAGTTGCACCCGATTGCCGATCTCTCCGGCGTAACGTTGGAGAAAGAAGGTGTAGGGGAGCTTGAGAAGATGGGTCATAAAGCGTGCGGAATCCCGGAGAGCCATGGCGATCTCCTGCCGGAGCAGGGTGGATCCCTGAAGCCAGGTAAGAGCTCCCGTTACCAGGGCCATGATACCCATGAGGGTGAGCAGGGGGCGGAACCACTCGATGCGTCCCTCCACGAGAAGGCGATCCACGAAAATTTGCTGGAAGGAGGATTTGAGAATGCCCGGCACTACCAGGCCAAGCCCTGCCAGGACCGCAAAGGCCACCGCCCATTTTGCTCCGTAAATGCGCCGTTTCAAGGCCCCCCAGGGGTTCCGGGGTTTTCCCAGAGGTTTGAAATCCGCTCCCGGTGTTATGGAGAGGGCCACTCCGGTGAAGGAGCGATCCAGAGTTTCCCGGTCCACCACCCGGGGGCCCGAAGCGGGGTCGTTGAGGTAGACCTTGTCTCCCCGAATGCCCTCCAGTACCAGAAAGTGATTGAAGTTCCAGAAGAGAATCACCGGAAGAGGAAGATCCCCCAGCCGATCCGGCTCCTTTCGGTACCCCTTGGCGATCATGCCGTGGCGCCGGGCGGCCTTGAGAACGTTTACCGCCTTGCTTCCGTCCCGGCTGATGCCGCATTCCTCCCGGAGCGTTTCCAGGGGAAGATGTATGCCGTAATATCCCAGAACGATCCCGAGGGAGGCGGCGCCGCATTCGGTGGCCTCCATCTGGATCATTGTGGGAGTGGTTATCCGTTTGTTCTTCCAGAGGGTTTTCGTTTCCGGTTTATCGGTCATGGGATTCTTCCGAGGGCCTCTCCTCTCCCACTCCCAGGAAGAACTTCTTCAGGAAGGGGAGTACCAAGGTTACCGGAGCCTGGCGGTGTACCACCACGGTGATGCCCGTCAGGGTACCGCTCTGCAGTTTGAGGGGAGGTCCGCCTCCGGAAGACCAGGCGTAGCCGCTCTCGGTTTCGGCGGAAGGACGCAATGCCACGGTAACCGTGATGGGGGCTCCTCCCTGGGAAAGGCTTTTGGCGAGCTGGTCGTTGCCGAGAATACGCATCATTCCCTTGAGAGAGGCGGGATAGCGAGAGACTCGGGTGACGTGTCCCAGAAGAACCCCGAACTCTTCCTGCTTCACCACGGAGGGAGAAATCTGGGCTTCCATGCCCGAGGAGATCTTCTTTCCGTGCTGGGGCTGCACGAAGGCGTGCACGTAAAGGGGTTGTTCTTGGTCTCCCACCTTTTCCACCGAAAGAAGGGCCTCTCCGGACTGGATGACCTGTCCCGGGGTCTTGAAAATCTCCAGCACCCGCCCCGTGGCGGGGCTGCGGACGAAGCTCTCCAGCTCCAACCGGTCCTTCAGGGCCCGAAGCTGTTCCCGGGCCGCCAGAAGGCGCATTCTTACGTCGATCTTCTCCCGTTCCAGCTGGGTAGTGGAATCCGCAGCGGTCATGGGGAGCCGGGCAAGTTCCTCCCGGCGGGAAAGAATCTCCTGAAGCGCCGCATTATATTTATCTTTCACATCCAGGTACTGGCTCCGGGTAATGTATTTTTTCTGGTAGAGCGCGTTGTACTGCTGCAGCTGTTCCTCCAGGGCCGCCGCCCGTTCCCGGGTTACCTCCAGGGAGGCGGTGAGAGCGTTGCGTCGCCGGGCGAGATATTCCGCTTCCAGGCTTTTCTTGTCCTCTCCCATCTCCTCTCCCATATCCTGCTCGATCTCCAGAATTTCCAGCTTGCCTTCGAGTTCGCTCATTTGGTGGCGGAGCTCCGGTTGGGCCAGCCGGGCGATGATCTCTCCCTTTTCGACATAATCGTCGATATCCGCCAGGATCATCTCGATCCGGCCGGTTCCCGGAGAGGGAACCTCTTCAAGGGCTCCCTGGCGGAGAAGAATGCCCTGTCCCGTCACCTTGGTGGCCACGGTACCGTAAAAACCCCATCCCAGAAGAGCTCCCAGCAGAAGAAGGATCGCCAGGAGGGCGAACCACGAGGCGGGAGGGACCACCCGGAAAAGGAGATCGAGCTGTTCCGGCGAAGAAAGGCGGTCCAGGGCGGACTGACGGAAAACCTGTTTTTTCATGTTCGAAAAACTCCTTCATGGACGAATACGGAAAGACTTTTTCCGCAAAAGACAGCTCAATGCTATAGTAGAGAGCGATTTGATACTGCGATAAATTGTACCCCAAATATCCTGGGGGGAGGAAAAAAAGAATGAAAAAACCGAATTTTTATTCTCTATTCTTGTGGCTCATACTTTGTCTTGTTTTTTCTCCGGCATCCTTCGGAGCATCTCCGGAATTCGAGGAGCTTCCCGAAAAGGATTACCTGAATCTCGTCTTTGAACGCAACGAAGATCTGGAAGCTCTCCGCAAGGAAATCGAAGCCAAGCTCTACTCCATTCGAGGAGAGCTGGCTTCTCAACGTCCTTCCTGGGGCATTACCGCCGAGGTGGACCGATGGCTCAATCACAGCCGGGGAGATCGCTATGCGGATCTCGCGGTGAGCCAGCGCATCGATCTCGGAGGGCGTTACGGCCTCCAGGAGCGGGATTTACTTCTCGGGCTCCGGATTATGGAAAGTCGTTACGCCAACTCGGTAAACGAAGTGCTCGCCAAGGCTTCTTCCACCTATCGCCAGACGGTGATGGCGGGATTTCTCCGGGATATGCGGGAGGAAGTCCTGGAACATCGCCGGCAATCCCTGGAGGTAACCCGGGAGAAGTTTCAGAAGGAGCTGGTGCCTCTTCTGGATCTTTTGCGGGCCCAGTCCCAAGTGGACGAGGGAGAAGCCTTGCTGCTTCAGGCCCGGCAGAATTACGAGCAGAACCTTATCGAAATGCGGGCTCTTGCGGGACAGGCAAAGGTGGCTCCCCTTCTCGAAGTGCCGGATATTCCGGAGATCGTCAACCGGGGGCCTGGAGTGGATTACGAAAGAGCCTGGGAATATCGCCCGGACGTGGAAACCCTGCGTCTTTCCCGGCAGCAGGCTTCGGTGCGGCATGCTTTGGCGGCCCGAGGGCTGGCTCCCTTTCTGGATCTCTCCCTGGGATGGCGGGGAGGAGAGGATTACCGCTCCTCCTACGTGGAGGATCATCAGGGGGAAATACTCGCCACGGCGGTGCTCTCGATTCCTTTCGGAGACGGAGGTAAAACCCGCAACGCCACCCGGGCTGCGGAACTTCTGCTGGAGAAGGTGGATCGGGAACTGGGAGCCAAGGAGGACACCGTGAGCAAGGAGCTGGCTCTCGTTCGGGAACGCTGGATCCGGGGACTGGAGCTTGAGAAGGTGCGCCGTCGTCAGATGCAGCGATCCTCGGAAGAGCTGGAGATCGCGGAAATGCTTTATCGAGAGGGTCTCGCCTCCCAGCTGGATCTCCTGAGCGCCCAGGAGAGGGACCAGCAGAGCCGGGCGGATCATCTCGCCACGCTTCAGGAACTCTGGCTGATCCTCGCCGAGGCGGATCGCACCATGGGGCGGTGCGGCGGGGATCTTCTTTCGAATCAGAAAGAATGACTTTTTGCTAAAGATTGTTTTGCAGGATTGCGGAGTCCTTCAAAATCTATAACGGGCTCCGCAATCGTCGTGTCTGTTAGATGTGGTACTCCGGTACCGGATTTTCGCCGCCCCCGGAAGA
>Ga0116163_1000962_pt1 | contig 18666 bp, 4 predicted proteins | sample AD_UKC107_MetaG_FD_89889 | JGI IMG/M metagenome (GOLD analysis project Ga0116163, IMG submission 89889) | Active sludge microbial communities of municipal wastewater-treating anaerobic digesters from Hong Kong - AD_UKC107_MetaG | ecosystem: Engineered > Bioreactor > Anaerobic > Digestate | place...
ACCAGAGACAACCCAATACCAAAGCCTTCCCGATAGACTGGAGAATTGTTGAGCTCATGCTTTTTTCGGGAATCAGGTGTAACCTGATAAAATCGATCGAAGATGAATGGAAGTTGATCTTCCGGTATACCGGATCCAGTATCTTCTATCCTTATTCCAAGGTATGGAAGTTGATGGATTACCTCTTTGGCTACTTTGACTCGTACCAATCCCGATTCGGGAGTGAATTTTATAGCATTGGAAATGAGGTTGATTACTATTTGTTCCATTTTGACTTCATCATAATCCATTTTCAAGCTTTCCTCCTCGCTCGCGAAGGTTAAAGTTATTTTCCTGCTGTTTGCCAGAGATTGGCATGACTCCGTCAGGTATTTCAAATAGGGGACTACATCTCCATTCGTCCAGTTAATGTCAATGCTCTGGCTTTCAAGTTTAGCCAGGTCGAGTAATTGGTTGACCAGGCTCAGTAACCGGTCACTGTTTTTATTGATCAGTTGTTTAATTTTATTTTCAGCTTTAAGCTCATTGGCCATTCCTTTTATCACCGTAAGCGGAGTTCTGAATTCATGTGTAAAATTGGTAAAAAAATGACTTTTAAATTGGTTGAGTTGTTGGTAGTAGCTTGTCTTCTGCTCGAGAATTATTTTCTCTTCATAAATTTTATTATTACGAATTCCAAGTAGAATTCCAAACATTAATAAGGTTAGTAAAAATCCGGCAATTAATATGATACTCTCTTTGGATAGATAGGTAAATCCGCCAACAATTAAAAAGCTAAGTGTATACCATAGTGCTGAAACGATGATGGGTGTGAAAGACAATAAAAGGAAGCTGCTGAATTTAATTTTCCGACCGACGGCCCATACAACCAGGGCCAATGAGTAAACAAATAAAAATAGATTGATGACTCTGAAATATTGTAAATATTCGTCATATAGCTTAAAGCTAAGTAGTTTTGTGAAAACAAAGGGCACGGACCCTGTTATTGCTAATAGAATGAGCAATAGTTGACCAAATTTGTAAAAAGTAGGTGAATTATTTTTGACATCAACAAACAGTTGCAGATAGTTAATCAGGCCGGTTAATGTTAATACCGTGCTAATTAAAAAAATCGGTTGAAGCAAATAAATATTTGGCTGTAATTTTGGACTATATTCGAAGTATGGAATGGTTTCTACAATGGTGAATAAATATCCGGTTGAACCAAAAAGAAATATCAGGTAGTAAATGGTAAGTCGATCCCGCAATTTCTGGAAGGTGTCTTTGGGTATCTCCCGTATCGTTAACGGGGGAATGATCGAAGTAATCTGGTTATAATATTTGGTATATATACGGGCTGAATCAATGGGATTCACGATTAAGCTTATCGCATCTTGGCCTTTTCTAATACCCAACGGAAGAAATTCTACTAATGAATCATTTCGTTGAATATAACATTCGATTTCATTCCAGCTATTAGGAAAAAATAGTATTCTTTCCTGGGGGAAGTGTGAAGTATTAATAAACAACGTTCTGGTCCATATGCATTCCGGTAGGGAGCGCAGATTAATATTGGCAATGGGTTGGATGTTTAAATTTTGCCAGTTTGAGGTTGCTTCCGGCCACGACAAGTGGCATGGTGTGTCAATAAATGCTTCTATATGGTCCAGCAATTTAATGCCATCGTAATTCATGGGATGGATGGCAGAAACTTCATTGGTTGGTGAAATTGAATAAATGGTGCCATTTGATTCCTGGTTGATTTGTGGAGGCATGCAGGCCATGCAGGCAGTGCAAGTGACAAATACCAGAGATCTGAGCAATAAAGACACTTTAGGGAAACAGTTAATGACTTTAATAATTGCTTATGATGAATATAACTTAATTATGTGGATATTTTTAATAAATGGAGGTGTAAACTGATGTCGGGAAGGACCTGAATCAACAGGCTACTTAGAGATGATTTATTTTAAGCGAATATTAATTGCGTTCATCAGGGTAAGTCAATACGCCGGTTTGGTTCTTTGAGGACCGATGGATTCTATTCTGGTAGTTCAGATCCTAATTTGAAAATTAGTACTGGGAATTACATCTATACTTCAGGGCTGGATGATCAGCTTTTGACGCCAAAACCTACCCTGGTCGCTGATCGTTAAATAATAAACACCTGCGGGTAGGTACCGTTCCCATTCAAGTTGCCATCCTGTGCCCGTGCGATGTGCGTGACACTGGATTTCTTGCCCATGAACGGACCATAAATGAATGGTTTGCGGTGAAATGTTCGGCAAGCCTTCAATCGTTAAGTGGTTGCGGGCTGGCACCGGATATATAGATAGTTGAGCTATTTGCAGTGCATCCCGGGAGGTCGTTTGGCTTTTGGAATTCCATTTGAAATCTGCCCAGATCCGGTATTCTCCGGGTGAAAGGTCCTGGCTCGTTGTCCATTCAGTGACCTCCAGACTGTCCCCGGTTACAAAATCATACCACCAGCCGGAATGGGTAAATTTGACCTCCGTATTTCGGTTAATAATAGCAAAGTTACCCAGGACGATTACCGTTGAATCCGCGCCATGCAAAGTGATTTGTTTTGACAATTGGGTAACATCCAATTCGAATTGCGGACTATGGAAGGCACCGATGTGATCGCGTAGCTGAAACATCTCCTGGTAGACAGATAATTGTTTTTGCCGGTCAGCCTGATTCAGATAATCCCATCGGATGGGTTTATTCGCCAGCCGGCAATCGTTGTTCACAGAACCATCCGGGCAGGTATTGATGGAATAATCGTAGCCAATTTCTCCAAATTGCCAGATCATTTTGGGACCAGGGATAGCCATTAAGAAAACGGCACTTAAACCGGCGTGCCGCAATCCATTCGGCAGGTTCCGTAAGCTGTATTCATTGTTCTGGTTTCCCTGACCAAGGACTTTAAACATTACCCGTTCCTCATCGTGGCTTTCCATATACGATACGGTGGCAGGTGACGTCCATCCTTTGGTGGTATAAGCAGCGCCGGAGAGGTCACCGTTAAACCCTTCAGCGGCCTGGGTAAATGCTCCTCCAACATTGTTCCATAGCAAAAATCCCTGGTCGGACAGTAAGGTCTCTTCTTCCAGATCGGCAAAGTGTTCAAGGATCAGGATCAAATCCGGATCAACTTGATGCAATTGACCGGCCATCCGGTTGAGGATGGCTACCCGCGAGGGATCATAAGCGGACATCGCCGTATTATTCGTGGTAAGTTTTTGGGTAAAACCCTTGGAAAGGTCAAAGCGGAAACCGTCAATATGGTAGGTGTCAACCCAATAGCGCAGTACCCGGTCCATATATTTTTGGGTGGAAGTACTTTCGTGGTTGAAATCATTAAAAACATTAAATGGGTGCCGGGCTGTTTCGTTCAGCCAGGGATTATTTGCCGCCGGACGATTGAGGGCCGGATCCCAATACAATTGTGCCAAAGGACTTTGTCCGGTCACGTGGTTGAATACCACATCCAGTAAAACGGCCATCCCACGTTGGTGCGCGCCATCAACCAGCGCTTTAAATGCCTCAGGAGGACCATAATATTTGTCCAGAGCCATGTGGAAATCCGGATTATAGCCCCATGATTCGTTGCCTTCAAATTCAGATACCGGCATCAATTCAATGGCATTGATCCCTAATTTTTTCAGATAATCCAGGCTGTCTATTAAACTGTTATAACTATGATCGGCTAAAAAATCCCTGATTAACAACTCATAGATGTTCAACCGGTACCGGTCCGGACGTTGGTAACTACCGTCGGTCCAGGTAAAAGGAACCGCATCGCGGATCCAGGTAATCAGGCCACTGGTTTGGCCGGTAGGGTAAGGAGGAATGGCAGGAAAATTATTGCCAATGGAACCGTCGTAGGCCGGATCCAGGATGAGGGTGGAGTAAGGGTCGGCAATCCGCAGGTTGCCATCAACCAGGTATTGATAAAGGTGCAGGGTATCCGGAGCAAGAAGTGACCATGAGCCCCACCAATAATTTTCGGACGTATCAGGTGTTAATTGCCAGTTCGTGGAGGGCAGCCAATGCGATGAGGAACCCAGTAGGTGGATGAATTTTTTTTGAGGTGCTTCGAGCAATACCTGGACCTGATTACCTTCCAGGATATGAATCCCTGGTTCCATACCCGCAGGAATGGCTTGCGCTTCCTTCCTGACAGGCTGAGTGTAATAAACGGAGTCTTGCCAGGTTGAGTCATTGGTTTGTACAATCAGCTTTAGCCAATGATCGCCCGGTTGGGAAGTGAAGTAATTCTCATATTCCTGAATTTGAAAAGCACGCTCCAGGGTGTCTGAATTTTCAATGACATAATAGTTGGCGGGCTGGTTGGTTTGGATGTTGATCAAAAAGGAATCGGTTGCGGGTATTACCAGAATGCTGGATGGCGAATTTTTTTTCACCGCCAGTCCTTCGGTTACCGGATAAAGAGGAACGAAAATATCACCACCCGAGGAGGTTTTACCGGTTTTGCTCCCATCACGATTTCGAAAAACAAAAGCAAGTTCTTTAACTTCTTCTGAGGGAGGAACACCAAAAAAGTCCGGAATGTAGAATGAAATGGTATGCAGGTCATTGCCCAGATTGGACATCTTGACCTTTGGATCATCCTGGCCCCACATGCCCTGGACGTACCGCCATCCATTTGGACCGCTGAGGTTGGTGATGAGCCCGGCATGCATATAGACCTGAGATTCGCCGGTCAACCCTTTACTGCCTTCACGGGCATTAAACAAGACCGTAATGGTATCCTCAATGGTTGCAAAAGGAGGACTAAGGGTTACAATTTGAGACCCGGCCTTAAAACCGGTCAGCACTGATGCTAAAAATGTAATGTATATAACTCTTAAATTCAGCATTTAATTGAAATGATGTAAGGGTTATTGCTAATCAGGTTGTTTGTTGCCGGTCAACATTTGATATCCAACAAACTTATTTAATCAATCCGACCAGCTCTAAAACAGAAATCGTATTTTTGCAGTATTAAGGGACTAAAATAAAGAAAACGTATGCGTAAGTTATTTTATTTACTGACTATTTGTGCGATGGTTTGGATGCTTGGATCCTGTGGGTCCAATTCCGGTGAATCCAACTCGCAGGAATCCATGGATCAGCAGGAGGCGGCCACTGACCGCGCGATGGATACCACTTCAGTGCACGGCAATGGAAAGGAATATACCAGTGCTTATGTCTGTCCGATGCACTGTGAAGGAAGTGGAAGTGACGAGCCCGGAAAATGCCCGGTTTGTGGGATGGATTACGTCGCTCAGGCTGACCATATAAAGGATGGACACAGCCACGAGAACTAAGCGATAATAATTAAGGTTATGAAGAAGCTGATCGATTCCAGGTCAGCTTTTTTTATATAAGTTAATTAATTGATTTGTACCGGAGGAGTAAAAACATTAACACATTCATGTTATAGAAATAGCCCATATGTAATGACCTATAAACACCATTTGAATAGTTGTTAAAAAATTTATATACAAAGTATATATTATTGATATTGAGGTATTTAGATATTCATATAATGAAATATTAACAGGTGTTTTTATATTTAAATTTCCTCTATAAAAGAAATGATAATTCCTTTTTTCCTGCTATTTTAGCCTCCTCTAACTACATGAACGGGATCCATCCGGATCTTTCTCACCTTAGGATAACTACAACACCTGCCTAGCAGGAAAAGACGAGATTTTTTAATAAGACGATTTTCTAATCTAACTACTTGTGCAGGAAAGCACAGGTCGAATGATGCCTATGGGATGTGATTACACTTCACCATGTGTTTCTGTGAATGCGCTATTGGGTACCGCAAAGTGTATCTCGCTAATGACCGTGAATTGGTTATTACGGAGCATTGAGCCAATGGACCGTGGGCAAAAATTGGACCTGCTACTTAACCACTCGCAACAAAACGGATTCAAAAATCCAGCTTTATGAGAAGTGCCTACCGTTACATATGGATTTTGGCTGGTTTGAGTGTCATGGCGATGGCTGGGACATTATTGAATTTTAGAACCAACAACACCCATTCACTATCCAGTCCAATCGCCCAGCCGAAACCGCCCACATCCCTGGAGATGCCCATGATGGCTACCGCATTGACCATGGGAGATGTCATGTTTACTGGCTATCAGTCTGATGATCCGGACGAATTTTCATTTGTTCTACTTACGGACATAATGGCGGGTACTACCCTTACATTTACAGACAATGGGTGGTTGTCAGCAGGAGGATTTAGGGCAGGAGAGGGAACCTTGACTGTAACTTTCGTGAACGATTTTACCTGTGGTACATCCCTCGTTGTGTCCAATCAGGGTGGCAGTTGGACTGTTAGCTCTTCAAGTGGCGCCATTGCAACAGTAGTTTCTGCAGGTTCATTTCAACTTTCAACATCTGGTGATCAAATATTTGCTTATCAAGGCACGGCTCCCACCGGTGTTGATCAATCGCACTTTGTGGCTGCGATTCAAATGAACGGCACCTGGGATTCCAATGCGACCAATGAAAATACATCTGCACAACCTTCTGTATTTTCCATGTCTGGCCTTGGCTTAGCTATTTCACCTGAACGGGATAACGCTCAATACGATTGTAGTACCATTTCAGGTTCACCAACAGATCTACGCGCAGCAATAATCACGACCCCTAACTGGGATTCAGACAACAGTAATGTTTTTGATCTGGGTGATTTCTGTGATTTTTGTTGTGGTTCGGGACCTCCGGTTACGGCTCCCTCACAGGTAGAGGTTAATCAAATGTTTAACCTGGATATCGGCATCACGCCGCCGACTGGCGTTTGGGAGCTGTATGGTTCAGCGGGATGTGGCGTTGGTGCCCCCTTGCAAACAACCACCGGAACCAGCTTTACAGTGACGGCACCGGCAAGTGCTGGTATTGCTACCTATTATATTAAGGAGTCAACCGAAGATTGTTGTACACCCATCGACATCTGTGTGGTTAATCCGGATCCATCGGTCATTTGTACCGACTGTAATTCCGATCCACTGGTGTGCGGGGATTGTTTTTTACCGGCACCTACCGATAACCCGGATCTGACGGCAACGTGTGATGACCTGCAGATGGTCTTTATTCTGGATGAATCCGGATCCATTGGTAACTCCGGTGCAACGAATGATGTACGGGACGGTGTTTTGGCCTTTATGAACGCTTTGAATGGCAGTGGCGTCGAAATGGCGATCATTGAATTTAATGCTACTTCCAGACTGGTTACCAACTATCAGTTGATCAATAACGCACTGATTGCCAGTGTTACCGGATATTTCAACGGTGTTCCTTTCAATGGCCAGACCTACAGCCCAAGTGGCAACACCAACTGGCATGATGCCATCAATGACGCGGACAATCTGGCTATTCAACCTGATTTGTTGATATTCTTCACGGATGGAGAACCTACCGCATATGGCACCACTTCTTCGACAAACTGCTCGGGCAATGCCTCGGTGGTCAACCCGGTGAAGATTGCCAACAAAATGAAAAACGAAGGCACCCACATGTTCATGCTGGGAGTGGGAACCGGAATCAACAGTACCAACCTGCAAGCAATGAGCGGTCCTACCCAATACATGAATGGAGTCAATTCCATCGGTACCTCCGATTGGACAATTGAAAACTTTAGCACCCTCGCCCAATGTCTGGAGGATTTTGCTTATGAGCTTTGTGCCACGTCACTCAGTCTGCAGAAAACGGTTATTAACTCATCCTGTGATGTGGTGACCTTCCAGTTTGTAGTCAGAAATCTGGGCGTATCCAATGTGGCTACTTCCGTGGTGGTAAAAGACACATTTCCTGCCGGATTCGCATCCGTGATGCACAGTGGTCCGGAAACCGTTTGTATCGGCAATGCTTGTGCACCCATGCAGCCGGCTAATACCTTTTGTTGGACCGTTGGCGATTTGCCGCCTTTGACGAGCGATACCCTGCAAATAACGGTAACCGCATTAACCTCCGGTAGCAAAATAAACACCGCTTGGGCTACTTCCTCCACCGCGGATACGGTATCCTCAACCTATGATGCCAGCGGAATAACGACGGACAATACCAATCCTGTAATTACTTGTCCTGCAAACATTACTGTTCAGTGCACACAATCTACGCTTCCGGCCGTGACGGGTACCGCTACGGCTACCGATGACCAGGATCCTACTCCAACCATCACCTATTCGGACGTAACTGCCGGTACAGCGCCTTGCATTACCATCACCAGAACCTGGGTGGCTACCGATGATTGTGACAATTCAGCCAGTTGCGTACAAACCATCACGGTTGAAGACAATACCCCGCCAACCATAAACTGCCCGGCGAATCTTACCCTGAATTGTGGAGCCGATACATCAGCGGCTGCAACCGGAATGGCAACGGCATCGGATAACTGCATGCCAAGCCCTACAGTTACCCGTTCCAATCAGGTTACACCAGGTCCTTGTGCCAATACCTTCTCCATTCAAAGGACCTGGAGAGCGGTTGATGCCTGCGGTAATACCAATACCTGCGTGCAATCCATTATTGTTCAGGATACCACGCGTCCAACCATTGTCTGCCCGGCTAATGTGACTTTATATTGCCCGGCGGACACCAGTGCTGGAGCGAATGGAATGGCCACAGGTATGGATAATTGTAACAACCCGGTATCCGTTTCCCATAGCAATCAAATCATTCCTGGAAGTTGTCCGGCGAATTATACCATCAACCGGACCTGGCGCACGTTGGATGCCTGTGGTAATTCTAATAGTTGTGTTCAGGTTATCCAGGTATTGGATACTACCCGGCCTACGATTAATTGCCCGGCAAATACGACGGTCTATTGCCCGGGAGATACCAGTGTTGCTGCAACCGGAACAGCTACGGGAACCGATGTTTGCAGTGAGCCGGTAATGATCTCACACAGTAACCAGATCGTGCCGGGAAGTTGCCCTTCCAATTACACAATTAATCGCACGTGGCGTTCAGTGGATGGCTGCGGGAACTCAAATACCTGTGTGCAAGTCATCCAGGTTCTTGACACCACCAGACCCGTAATTTCCTGCCCTCCGAATCTGACGCTGGATTGTCCGGCGGATACCAGTGCTGCCATGACGGGCATGCCTACCTACTCCGACGTATGCAGTACGGTAAGTCTGTCCCATTCCAACATGGTAACCCCAGGTTCGTGCGGCAATACGTTTACCACCAATCGGCAATGGAGGGTAGTGGATGCATGTAATAATTCCAATTCATGCGTTCAGATCATCGTGGTTCAGGATACGACCCCACCTCAATTGCCTACACCACCCAATGATACAACCGTAAGTTGCCCAATCGATGTTCCACTTCCGATTCCGTTAGTCGCCACAGACGAATGCAGCGGGCCAATATTTGTTTTCCCACCGGTTGACCGTTTTGCATCTTCCTGTGATTACATCATCACCCGGACCTGGACCTTTACGGACAATTGTGGCAATGTGGATAGTGTACAGCAACATATCCGGGTCGTCGATTCCATCAAGCCCTACTTCATCGATGTCATACCGAATGATACCATTTATTATTCATGTCAGGATACGTTGCCAACTGTTTTACCGGATGGCATGGACAACTGTGGAAGTGTTGCGGCAGAATATGTGGATGTTGATCTTCCTTCTCCCTGTCCGGGTAACCCCAGTGTGCGAGCCATTCAACGGACGTACACCATCCGGGACTTTTGTGGCAATGACAGCATTTATGTCAACTGGCTGTTTTTTGTAGATACGACGCCACCAGTGATCACTCCGGCGCGGGATAGCATTGTCACCTGTGATGGTGCGGGCAATACGGCAGCTTATAACGACTGGATCGCACAACATGGCCGGGCTACCGCCACGGATGACTGTGGTCCAGTGACGTGGAGCTTTATGGTTATTTATTCCAATGATCTATGCGGTGCCACTCGTGAGGACAGTGTCATTTTCATTGCTACCGATCTCTGTGGATTGGCGGATACGACGGGTGCTAAATTCATCATTATTGATGAAACGCCTCCTACCATCACTCCGGCCAGCCCAATAACCATTGATTGTGCATCAGGTCCTGAAGCTTTGAACAATTGGATAAACACGCACGGGGGAGCAACCGCGACGGATGCATGCAGCGCCGTTACCTGGTCCAACAATTTTGGTGGATCACCCAATGCCTGTGATAATAATAATAGTATACCGGTTACATTTTATGCCACCGACGATTGCGGAAATGTAGATTCTACGACAGCGGATCTGACCATTCAGGACGATACACCACCGGTGATTAATCCGGAAGCCCGGGATACCATGGTTCAATGCGAGGGTGGCGCCACCGATGCTTACATGGATTGGTTAAACAATCATGGAGGTGCGATGGCCACCGATGATTGCGGCGCAGTAGGATGGTCCTACGTCGAACTATCAAATAATCCGGGTTGTGGTCTCACCAGAATTTATGATGTACGTTTCTACGCCACCGATGCGTGTGGTAACCGGGACAGTACGGATGCTACTTTCTCCTACATTGATACCGTGCCTCCCGTATTGCCGACTCCTCCCAATGATACCCTTGTTGGGTGCCCACAGGATGCACCATTGCCATCACAACTTATTGCAATGGATGGTTGTTCCGGAACATCTATACCCGTTGTTTCAACAAGGCTTCCATTCACCCCATCCTGCGATTTCTTTATTACCGAGCAATGGATTTTTGTTGATCCCTGTGGCAACCGGGATACGCTTGAACGGCTAATCCATGTTAAAGATTCTTTGCCTCCGGTCTTTCCGGGATTGATCAGAGATGACTCATTATTCTTCGATTGTACCGATACGTTACCAACCGTTTTACCCCAGGCTTCAGATGCCTGTGGTTCGGTGTCATCCTCCTATGAGGACGTCGATCTTCCCAGCTCTTGTCCGAGTGAGCGCATTATCCAGCGAGCCTACACGACCAACGACTTCTGTGGCAACAGCGATGTTATCGTCAATTATCTGGTCTTCCGTGACCGTACAGCACCCGTCCTGACATCTGCCAGAGATACCGTTGTTGATTGTGATGGGGCTGGCAATACGGCAGCTTTTGCTCAATGGATCGCCTTGCATGGGCGGGCTACGGCTACTGATGATTGTGGAATGATAACCTGGGATACCATGACCATATCGCGCACCCTATTGTGTGCGGTGACCCGGATTGATTCCATGCTCTTCATTGTTATGGATGATTGCGGCAATGCAGATACGACACAAGCCAATTTCATTATCCGGGATATTACCCCACCGGTGATTACTCCGGCCAATGATACAGCCATCGATTGTTCCGTACCGGGAGGAATCTCGGGTTGGCTGGCCATCAACGGAGGGGCTACAGCAACAGAAGAATGTAGTAGCGTCACCTGGAGCAATAATTATGGTTCAGCTCCCGGTGCTTGCGGAGCACAACCGGTGTTGGTGACCTTTTATGCCATGGATGCCTGTGGGAATATTGATTCGACGACGGCTATGCTGAGCATTCAGGATACGATACCGCCAACGATCACTTCTCCTGCCCGGGATACGATGGTCCAATGTGAAGGCGGGGCAACGAATGCCTATATGATGTGGGTGAATAACCATGGTGGTGCTGCAGCGATGGATGATTGCGGAGCCATCAGCTGGGACACCATGGCATTAAGCTCCACCATGCCTTGCGGACAGACCAATAGTTATGTCGTTCGTTTTTATGCCGTGGATGTATGTGGTAATCGTGACAGTACGGATGCTACATTTACCTACATTGATACGGTAGCGCCGGTACCTCCATCACCTCCGGCTGATGTTACGGTAGCTTGTGTCACCGATGTTCCTACGCCGGTTAGCTTAAACGCGAACGATGCATGTGAAGGAACCATTGCGGGGGTAGTATCACAAATCCTCGATGACTCCACATGCGTCAATGGAAAGACCATTCGTTATCAGTGGGTATTTACGGATGGCTGTCTGAACTCAAGTACAGTTACCCAGACCATCGTAGTCAAAGATTCGATTGCGCCGGTCATAGCTGGTGTTGTGGATGGAGCCATGTATACGGTTAACTGCGACGATCCGGTTCCCACCTTTACGGTGACTGCCAGCGATAATTGCGGTTACTACAGCCTGATCATGTCGGATAATATGATGGGAGGGGCGTGTGCTTCAGAATCTATGATTGAGCGTACCTGGATTGCACGCGATACTTGTGGCAATGCGGATACCGTGACGATTACGATTGCAATCGTCGATACCATTTCACCCGTTGTCCAGGTACCTGCAGATACGATGATATACTGTACTGCAGATACCAGTGTGGCCAATCTGGGGGATGCCATAGCTACGGACAATTGTGGAATGCCTGCTCTGGGTCACATCAACCAGATTATTCCGGGTTCTTGTCCCCAAGAATACACGATCAGAAGGATATGGACTGCGGTAGATGCTTGTTTGCACGTAACGATGGATACCCAGTTGATTCAGATTATCGATACCGTAGCACCGATCTTGGTTACACCGCCCATTGATACGACCATAGAGTGTGACGAAATGACGATGTCCTTGCTGCAAAGTTTCCTGGATCGGCATGGTAATGCCATGGCCACAGACGAATGTGGTGCAGCAGTGACCTGGACCTACCGGTACATGGTGGTACCGAATGCCTGTGATCCGAGTGGAAGCAATACGTTCCCAGTCACCTTTATCTATATGGATGAGTGCGGTAATCAGGATTCGGCCATGTCAATGATCACCATCGTTGATACGCGCCCACCGACGATTACTGTTGAAGCGGCGGATACCACCGTGAACTGTGATGGGGCAATGAATATGTCCGATTTTGATACCTGGGTTGCCAACATGGGAGGTGCTGAAGCTACCGATGACTGTGGAGTAGTCAATTGGCGATATGAGATCCTGGGTACACTTGATCAGTGCGCGGCTACTCGAATAGATACGGTACGGTTCATCGTATCGGATTTGTGTTCCAATGAGGATACGACGATGGCATTATTTATTGTCATCGATACGACTCCTCCGATGATTATTATACGGGACACCATGATTCTGTGCGATCAGGACACTTCGGTAAGTAATCTTGGCGGACCAACGGTTATTGAAGATTGCGGCAGCAGTACGCTCTCTCATACCGATATGGTAACGCCAGGAACCTGTCCACAGGAGGCGACAATTACCAGAACCTGGGTAGCCGTCGATGAATGCAATAATTCCAGTACCGTTGTACAGACAATTGACGTGATAGATACGATTCCACCGGATGTCGTGTGTCCTGCTCCTTCATTTGCTTCCTGTACAGCGGACGAAATACCAATCATCACCAGCTGGGCTCAATTCCTGGATAGTTTGGGAAGTGCCACAGACAATTGCAATCTGGATACCACCACCTTTGGTTATGTCGGATTCCGGACGGTGATCCAACCTACACGTCGCCTGGTTTACCGCGAATATCAGATAGGAGATGGTTGTGGCAATTTTGGGAGCTGTGAACATTTGATTATTGTGCAAGATGTCACTCCTCCCGATGCCCGTTGCGTTGATACATTACGCGTCATGGCTGATGTAAATGGCGTGGCGATCATTTCGGTTGACGCCATCGATAATGGAAGTACCGATAACTGCGGCATCGATTCAATGTGGTTGGATCGTTCGGGATTCAGTTGTTCGTTCTATTATAATATTGATCTCGTGCGCGTGACCACCCTTTACGTGCGGGACTTTGCAGGAAACATTTCCACCTGCCAGGCAACGTTGATCATCACTTGTCCTTGCCCGCCAAGCCCATTACCACCTACCTGTAATGATGAGATCACGGTAAGCCTGGGTTCGAACTGTAGTTTTGAAGTGGATGCATCCGTGATTATGCAGAATTACGTGGAAGGCTGCGATGATCCCTATAAGGTTACACTCACCAATAGCTCGAACGTCAATATCGGCAATGTGGTGACTGAAAATGAAATGGGCCAGGATCTTATATTCAACATCATCGACACGACCAATGGAAACCGTTGCTGGGGTCATGTTCATGTTGAAGATAAAAGGCCGCCGCAAATCATCTGCGAGGATCAAACCGTCAGTTGTATTGATCCGATACCAGCCTTGCCTCAGGTGGAGGAAAACTGTAGCTTCCAACCCAAGCTGGATCTTTTGGAGGAATCGTGGACGGACTACAATTGCAGCGATAATACTGAATTAGCAGGTGTGATGCACCGAAAGGTACGGGCGACAGATCCCTGGGGCAATTTCCGTGAATGTGAACAGGATATTTATGTGCGGCGAGAAAGTCTGGATGACCTGTATTGCCCCGCAGATACGGTTCTTGAATGCTGTACCAAGGATGCCGAAGGTGTTTACAAATTATGGGATACCACGTATGTGTGGATCGATGACCAAGGCTATCCGCATCCTAAACCTCTCGTTTTTGATGGTAAGGTTGCCGGCCTGGTCGATGTGCCATACCTGGTGGTTCGTGGGGATACCACGTATGTTTGGGATATCCAACACGGCTGTAACATCATCGTGGACTATCAGGATGACGTGATCGGATTATGTGAGCCTTCCTACATGATCCGGCGAAACTGGATCATCAAGGACTGGTGCCGCGGTACCGAAAGGCATTGCACACAATTAATCAAAATTGTTGACAATACCCCGCCAGTGGTGAAGGGACCGGAGGTAATAAAAGTTGCTGTAGATGCCCATGACTGTAAAGCTACTGTGGTCCTGAAAAGACCGGAGTTGCTGGAGGAATGCGGCTTTAAGTTCTATAAGAATGACCCGGCTAAAGCGGAAGCTTTAATCAAGGTAGCCTATGAGTTAACTTACCTTGGAGCAAAAGGCAAGGTAGTCAGTATGCAGGGTAATATCGGCGTTGGGAAGGAGGAGCATATTTACTTGCCTGAAGGAGACTATGAGATTCATTATTACATTACCGACGGTTGCTGGAATACACGCGAAGTGACCCAGTCTGCGTGGGTTGTCGATGACGTGGCGCCTGTCCCTGTCTGTGACGAAATCACCCAGGTTACGCTGGATCCCGACAGTTGTTGGGCCAGAGTCTATGCCAAAGATTTGGATGATGGCAGTTACGATGGTTGCTGTGATCAATTGCATTTTGCAGTTGCTAGCATGAACGAAATTGATTACTGGCGTAACTATTGGAGGGAGCAACTGAATGCATGTAATCCTGAACTCTACCATTACGATACGCTGGCCAGAGAAAAATTGATCGATCATTGGATCGACTGCTATGTGTTCAATGATTACGCGGACATTACGGGTTGTCAGGAGGAACAATTGGTTTTGCGTGTCTACGAAGCATGTGACTTGCCTTATTACGATTCCCATGTATTTAAAGGCACAGAGCATGACTGGTATTGTTGGAATCTTTATAACGACTTCGCCTGTTATTTCCGGTTGAATTATGATTCAGTAAATCATTATCAACGGCCTCGTCCAAACTTGTGTGACGAAAATTATGCGACAACCTGCATCAATGCCATGACCGAGAGTCCCAACATGCCGTATCGCAATCAGTTGTGTTGCTCGTATCCGACGCAGGAGTTGCAGCAAAAGTGGGTATTGATGCAATCACTTTATCCGGAGTTGGTCGAATTGAGTGCCAGCAGATGGTGGTTCCCGCACCTGTCCAGTGATTGTATGATCCAATTGCGTAAGGACGATAAGCAGGCTCCGATCGTTGAAGCTCCGGCGGACGTAACCGTTTACTGTGATGGAGTTCCTTATTGGGTGGAAGTTCCTTTCAAAGCAGGTGAAAGTGGGAATTATGTTCTTCATGGTCCACGTTTTGCATGGAATGTATGCAGCCCTGAAGGTGATTACCTTTCAACAGGCAGTTGTCCGGAGAGCGGATGGTACAATGATGAGATCGGTGGGCGTTGCTGTCTGGAAATTCCCTGGGATGGAGGCGTCTACGGCTACTACCAGGGGCCAAAATACGATTACTACAATGGAGAAGGTTGTGGATATGTCATTTGGGCTCCCGAAGGCGAAGAATTGAAAGGACATGCAACCTGGAAGCCAACCTATTGTATGCTATGGTTATGGCTGGATAAATTCGATCAACAAGGTGGCGGTAAACCAAAAGTATCCGGTGATGAGCCTGTTATCACCGATAATTGCACACCATTCGAAGATTTGTTGATTGACTATTCAGAAAGCGGTGGATTAAATGAATGTGGAGTTGGAACGTTAACGAGAACCTGGAAAGTCCAGGATGGTTGCGGAAACAGCAGTGAAGGCCACCAGACGATTCATGTTTTGCCTAGGAGTGACTTTGAAGTTATTTTCCCGGCGGATGTGACCGTAACCTGTGAACAACCGGGTTCCCTGGCGGCAGACCGTACTGGAGCAGGGGCGCCGCTAATCACTGATGACGACTGTGAGTTAATCGGCATTAACTACGAAGATGAAATCTACCATGGTGAAGGTGGATGTTATCAGATACAACGTACATGGAAGATTATTGATTGGTGTGTATTTAATGCAGATGTGACCAAGCATCATGCACAGTATCCTGATGTGATTGTGGATGACCGCGTGTATGCGGGAAGTGACAGATCATGTATTTACCGCTATCTGAAGGATAATGGGGATGGGTACATGGTGTACACTCAATGGATCAATGTCGTGGATGAAGTGGCACCACAGATTTCATGTACACCTGATACCGTGTTGTGTACTTATGATGCACTTTGTGCAGCAGACACGGTACGATTGACACTGGGTATAGCAACGGATAATTGTACGGATAGTGCTTCAATAGATTATCGATACAGTGTTCGCGCACTTGATGAACCGGTTGCATTGATCTATGGTACTGGCCGTGAATTGCATGAAGTGTTGGGTTACGGCGAATATGTAGTGACTTTGATTGCTGAGGACCTTTGTGGAAATGCGGACACCTGCTATACGCAGCTGCAAATTAGGGATTGCAAATCGCCAACGCCATATTGTCATGATGGAATTGTGACGGTGTTAATGAATGTTGGCGGTTCAGTAACTGTTTGGGCAAAAGATCTGGATGCCGGAAGTTATGACAATTGTACAGCTAAAGATTCACTCCAATTTAGTTTTACTGAAGATGGCGAAACACCAAGTAGGACATACACTTGCAATGACTTACCCAACGGTAAACGGAATGTATTTAATGTAGATATCTGGGTCATTGATCAGGATGGCAACCGGGATTATTGTACGGTGAGCTTGGAGATTCAGGACAATTCAGATGCATGTTCGGACATCAGCACACCATTACAGGTCGTCGAAGGAACGATTGCAACCGAACAGGGCGCTGGAGTAGAACATGTTGAAGTACAAGTGCCCCAAATGAATCCCGCAGTGACTAACGCTCAGGGTAAATACGTTTTGGAAGGATTGGAAGAACAGAATGAATACAAACTGAATCCATACCGAAACGACCAGATGTTGAATGGAGTATCAACACTGGACTTGTTGAAAATCCAAAAACACATCCTTGGTATAGAGTCTTTGGAGACACCTTATCAGTTGATTGCTGCGGATATCAATAATTCGGAATCTCTAAGCGTGGTCGACTTACTGGATCTGCGTAAGGTGATCCTTGGAATATTGGATACGTTCCCGAACAACAGGAGTTGGCGCTTCGTAGACCGATCCTATGTATTTGCAGATCCGACCAGTCCCTGGGGTTATCCTGAAAACAAGCAGGTAAGCCCATCGAAAGACAGCGGTAATGCCGACTTCATTGGAGTAAAAGTAGGAGATGTGAACGGATCTTCGCAGCCTAATGGCCTTGCCGGAATTGAAGTCCGGGAAGAAGGTAAATTCTGGTTATCGGTTGACGACCGTCAAGTCGTGGCCGGAGAAACTGTGGATATTCCGGTTTATGCGGAGACAAAGGGCTCGGTGGAGGGCTGGCAATGGACCTTCGAAGCTATGCACGCACAAATTATAGAAATATATGGCGATGCGATTGGTCTGACCAAGGATAATATTGGGTACCAGCATTCGAAAGAAGGCGTGGTTACTATGAGTTGGAATTCCTTGGAACCAGTGAATCTACCAACGGGGACGCCAATGTTTTCGATTCGCTTAAAGATGGATCAGGAAGGTTGGTTGAGTGATGTATTAAGGGTGCACTCAAGGTACACACCTGCCGAAGCTTATCTGGGTAATGATGAGGTCGTAGGGGTCAGCATGAAATATCATCGCGGTGGCGATGTATTGACACAGGCGGTTCCTAAACTTTATCAGAATACACCAAATCCATTTATTGAATATACGATCATTGGATTTGAGATCCCGGAAGCATCCGATCTGGTGTTAACCATTCTTGATATGTCAGGAAAGATCGTTAAGCAAGTCCGTGGGTATTATGGTAGGGGTTATCATGAGATTGAAGTGAAAGCCAATGAACTTTCCCGTTCGGGAGTATTACACTATCAATTACAAACCAAAGATTATGTTCAGGTGCGAAAGATGATCATGATCAAATAAACCATTGTGAACCAGAAAAAATAGAGGATGCCCCGGATTTTTTTTGATCCGGGGCATTTTAATTTGTAGATCTGATTTAATGTATAAAAGCTGGCAATTGAATAGATTGAACATATATATAGAAGTTATATAAATTTATATTATA
>Ga0116163_1000967_pt1 | contig 18587 bp, 22 predicted proteins | sample AD_UKC107_MetaG_FD_89889 | JGI IMG/M metagenome (GOLD analysis project Ga0116163, IMG submission 89889) | Active sludge microbial communities of municipal wastewater-treating anaerobic digesters from Hong Kong - AD_UKC107_MetaG | ecosystem: Engineered > Bioreactor > Anaerobic > Digestate...
ATCATTTCATTCCGCTATATTTGGATTTGCCTGGTGTACGAATTCTTTACCCTTGACGACAAACTGCCCACCACAAATGGTCGAATCTACCTTTCCCCTTAGCATCAAACCATCATAAGGTGTATAATCGGTATTCATATGCATCTCTTCCAAATTCACCTTCCATGCATAATTGGGATCATAGATCATGATATCCGCATCAGATCCAGGGAACAACGTTCCTTTAAAGGGATAATAGCCAAATATCTTTGCAGGCATGGTACTAAACAGGTTGGTTAAATCCTCCACAGTGATCCCGTCGTTTTCCAGCATCATCACATTATACAAGAGCGGGAAACTTAACTCAACACCCGGCAAACCGTTTGGCATGTTTAAATAATCCTCTTTGTACTTTTCTTTTACATAAGAGGGGAAGGGGCAATGATCAGAACCAATAGTACTGATAAACCCTTCAACCAAATATTTCCTTAACAGCCTTCGTTCTTCTTCGCTTCTTAAAGGCGGACAGACAGTATAAAGATACGATTGTTCGCCTAACAAATAAGTATCGTTTAAATACAGGTATTGAGGGCATGTTTCAAGAAAGATTTGTTTTCCCAGTTGTTTTCCAAAGCACTCATTCACCCGTTTCACCGTTTCACCACTTGAAACATGGGCAATATACACCTTGCTGTCAGCGTCAACCGCAAGCTGACATACTCTGAGTACCGCTTCTTTTTCAGTGAAGGAGCTGCGAATCTTGTTGGCATGTGAGGGCAGGACTTTCCCCTTAGCCTCATATTCTTTTCTTTTGTAACTGATAATGGCATCATTTTCAGCGTGTACCATCAGCATCACTCTTGTGCCCCTGATGGCTTTTAACAAGTCGTAGATATATCCGTCATTTGTCATTCTGCCGGTTTCGCTGTAGGTTGTAAATAACTTTATGGACCGTAGTTTATTTCGAACGGCCAATTCAACCAACTCAACCGGTGAAATCTGCGGATCGGCAACGGTTAAATGCAACTGTGTGTTGACACAGGATTTAGAAGCTTCTGTTTTGCGTTTATCAACCAATTTTTGAAGTTGATTCGTATCGGATGTAATAACCTCTGTAAAATCAAATAGTGTCGTGTATCCTCCAAAAGCAGCGGCTTTCGAACCGGATTCGAAATCATCCGCAGATCGATGTTCACCCAAATCCAATGCAAAATGGACATGGGGTTCGATTAAACCCGGAAAGACATACATATGCCCCGCATCGTAGATTTCTTTGGTTTCGGGGATCATCATCTTCGCATCAACAATGCTGGCTATCTTTCCATCTTTAATACAAACGTGAATGCGAAAACTTCTTGAACCCTGAACAATGGTTCCGTTTTGAATAACCAGATCGTAAGCCGGCTGCTTCGGCATATTAAGGCCTCCCTCCCATGGTTAAGGCCATTACGGATTTGGCAGTATGCAGTCTATTTTCGGCCTCATCATAAACAACGGACCATTTCCCATCAAGCACCTCATCAGTTACTTCACGGTTTCTGTCCGCTGGCAACGCATGCATATAAATAGCGTGTTTTTTCGCCATTTCCATCTTTTTACGATCACATATCCAGTCCTTGTGTTTGGCCTGCTCCTCTCTGATTGCCGCTTCATTCTCCCCAACATAAAAACCGCCCCAATTCTTAGCAATAATCACATCGGCATCTTTAAATGCATCAGCCATATCATGAGAAACTTCCAACTTTGTACCCGCTTGTTCAGCATTCTGTTTGGCTTGTTCCATAATATCAGGCATAAGGTTGAACCCTTCCGGATATGCCAATGTCACATCCATACCGTATCTTGGGAACATTAAAATCTGCGACTGAGGAACCGACAAAGGTTTCAAATGACTTTCCGCATACGCCCAGGAAATAACCACTTTCAACCCTCTCAAGTTTCGGTCAAATTTCTCCTGAATAGTCATAGTATCCGCTAAAACCTGAAAGGGGTGATAAACATCATCCTGTAGATTTAATAGCGGGGTATTAGAATGTTTAGCTATGGCCTTGAGATATTTGTTTCCTTCACCATGTAAACAATGGCGAATGGCAATCCCATGCCCAAAACGGCTTAATACAATTGCAGTATCCCTTGGCGCTTCGCCATGGGCAAGTTGCATATGAGCAGGCGCTAAAAAGTGGGCATGTCCACCCAATTGTGTCATTCCCGCTTCTATTGAATTTCTCGTTCGAGTAGATTCGTCATAAAAGATCATAAAAAGGGTCTTATCGGGAAGGTATCTGGTTGGTTCTCCAAGGGCAAAATTTTTTTTCAAATCATAGGATACATCCAGCATCAGGTCCAATTCATCTTTGCTAAAATCTTGAGTCGTAATAAAATCCCGGTTTCTAAACATTATTCCCATACCATACACTCCCTTGATAATTTTTTAAAAAACAAAAACACCCAACAACCTAAAGGGGTTGACGATGGGTGTTTAATTATACCATTTATTTTGTTAACCTTTCAATTGGATGGCTTGCTGTAATATTTGATCTGCAGTTTGAACGGTTCTGGCATTCAGCTGTATGGCTCGTTGATATTTGATAAGATTGACCATTTCTTTGGAAATATCTACATTGGAAATTTCAAGTGCTGAGGGTATTAAATTCCCCGTTAATCCGCGTCCGGGTTTATAAAGACCATAAAAATTCTCATCTAATGCCCCATTTGTAATGGGTATCTCATATAAAAGAGGATTGGATGAGGTGTGATTTAATGCTTCTGTTGACCTTAAGGTAGCTAAAGGAATAAAGCCCAAACGTAATTGTTCTCCATTGGAATAGTTACCTAACAGATAACCTGAAGATGAAAACTGAATTCCAGTTAGTGATCCTGGTTCTCTGCCTTCTTTTTGTGTGGCAGTAACATCTGAAGTCAGTGCACTTTGAACCAAATTTTCTGATTCCCATGCCACTTCAATCGTGTTGTCTTCAGAATATTCAAAAACAAATGATTTCATCGTATCAATGATATTACCATCTGGGTCAACAATAGCATAAGATTCAACATTCCCGGAGTAATCAAACAAAATACGTACACCATTTGTCTCTATTTCGCCTTCTCCTTTTGTGGATAAGAGATAAGTTCCTGATTCGCCCTTAAGAGAAATCGATTGAATATTTCCATCATCTTGAAGATCCGGTTTTAAATTCCATTCTCCCACTTTGATTTTTTCGAAGATAAAGGGCAATTTGTCTTTGAGACCATAAGAACCAAAAATATCAGCATACGTGGTCACTTCCGGTGAAATGTAGTGGACATTCCCCAAAATCTCCCCTTTTTCAACCGTGATGATTCGATTATTGGGCAAATTAAGGGTTAAGTTATTCATTATCTCTCCGGAATCCGTTAGTAAATCGCCAGAAGGCGAAAAAACCACTCCGGTTACATTGGGAGTAGATTCAATCACTTCCCCTGCCTCATTCTTAATTACGATACTCATTTCATATGCTTCATAATCTCTTCCCAAATCTTGATTGAGCATGGCGTAATCTCTTGAAAATTGCAATAAAATATCATATGAATCCCCTGTGTTATCAAAGCCTTCGATTTTTACTTTTTCAGTTGGTCCCACTTGGGCGTTCAATATCCCCGAAAAGTCGACTGCCTCAGTTTTTTTTGAGGAGATCTCCTGTAAATCTTCCAAAGTCATCGGGGTCAGATTTTTTAGGTAATCCAACTTCTCCTGCTGAGTTGCTTTTTTCATCTCTTCTTCAGTCGGAATATCTCCAATCACAATATTGCCATTTCCATCATCTTTACCTAGATAACCATAAAGTGATAATCCCGTGCCAGCTTGGATCAAATCCGGGAACATGTTTTTTTGAAAATTTCCCACTCTCGATAGATAAATTTTTTCTGAGAATGAATCATTCCCTCGATCAGGTCCACCTCCGACAATAAAAAAACCTTCTCCACCAATGGCTACATCACTGGAAACATCGGTATTTTCAATAATGCCTGTTGACATAATGGTGTCTATGGAAGAAATCGACGTTCCCAAACCTGCTCGATTAGACCAGCCGGTTAAACTGTACTTTCCTGGCACATTTCCCTGATTAGAGGCATAATATCTATTTTCAGCAAAAAGAGAACTAAAAGAGGTTCGTGAATATTTAAAAGCGATTGTCCCCTGATTGGCAATATTATTACCAGTAACATCCACAGCGTACTGATATCCCATCAATCCGGTTAGCCCCGAATAAAGTGATCCTATCATTTACATCACATCCAATGCGCTAAGTTTACCTCTTTAATCCATTTACAGTCTGCAGCATATTATCGGCTGTTGTGATGGATTTTGAATTCAATTCATAAGCTCTCTGCGCAGAGATCATATTTACCATTTCCTGAACAGCGTTGACATTTGATTTTTCTAAAAATCCTTGGGCTAAAGTTGTGTTAACCAACCCAAGATTGAGGGCGTTCACCTCACCGCTTTGATCCGATTCCAAAAATAAATTATCCCCGATTGATTTGAGTCCTTCGGGATTAGTAAAATCATAAAGGGCTATCTGACCGTAATTGACTCCTGCAGAATCGGTCACAAATCCATCCTGAGTGATGATTAAATCATATACGGAGGCAACGCCATCTACACTGACACCATCCAGGGCATGTCCTGCGCTTGTATACAGTGTGCCGTCCTTTTCATGGAAAGCGCCATCCCTCGTATAAGCCGGGCCGCCATTATCCAGAATTACTCTAAAAAACCCCTGACCGTTAATTGCCACGTCAAGAGGCCTATCTGTTTTTTCAATGTTTCCCTGAGTATACAACCTGGTAGTCCGAACTTCCCGAACTCCCAAACCGGTATATACTGGTCCTTCGGATCCATTAATGTCACTTTCCGGACTCCCTGTTTGTTTTGCATAGACGTAGAACAAATCAGCAAATTCATTTCGTGATTTTTTAAAGCCAGTGGTATCGACATTCGCCAAATTATTAGAAATGGTATCCAATTTATGCTGTTGCGCATTCATCCCAGTAGCCGCACTATACATACCAGTAATCAAAATAACCCCTCCCGTTTTTTCCTATTTAATTGATTTATTATAATCTTCCAACTCTATTTACTGCTGCATCAAGTAATTGATCTTCGGTTGTAATTACCCTTTGCGTTATCTCAAAATGTCTTTGTGCTGTAATCAAATTTAGCATTTCACGTACCGCATTAACATTCGCTCGTTCATAAGAGCCTTGAATAACTTCTGAAGTAAAATTCTGTCTGGGTTCCCCTGAAAATGGTGTTTGGGCAAAATAATTATCCCCTACTTTTCTCAAACCCGTTTGATCTTCGAATTCAACAACTGCTATCCGTCCTGTTAACACGCCGTTTTGTGTAATTGATCCATCAGAAGATACCCTCATTTGATCACTTATCATAATCTTCTCATCGCTATCCGTCAAAAGATAATTTCCCACACAGTCCACAAGAAAACCCTCATTATTACGATGCCATTGTCCATTTCTAGTATAATAACGTCCACCATCATCGGTTTCAACAGTGAAAAAACCCTGACCGTTCAGTGCAAAATCATATTCCCTTCCGGTTTGAACAACAGCTCCCTGTGAAAAATAGGCTTGAGATTCATCTAATACTACACCGCTTTCCATCTTACCGATGGCGTATCGATTTTGCTCGTCGGTTAAAGATTCGGTTCTGAATATTTCCCGTTTTAAATATGTACTGAACGCCAATGTATCTTTCTTAAAACCTGCAGTTTCGACATTAGCAAGGTTATTAGCCGTTGTGTTGACACGTGCTTCCTCAGCCAGCATACCCATTGCGGCAGTATATATCCCCCTAATCATCCTCTCACCTCAGTTCCATTATTTAGCAAGTTGAACCTTTCTAATTGATCTCGCTTAAGATCAGTTGAAATCAACTTAAATCCCCTTAAGATATCCTCTCCAGGCGTATCACTCATTACAACTGAAAAACCGGTTCTCTCTTCAATCGCCCGAACGAACCATTTTTCGTTAGTCGGCCCCCCGGATAAACGAAGCCCTTTCTCTAAAAACTCTGAACTCAAATCAGGTGATAACCGTTTAAAAACATCCGTTATCATACCGAAAAAACGGACCAATCCCTCTTTTAACAGATGTTGGAAATAGTCTCTTTCTATCGTTTTTTCAACTACTTCCCCGGTCACTTTGTTTCTTCCCTTTACTAACAATTTGTGGTTTTCGTTATCGGAAAAAGCGTTAAAAAGGGTCTTTCTACCTATTTGAACACCTTCTTCAAAGCGAACTTTTTTAAGCATGTCGGCAACGATTCTTTCAAACCCGCCTTTTTGAGTATCCCCATAAAGCAACTTGCCGTTGTTGAGCAAATAGGTATCAAAACGGCCGGCCCCTGTTTGAGTAACAAACTCAAAGCCAAATTTTCCCATCTGCTCGTAAATTGAAGTCAAACAGAAGATATACTCTGGGACAAACAGCAAATCTGAAACATCAAGGGATTGAGCAACAAATAAATAAGCCCTTTGCTCAACATTGGTGGCAAAGGTGGGTATAGAAAAGACGCCGTTAACCTTTGTTCGAAAACCTTTTTTATAATGATTTGCCAAAATGGCTTGCAACAAAATAAGAAGGGCATGATGATTTGCAATGGTTCCATTTTTAATGGGATAAACAATTTTGATGTCTTGGCTGACTTGAGCCTCATGAACATTTGATCCATAAGCAATCACTTCCGCTTCATCATTTAAGGCAATAATTGACGATCCATGATAAACCAAGCCATGATTGGAAGAAAATATTCTGATGTTTTCGGTACCTAGGTCAAAAAACAAAAAATCGTTCTTCAATTTACATCACCACTATATCTTTCTATAACGGTTGCTGAAATTCCCAAAGCACACGTCCTTTTTCATCACTGACCTATTTATTGAATGGATGATCAATCATCCCGGACCAACTGATGATATAATTGATTCAGTATCGTTTAAACTGGACTCTTTCCGGAGTAGGCCAGTAACCTTGAGGTGAAAAAAATGTCAAAAGAATTGTATGTTGGGGTTGGTGATGAAGTAATCAATGATTTCATCCATGACAGCCTTGTTGCCACAAACGAAAACATGGAAGCATTCTCTGTAAAAGCTCATCAGCGTATCTTGGAATTGTTTATCACAGGCAGCTTTAAACAATTAAAAGGAACCGTTAAGTTTCAACTGTTTTTGGAAAATTTTTCACAGGATTTAACCTCATCCAAAACGATTGTGTTCACTGTAAAACCCATTGGCGCTCTTTCAAAAATGGCTTTACCGAGCATTAAGATTTTCAAAGACCGTTTTGAACCGTTTTTCATTTTCCAAAAAGACCTTTTAATCGTCAATCTATATGCACTTATTAAAGAAAAAAAACCAGAGTTTCTCTCCCTTTTGATTCGATATCAACTGAAACAGCTCACCATAGAACCCGGAATGATTATGATTAACCTGATAAAAAATCAATAAAACCACACCACAAACTCTTTTTTTATGTTATAATGAGATAAAACAATTCTCTATTTATTCTAACAAAGGAGGTAATGATCGATATCCACTAATCATTTTCAGGCAAGATAATAATGATGATGAAAAAAACAACCATCACAAAGGCAATGGTTAAAATGATCTCCCACGGAGATCCAAAAGCCGAAATCTTCGCACAGTTAATCCAGCAGTATGGTCTGAAGTATCATAACCTCATCTCACAAATCATCCATTTTGAATATGATTATCTAAGAGAAAAATACGATCCGGAAAGGGTCATAAGAAGAGATATTAGCGAATTACTGCAAAATCAAAAAACGAAATCCGAGATTTATCAAGATTTATTTAAAAAATACGGCCATCAGGCAGATTCCTTGATCACAACTACTTTGGAAAAAGATTATGATTTATTGAAAGAGCAACAGAAGGAAGGCCAGAAAGTTGCTGAATCTGCAGATAAAATGGATTACACGATCTTCTTTAATCTGAACGAGAAATTAAAGGTGACGAATAAAGAAAAGTTCGATTACCAACTTCAAAAAGAATTCATTACGGAAAAGAAAGCATTGATCGGGGAGATAGAAATCAAACATGGAAAATTGTTTATCGGCGCTTATTCCTATGAAGAAAATCTGATCTTAACTTTTTTCAACTTTATTACCGTCTTAAATGCTGTTTTTAAGGACTATTTTGTGTTGACCCTATCCCATCTTCTTTCGGCTGAACTGTCGAAAAAACTCAACCCAACCCAACCCCTTGAATTCGATTCAATCACTCATATCAAGGATATTGAGTTAAACTGTTTCAACCCATCAGAAACAGGCGAACAACCGGATCAGTATCGGCTGGATGTTTTCTACAGTGTTGATTCAGAAATGCTGAGTATGACTGTCATAGCAAAAAAGCCTCAAGAAGCATATGACAAACAGGCGTGATACTTTCCGGTATCACGCCTGTTTGAACTTAAAATCGTAGCCAAATTTGGATTTGGAAATTCGGATTGATTTGTATCTGCGGTTGACCCGGATTGACTTGGATCACGGGTTGCTGTGGTTGCGGCATCGCCCAAATACTGCCTTGTCCGTATGAATCCAAAACAACTGAAATCAATGTCCAGCTGTTCCATTGCGGCCGATACAGTCTTAATATGATGTTAGACAGGTAAGGAGCCGAGTTGATGAAATTCAACATGGTTGTATAGTTGTAAGTCTGGGTATAGTGGTATTGATAATTGAACTGAGCCAATTGACCCAACTGCTGGTTCAAAGAATAATAGGGGTTAAAAGAGATCAAGGCTCCCTGGTTGGGATTGTATTGATAGCCCCAGATCTGACTGTTGGGCAACATAATCGCTTCAGTGATAATATCTCCGGGGTATAAATAACCGTAAGCGGGGTAACCCATAGCCGTTTGCGTCACAGAAACCCCCGTTAAATATTGACCGTTAATATAGCCGTTGTAATTTTGAAGCTGAACACCCAATCGAACTGAAAAAGCAAAACTTGTTATCAATGTGATTAAAACCAACAAAACTAAAATTTTCTTCATGATTTCACCCGCTTTCTTTATCTTCCTTCAGTGACCCAGCCACCACCACCGCCACCAGGTTCTACTGTAAACGATTGAGACCCGGTAATATACCAATAACTATGGCCAGAAGGAAACTGAAGGTATAAACCATTGCTCATATTTTTCACTCTAAGATAATAGCCCGCTTCGCCAAGTATTGAACTTGTTGCGTTCCACCAATTTCCAACCGTTTCTTGTCTGACGATCCAATCAAAAATAAGATCGTCGTGAATCTCAAGAAGTAGCTGAACTCCAGCCTGATTAGTTACAGTCAAAGTATATAGTGCAGGCCCTGGTCCGGGTGTTACGACACAACTCGCCGCCATAAAACTAATGGAAACAAAGACAATGACACTGACCAATAAAATCGTCAACAGTGCCTTTTTCATCACAATCACTCCCTTTAATGAGGGTTACCCTCATTGATTGTCAATTTCATCCAGAATCTTGAGATAATTCTCATACCGACTCATTAAAATCTTGCCTTCCTCAACGGCTTCTTTCACGGCACAACCGGGTTCAGAGACATGCATACAATTTTCAAAGGAACACATTGAAGAATAATCAATCAAATCCGGCATTAAAAAACGAATATTCTCACTGTCAAAATCTTTTAAATCGAGAAAGGCAAATCCCGGTGTATCTGCAATCAAACCCGTCTCTCCAATTCCCAATAATTCGGTGTATGTGGTCGTGTGTTTTCCTCTTACCAGTTGTTGGGACAGATCACCTTCCCTTAATTTTAACCCAGGCTCGATGGCGTTTAATAAGCTACTTTTTCCCACACCTGACATACCGGCCATTGTTGAAATTTTTCCGTTAAATAACCGTTTTAAAATGTCTATGCCTTGAGAGGTCTTCGCACTAGTCTGAATGCAGGTATGGTATTTTGAATAATAGGCCATCAATTTGTCCTGATCAATTTTCGCACTTGAATCTAATAAATCCACTTTGTTAAAAACAAGAACACTTTCAATTTCCTGTAATTCTGCCATGATCAAAAATTTGTCTAAAGTGATGAGCGAGATAGGTGGGTGTGATATGGTTAAGACGAGGATTACTTGATCGATATTCGCTATTTTAGGTCGGTTCAATTCATTTTTTCGGGGCAGAATGTTCTCGATTCTCCCCTTCATATCGTCAAATCCGATATACTCGACAATATCACCTACAATAGGCCTAATTCCCTGTTGTTTAAACTTTCCCCGCAACGTACAGGTATATCTTTTTCTGGTCAAAGTATCGATTACATCCAGCATATTCGAATGAAACCGAACGACTATTGCCTGGCGCCTGTCCATTCATCACTTCCTTCTTTTTTCATAATCCCCATCATCACCAAATCCTGTATTCTTGAGTCCTCGAATCGCACCGCTTCCTTTCTGACCCCTTCCACTTCAAATCCGTAGCGTTCATACAATCGGATTGCCCGTTGATTGGAATGCATCACAAAAAGCGTCATCCTTCTTATTACTATGTTTTTTTCTCCCCATCGCATGAGGTTTTCAATCAATTTTGATCCGATCCCCCGACCAAAATAATCTTTATGAACGGATAAACCAAACTCGCCATCGTGTTTATCCCTTGATCTCGTACCCCCAACGAAATTCAAAATTCCCAAAACCTTTTTATTTTGCACCGCAATAAAAAACACACAATTATCCCTTTCCGAATGAAGCCGTATCATCTGTTTCTCATGGGCTATGTCCAAATTCATCTCTGCCGTTCTTGAAATCATATATTGATAATGATCCTGATTGTCCTTAATATACTCAATAATGGCTTTCGCATCGGCCTCTTGAGCCTCTCTGACAATGACCGGTTCTGATTTTTGCATGGCGGCTTTACACCTTCAAATGGTCTCTGATCATCATTTCGTCAATTCTTCCGTAGATCATGGCGTGATAACCGTTATCCTGTTGATAATGCTTACGAATATAGGCACTATCCAAGTGAAAAGCCTCGATTTGATTGGTGGTGATGATGCGGCAGTTCAGAACGATTTTCGCCTCGTCTATCACGGCATATCGGTCTTTTGTAACAGAGTAGTGAATGAGCCCTTTGGCAAATTTATCTTCATCATATCCTGATACAGATCCGAAATAATTGAGGGCATCCTGATGCCCGTCATCGAAAAAATTCACGCTGAATGTACCGGCTTCATGAATGGCATTGATGGTATACCGGTAGGGCCTGACTGCGGCAATGAAAAAGGGTTCATTCCACATGTTGCCGAAAAATCCCCAAGCCACCGTCATGCCGGTTGCCCCTTTGTCCTCATCTATCGCCGTCAGAATAACTTGTCCATCGATGAGCTTCTTCATCATGTACTCAATTTTTGAGAGAAATATTCCCTTATCCACCGGTTAATCGACCTCCTTCAGTTTTTTCAAAAAACCCGTCAACTCAGGTTTTAAATCCGCTGTGAATTGATAATCTTTTTTTTGTTCCTCATCGTAAAAAGACATCTTACTGCAATGTAAAAATTGTCTTTTTAAGCCCAGAGGGCTTAATCGATGGTTTATTTCTCTGTTTCCGTATTGATCATCACCGGCGACTGGATATCCCGACTGGGCCAGATGCCTTCGAATTTGATGCTTTCTTCCGGTCTCTATTACAACACTTGCCAGTGTCAGCCACTGTGAAGGATCCTCATCCAAAACATACTGATGCAAAGGGCTAATCCTTGAAAGGGCTGTTTTATCTTCAATGGGAAGCTCACAGACAAAATCATGATCTGCTCTTCCTACAAATAGAACGGTGTATTCTTTATAAACATCTTTTTTTGCAATCAACTGGGATAGCCTTCTGGCTAATGGCCTTTTCTTTGCGATCAATAAAACACCGGAGGTGTTTCTGTCTAATCGATGAACAAGATACGGTTCAAACCCCCTTTGATGCGCATAATACATCAGCCCTTCGATCAAAGTGGCCCGAGTTTCCTCACCTGTTCCCGGATGGACGGAACAACCGGCTTCTTTATTGATCACCAACAAATTTGAATCTTCCATAATGATATCCAGCACCATTGGAACTGCTTTGAGTTCTCTTTTTCCAGAAGGTTTGCGACGAATAGACTCTTTGACTTTCTTCTCACCCGGAAGCCATACACTCACCTCATCGCCCACCACAAGTGAGGCCGCAGGATCCTTTGTTCGCTTGCCATTGAGTTTTACGTCCCCTTTTCTGATTATTTTATAGAGGGAAGCCATTTTCAATTCTTCAAATGTCTTTCTTAAAAACTTGTCCAATCTGTTGAAATAGCTTTCTTCAGTAACTTTAACAATTCTTTGCAAGCGTCTCTCCCTTCTGTTGTAAATAACGGCCCTTCACGATATTAATAATAAAAATCCAGTTTAATCCCTTTCAGTCCGTCAAATGAATGATCGGAATAGGTTTCCAACAGGATTCCGTTAAAATAAGACTGTTTTTTAAAAAAGGTTGAAGTGGGTAAAAAGGCCATATCTGTCTTGTGTTCTCCACTTATATTTTCTCTCAAGATCTCCCTGGCTGCCATACCGTATTCATTGTCTTCAAACAGGATGTCCGCCTGGGGAAACAATCGCTGAAAATGAACACTGTTCACATAGCTGTTCTTTTTGCCCAACGGTGTTTCGCTTTTAGAAGGCATATGATTGTTAGTTGAAACGGTTGTCTTAGATAATTCTCTATTAAAATGATCGATGAGCTGATTGATTGAATGGTTTTTATTCTCGCTGATGGATTCACGAAATTGCTGATACTTCAACAACAGGGAAGATGAATCCTTCGCCTCATTAATCCTTCTTAACAAAAGCGTTAGGAGGGTGTCTTGTATGCGTTTATCGTAATCAGAGCGCTTATAAGGAAAAGCAACTGTTTGGGCAGCTGCACTGACCATATGGCTTCCTCCCAATATCACTGTTTGTCTTTATGAAACCATTATATCACTTTCTTGATCAATTTTCTTTCGTATCAAGCGTTTGACTGTAAAAATTGTTTGAAATCTCTTGCCAGTTTTGCAATGGCATACAATATGATGATAAATTCCAAACGCCCTAAAAACATCCCCACGGTTTCAGTCCAAATGACAGCCAACGGGGCGGATGTGCTGGTAATCCCTAAAGAAAGCCCAACCGTGGATAATGCCGAGGCATACTCAAAAGCCGATTCCATGAGGGGATTTCCGTGGGCAACCAAAACACTGATCCCAATCACTAAATTTAACAGATACAGCGTCGTGAAGATGAGAATGCTCTTTAATAACGTGCTGTCGATTTTAAATTCGATGTTGCCTTTGCAAGCGGAAGCGTATTTCACCGTTCCTTTGGGCAGAAAAAACTTTTCTATTTCAATCCAAATGGCCTTGAACACCACGTATATTCTAAACAACTTCAACCCGCCTGAAGTTGAATCCATCATTCCACCAAATATCATCAGCAACGTCAGCATTAAAAGGGGAAAATGCCCCCAAAGCTGTAAATCCGTCGTAGCAAAACCGGTGCCGGTCAATGCGGATACCCCCTGAAACACACTATGTCTGACAGATTCACCTAAATTGGTGTAAATACTCCCGAATACGCCTCCAATGATCAATGGAATAAATAAAATAAGGATAAATAAATACGTCCAAGGTTCGACATTTCGCTTCAATTGCCGAAAATCACCGGACCAAAGCAAGTAATGGATTCCAAACCCCGTTGTACCCAATGTCATTAAAACGATGGTGATTATTTCAACAGGAATGCTGTCGAATCCGCCGATGCTGGCATGACGGGTTGAAAACCCCCCCGTTGCCAACGCTGTTAAGGCATGGTTAAAGGCATCGAAAGGATGCATCCCGGCCAGGATATACGATGCAATGCCGGCAATGGCGTATGAAAAATAGATGAAGATGATGATCTTAGCGGATTTTTTAATGTGCGGCTGTAGATTATCTATTCGCCCTTCGGCCGTATAGACTCCTGAACTGACGCCTCCGCCAATAGAAGACAGCATAATGATGGCAAATCCGGCACCACCGAAATATTGCATCAGGCTTCTCCACACCAAGAACAGTTTGGATATTTTATCCTCATTCACAAGCGTCAGACCGGTCGTCGTCCATCCGCTGGTACTTTCAAATATGGCGTGAGAAAGGTTCAGCATGTTCGAAAATACAAACGGAAGGGCTGAAAAAAAGACAGAACCCAGCCAAACAAAAAAAATGATAATAGCGCCTTCATGTATCGTTAATTGATTTCTCTGCGAACCTTTTCCAAAGAAAAACCACAGAATGTAACCCAAGATAAAAGAGATGGCTGCCGCTTCTACAAAGTAGATGGCATTTGAAAATTCTTCAGGATAAAAAAAGCAAAACAGGAGCGGTAGCAGTAAAATCAGTGCAAAACTCATGAACATCCAGCCCAAACTTCCCAAGATCATCCGGTACTGGATCCGGAGATAGCTCTTATATGCCACTTTAATCTTTCCCCGCAATAATTTTAACTGTTTTCGTTTGAACGGAGGGCTTGCACATGATTGCAAGACGGTCGCCTGTCTTTAAAACCGTTTCACCATGAGGGACTATCAATTCTTCATCTCTAGTAATCGCCCCGATAATGGCTCCTTTTGGCAATCCTAAGTCTTTGAGCATAATACCGTTGGCCGGAAATTTTTCTTCAACAGTTAATTGAAGAACCAATCCCTTGCCTTTCTCAAATGACATGATATTGGTCAGCCTGGAAGAAACACGCTGCTCAATGAGACCGGAAAGCATTTCCGTCATACTGATCACATTTTTTATCCCCAATTGATTGAAAACCTCCACGTTTTCGGGATCATTGACAAGGGTATAGACGTTCATTACATTCAAAACTTTGATACACAACTGGGATATGATGAGATTGTCCTCATCCTGGGGTGTCAGAGCCAGCATGATATCATTCTCAAAAATCTCCGCTCGCTGCAATATTTCGATTTTACTGGCATCTCCGTTGATGATCAACGCTTTGACATCTCTGGCTAACTCTTCGCAAAACGGTTTGTCCTTGTTGATGATGACAACGTTCGAACCTTTTGAAATAAGCATCTTCGCTAAATTATAGGTAATCCTTCTACCCCCGGCAAGGATGATTTTCATGCATTTTCCCCCAATAGTTCTTCAAAGGTTTGATTAAACACCGTTTCAGCCAATAACATGGGAATAATGACCTTAACATTGATCTGTTTAAACAATTCCACATTATCTGGGTTGTATATCCGGGCAATGACATGGGGAGTTCGGTACACTTCCTTCGCTACTTGAGATACCATATAATTGATATTGTCATTATTGGTTAATGCCAACACCATGTCTGCTTTGTCTATTTTGGCTTTCTTCAAAGATTCTATTTCAGTGGCATTTCCCACTATGCTAAATCCTGTAAACTCCTGCGTTAAATGCTGAAAGCTGGACTCGTTTTTATCCAACACCACTACACTATGGCCTTTATTGGAAAGATTGGCTGCGATTTTCGACCCTAATCTCCCGCACCCGATGATAATGATATATAAATTATTCTTCTTCGCCATTTTCTCTTTCCTCTTTGTTTGATTTCGCCTCAGTTTTCTCTTGGTTTGTCAATATTTCCTCTATCATTTTTTTCGCCGGCTCATAGCTCTCATCAAGAGCTATTGAAGCCTTTAAATGCTTGAGTGCCTTGACCTCACTTCCCTCTTTCATACACTTCATGCCCATGAGATAATGGGGCAACGGAGAGGAAGAATATGTGCCAAAAAGAATGGAAAGGTATTTTTCGGCTTCTCCCAAGGCGTTTTGTTTGATGAGCCCTTTGACATATTGAGTCGTTTCTTTAATATCAATCCTCTTCTTCAGCATATCCTTTGCTACTTTTTTGATTTCTTCAGGTGTAAAGGGTTTTGTGATAAAGTCCATAATCCCTTTTCGAAAACACTTGATGATATTCTCCGCTTCCGTATATGCGGACACGACAACGGTGGGAATATTCATCACTTCTTCGTTCATCGCATCAAGCAAATCAAACCCGTCCATACCCGGCATCTTTAAATCGGTAAAGACGCCATCATATTTTTTCTCAAATAGCGCATGTAAAGCTTCCTCGCCATTCGCCACTGAATCAGACTGATATTCCAATTCATCGATGGCCTTTTTAATCATATTGCGTATATGGATCTCATCATCAACAATTAAAAAAACTGGCATCTTTCAACTCCTAAAAAAACAAAATTCAAGTTGATTATAACATCATTTTTTAATTTTTTCTCAGTCAAACGCTTGCGTCCAGCCATTAAACAAACCGTGTTTCTCCATGATTGAGACAGCCTTTTCATATTCTTCCCGGGTGATTTTTCGGTTGATTAGGGCATCTTCTTGTGCCCGATGTACCGGAAAATATTGTGACATGAGAGATACACTGACCGAAGGAGACAATTCCTCAGCAATGAAAGCCATGGCCTTTTGAGTCCCGGATAGTTCATTGGGAAGGACTAAATGACGGATAATCAAACCGGCTGACCCCTTCTGACGGTACATCTCTCTAATCGCCCTCTGAGTGCAGCTCCAATAATCAACTACGCCGGAATATTTCAATCCAATTTGATCGTCTGTATAACGAATATCTGCCAGATAAACATCCACGATGCCTTCCATCAATCGAAGGGTTTCAACACTTTCGTAGCCACTGGTATTGTAAACAATCGGAATAGTCAATCCCTTTTCAATCGCATAAATCAACGCTTCAAGAATACTCATTAGATGAGGTGAAGGAGTCACTAAATCCAAATTGGAACAGCCCTTTGCCTGTAAGTTCAGAAACAAATCCCCCAACGCTTCAACGGTATAATTCTTACCGTTGTTTTTTTGACTAAAGGCAAAATTTTGACAGTACACACAGTTCATGGAACAGCCTGAAAAAAAAACAGCTCCGGCCCCACTGCCTTTTATAAGAGGCGGTTCTTCACCTGTATGAACAACCCCATTGGTAAGTCTGGCTATATTTGTCTGTTGACAAGCGCCTGTTGTGGTTTCACGATTCACAGCACAGCCTCTTGGACACAGCCTGCATGCTTTTAAATTTTCTTTTATCTTATCAACTATTTGTTGCAATTGACCGGTACGATAGGTAGAAAGGTAAATACCTTTTTCAGGCAGTGTCAGCATTCAAGTCCTCCTCTTTTAAAAAACACTCAATGATAACATAAAAAGCCCTCACAATTGTGAGGGCTTTTTGTTTGTAAATTATTTGGCTTTATTTTAAGGTGATTTTTACAGGTGTAGCATTTGCCAAATTGTCACTGACCGGGCATCGCATTTCGATAGTTTCCAGCCATTTTTGAAGGGTTTGCTCGTCAGCATTCGAATCTACATCAACCTTTACAAGAATCTGCTGATAACCGGGTCTGACATTTTTAGACTTCCCCATGAATCCTGCCGGATCCAATTCGCCTTCTATGTCAAAAGACAATGCGTTAATCTCAAAACCCATTTCTTGAGCAACCATTTTACTCACAACGTTCAAGCAACCGGCAAGAGCTGCCAAAACATATTCTACTGGATTAGCCCCATCATCTGTACCGCCTAAATGGGCAGGTTCATCAATAATCATCTTAAATTTACCCGCTGTAACTGTTACCTTTGTGGGATTTTCGCTTACTGCATGGACTGAAAATTTTGCATTTGGCACTTTCATCAACTCCTATGTTTGTATTGTGTTATCATAGCACTTGACGGAAAGAAAATTAATTATATTACACAATGATATGCGGGTGATAAAATGATGATTTCAATTTGTTTGCTTGCAGCAGGTGAATCAAAGAGATTTAGAGGCGAAAAACTCATCCATTTTTTCAAGAAAAAAGCACTTTCTGAGCATGTATTAGATTTAATAAACTCTTTGAATAATCATGACTCAATTCAATTTCAAAAACTCGTCGTGACAAAACCACAGTTGATGAACTTTTTCCTTTCAAAAACAGGCAACCAATGGCTTGTCATCGAAAACACCGCTTTTCGATCTGGTATGTCCTCCTCTTTGAGAATGGCTGTTGATCAAGCTGAAAAGAACCAATCTGATTTCATACTCCTTTTTTTAGCCGATATGCCTGCCATTCAAATCCATACCGTTCGGTCTGTTTTAGAATTGATGGTAAAAAACCCGGATAGGATCATACGCCCGAAATATCTTTCTCAACCAGGTTTTCCGGTTGCTTTGCCCAAGAGCTTGTTTCAAGAAATAGCCCAACTGGAAGGTGACTGTGGTGCAAAACCGGTGATTGCACAGCATAAAGATCAACTCATTTTATTTCCGACAAACGATTATGGCAGCATATTCGATATTGACGGAGATAATTGAAGTAATAACGAGAATAAGAATTATAAATACGTTTATTTGTCTTTATTCTCCTAATTTCGCATATTATAAGATTTGATAATATGAAGGATTTTTAGTATCATACATTTAGCACTTAAGGCACGAGAGTGCTAAAATTTAAGGAGGTGTCACGATGAGAATTAAACCGTTAGGTGACAGAGCTTTA
>Ga0116163_1000979_pt1 | contig 18377 bp, 16 predicted proteins | sample AD_UKC107_MetaG_FD_89889 | JGI IMG/M metagenome (GOLD analysis project Ga0116163, IMG submission 89889) | Active sludge microbial communities of municipal wastewater-treating anaerobic digesters from Hong Kong - AD_UKC107_MetaG | ecosystem: Engineered > Bioreactor > Anaerobic > Digestate...
GGCGTACTTGAGAAAGATCAGCCCCAGAACGGGAAGCGCATACTCCGAGGACTTGAGCTTCGAGTTCGCCCTCAGCTCGTCGGCCCCATCCCACAACCTCTTCTCAATCTCGCTGTTGTTTCCCGGCGTCTCCCGTCCCTCCTCTCCGTTCCGCAAAAGGAATTTCACTTAGATGACTTTATCTTTTCGCTATTAGCTGTTCTCAGATGCACTTTTGCGACATCGCGTTTCGCGTTCGCTGCCTTGATCGGGATGAGTGAACGTGAAAAGCAGAACCATTCGATGAAAATTTATAAAACTCAAAAAGCACAACAAATCCTCTATTATACTATTGTAGAGGAAATGTAGAACTTTTGGGGTTATATAATAATATCAGAAATAATGTTTTTCCAGATCGATCTATCGGCAAAAATCGTTCGATTCAGTCTTTTCTTGTATCCAATTCTAAAGTTCGAACGCTATAGGGTTACATTCATCGAAGAACTAACGCCTATATCTTTTATGCCTTCTAACTTCCGGGCTTTCGCAAAGCCGCCTCCCTTGAGACCTTCTTTGTGCTGCCGAGCTATATGTTTCGGGCAAAAAAACAACATGAATCCACCCAACATTGAAATCCGTCGTATATCTGTTAAGGCATCAGAATATTATTAACAAACCAAAGCAAAAATTGTGGGTTATGGTGTAGATTTTGGAGATAATGAACTCATAGCGAATTTTTGAAGAATTCTGGAACTCGGATGATTTGACAATGATACCAGCTTATTGGCCAATGCCACTGGAATAAGTGCATTGTCATACATATCACACCTCAACATCTCAATATTTGTTAGGACAGCCTGTAAATTACATAGATCGTCTTGTTTAGGATGGGTAATAATCTCTTGTGTTGGAATAGTCACAACATAAAGACTACCACTTGTTGTTTTGAATATGCATTTATTACCATAGTAGGTTGTGCGGCCATAGGGATTATCTTGGTCTGCCTTTCCTGGTATGATATACTTATAAATGTAATCATTGTCAAGGATCAAAACACTACTATTGTCCAAGCGATCGGCGATCTCGTCTGCATGTTCCACAAAGGGGCCGCTTTTTTCAAGTCCTGCAAGATATATATTATAATTTTCTATGAGATAGTTGACAAAATCACGCATTGGCCTATGCATATTTGCGGTTTGCCCAAAAAATGCAAGCGGACCATCTTTGACAAAGAGCACGTGGCCCAAGAGTGGTGGCTTTATCATTAAAATAAGCCTTATAAGATGTACAAGAACAATTTGTTCTATAGTTGTGGACACATAGCCAGGTATGCCACCTGCACCGAGTTCCTCATCTATGGCTTCATGAAGACGAAATACATCCGTGAGATAAATTTCCTCACCGCAATTAACGCACTCGAATGTATAGTCTTCTTTAATCGAGTCCCGAAAAAGCGGGATATTGGTTTCTTTGCACATGGGGCAACTTGAGAGAATCCATTGCTCGATTGGTTTAGAATACTCATGGAATATGAACCACTTGAGTGTAGCTATGAGACTCTCTCCGTCAACCTCCTCCCGGAAGAAATCAAAGATTGCCATTCGGACAGAGCTCGATAATGTTGCTTGGTTCTTGTAGGCAATATTTCGAATTGGTAAAATTAATTCTAATCTTTGTATATGTTTTAATTTTTCCATATCATCTGGGTCGATGAATGGTTTTTCATCTAGGCATTTCAAGTCATTTATACCGAATATAAGTGCGCCAATTTGAAAAAAACATATTGTAGAAGAGGGATATTCTAATTGAACGGGAACTTCTTGATAGCCACCATCGATAGCTATAATATATTGGATAGGATTTTTACTAACTGGCTGATATTGTGAGCACTGGGTATCCCCAAGCGAAATCTCACTCGAACGTTTTGGGAGTTGGCACTGAGATAAAAACGCTTGGACTGCTAAATCCTTAATAACGTGGGTATGAGCAGCTCGGCTTGCGAACTCATATGGTCGCCTACCTGTTCGACTAGTGTAACTCATTGGTCTACATCTCCTTTATATTTTCAGGGAAGCGATCGATTTGAACAGGGACGACAAAAGGATTTGAATAAGTTTTTATACGGACAAATCCTTTATCATTATTCGCGCTAAAACGCACAAGACTGTCTGAAAAATCATTAAAATCATAATATTTTTTTATTTCTTTGGTTTCATCTTCGTTATTTAAATGTGCTATAAACCAATTTTGAGTGTTTTTTAATATATTTGCACTAATAGAACTAACTTCTTGGGTAGCGTAGATTAAACCGAGATTTAGCTTAGCCCCTTCCTTTGCTAGTCGGTTGTAAATATCACTCAAATCTCTATCATCTTTCTTGGGAAAAAGGTTGTGCGCCTCCTCGAAATAAAATTGAATGAAGTTGTTGGGTTTATTTTCGATGAAACGTTTCATTGAATCTTCGAAAATTCGCCGGCAAATGCGTTCTGAATATAGAGCTTGAATCTCAGGATCGCCTTGGGATAGGTCGACTATGATAATTTTCCCATTTCTTAGCTCCCCAATGATGGAAGCTTCAAAAGGTCTATCAACGGTTTCTGTATGCAGATCTCTGATTCCGCGAAGCTTTCGATAACCATCAACAGTTGCAGAGGCTCCTGGATTTCTCTTACGTGAAAGAAAGACGAGTATTGCTTTAAAATCTTCGTCAGCCCACTCACGATCATCATGTGTCCTTGGATAATCTTGGAAGTAAGGATGACTATTATAATTATCCCATATTGTGGTGAACCAGTCACTTGCTTCTTGTAAAGAGATGCCTCTGCTTGGATCAAGACTTCCGTCTTTTCTGACCATTAGATTAAGTTCAGCTTTTCCTTGGAATCGAACGGTAAAATTGTTTGGAGCAGGGAACCCAGCTTTATAAAGACAACATAGATATGCAGCGACTTTTCGATCGTAGCGAGTTTTTGCTGAGTGGTTCGTCTCGTAATCATCAGGCTGCATTAAGTCTACAGATCTAAAACTTTCTATATAATTACCATCACTTCGTAACAAATGAGAACGAACTAGTTCGAATCCTGATAGGATATCACGGTAGAAGTTGACCTTCATTACTTTAAAACCATATTTTTTTATTGTGCTATAACGTGTCGTATATTTCTCATAAAGTTCGAAGATAGCCGTTCCTCGATCCTGCAAATTCGCGTTGGCGTATTCGCCATTTATGTCGAAGATTATCTGCCCAACGGGAAACTTTGGCGTTCCGTTCTTAGTCAAGGGCTCTAGATTTTCCTCGATTCCTTCATGTGTTGGTTTTTCGAGTGAATTTATTGCTTTTTCACTCATCAGCACAGTGGCTTGAATAATCTTCTTTACGGTATTTGATTTTCCTGTTCGAGTCATACCAAATAATGCAGTTCTCTTCCCTAGGAAGTCTGCAGGACTTACAAAGACAGTGACATTGCTCTCTTGTCGCTGGAATCTGCGACTTGAACTATAGCGTACTGTGCCAATTGGGATATCAATAGGCGTATCTGTAATCTCTCCTTCACGAAGGTTAACGATAAGTTTCAATACATCTGCGTTGGGTTTTATAACACTATAATGATGTGCACTATAAAAGTTTTCAACATCCGCACCAAAATGCCTTTTCCCAGTTTCATCTTTATAGAACGTTCCCAAGATGCGACACTCCAAGCCAGAAAAACTAAATTCATACCGAGTAAAGCTATCCAATTGGGTTTTTTTACCGCTTGTTTTTAAATTATCTTTGTAATATTCTATCATAGAACTAATTATATCACTGTCACTCGGAAGTTTTGATGGTTTTAGGACTCGTAGAAGCAGCGCTTCCAAGACGTTTTCTTCATCTTCATAATATGCTAGAAGGAAGGATCCTTGAGGTATGCCTTTGGCTTTTTGCTTCCAGGAATCGGCTACCAAAATATTTGCCCGATCGTAGTCAATATGGAATGGACGTCCTATGAAATAGCCAGTCTCAAATGCACCCTTGTCATCACGCTTAAATAAATCTGTAGATGCTATCTTTGAAATTTCTTCCTTAAAGCTTGGCGTCACTGCTGTTCATCTCCTCTGGTAATTTGTTGTCCATTAAAATAGGATCTTCGAAACGTATTAGCGATTGCATAGCATATTCTTCTTGGATTTCTATCGAAATCCATTGCCTGCGGAGTAACTCGGCAACAAAACCGGTAGTATTGCTTCCTGCGAACGGATCGAGGACGAGATCCCCTGCGTCGGTCAGGAATTCGATAAAAAATGCGGCTAATCTCTTTGGCATGCGAGCTGGATGAGGTATAATGCCCGTTTCTCGGCTTCGTCTCATGAAGAAATCATTGGATTCTGTGTTTGATATGCTAAATGCATTTGGTAGGCGTACTTCTCGGTCTTCGTCCATAGGTTCGAGTTCAAGTACATTCGGCATAATACTTCCTTTATGGTCCTTCATAAAACCGTTCTTGCTAATCCTATGCTCGGATGGTCTTTTTCCAGTATTACAATTACGACGTGCTAGCAAATTCTTCATCTCTTTGCTATAGGGTCGAAGCACTTTCCTGTTATCAGCTTTCGGGAAATCGGTTTTGGCCATCCACCAGATTTGTGTATAACTATCCGTGGTTCGAATTCGTTCAACCGTAACCCATTGAGCTGGAGATGGCAAGCGAGAAGGATTATAGCAAATGAATTGCTGACACAATCGCAAATCCGCATCAGAATTCTCAAGAAAGTTTATTAACGATTTTATATGAAGAAGAGACTGCACTGGGCGACCTGATACCCACGCATTTCCAAGTTCAATAACGATGGATCCATCATCTGTAAGCAGGTCCGCGAAGATCTTTGCAAGCCCTGAAAACCAATTGTTATATTCTTCGCCATTGAGATTTCCGTAACTCTTTTTATTATTCAGAGGGAACGGTGGAGATGTTAGAAGAAGTTGTACCTTTCCGCGGAGCTCTTTGCCCAAATTCGACTGAAGCAACTTAGTCGAATCTCCTATATAATAGGCACCATGTTTAGTTTTATGATAGGCTCCTCTCATTATCATCAATCTATTTTGTTATTGAGGGACTATGAGGATATATGACCTATTTATCAATTTTGGGCAACTCCATGCCTGAACTTGACCCTTAAATATATAACCGACCATTCTTATTGCATTGTGAGTAGATTCATTGCCAAAGCGAGTGTGTAAAGAACAATTTCTACCACTACTTCTACGAGTACTAGCCTACAAGGCCTCTGGAAGAGATCAACGTGGAGATGAGGAAGATTGAAGAATTGAAGGCGAGATAGTCAAGTTGCGGCGGCGTACCCGCAGCAGAGCTGCGGGATATTCGTTAAAAATAAAGATGCTGCGAGAGGTGGCAAGATGAACGATTTGATTTATGATCAGGCGGTAGAGAAGGTAAGAGGGGAATTGGTCAAGTTAGAGACCGTTCCAGTTTTAAAGGAGATCGCCGAATTTCGAGATGATGTGCTGGCCAGATTTCAGCCCATCTTCTCAGAGGGGCACTTGTCCGAGCTCACAGAACAGGAATTCCGTGCTTTCTTGCTCTTTGAGAACAACCACCATTGGCCGCTTCATCGATCCGGTTCAAAGACGTGCGCTGATATGTCGATCCTTCGTAGCTCTCTCACGTACCTTCTAAGTGAGGAACAACCAGTCGATGATCGTTTCAACAGGGCTGTGAACAGAGTACCTGGAATGGGAAAGGCGATCGTTACTGCAATTCTACAAGTGGCATATCCCGAAAAATATGGGGTCTGGAACAACACTTCTGAAGGAGGCCTCAAGGCGCTCAACCTCTGGCCAAGATTTGAACGCGGCGAATCGATGGGAGGGCGCTACATCAAGATAAATCAAATTTTTAGCAGATTGGCCGACGATCTTCAAATCGACCTCTGGTCATTGGATGCTCTGTGGTGGAACTTTCAGATACATCCGCCCAATGAAGAGCCTAAATCCGAAAATGTGGGTGAGCGTGAAGTTACATCATCCAGAATAATAGAAGCACAAGGCTTTGGGCTCGAACGTCATCTACACGAGTTCCTTAGGGATAACTGGAGCAAGACGTCCCTTGGCCGTGAGTGGAACCTCTACAGCGAGCCCGGTGATGAGGTGGCTGGATTCGAATATCCGTGCGGCGTTGGCCGCATTGATCTCCTCGCCCGCCATAAAGATAAGGCCCGATGGCTGGTTGTGGAGCTGAAGAGAGATCAGGCAAGTGATTCGACAGTAGGCCAAATCCTCCGTTACATCGGTTGGGTAAAGGCGCACCTTGCAGAGCCAGGTGAAGAAATCAACGGGCTAGTTATAGCTCGCCAGGCTGATGACGCTCTACGCTATGCCCTCAGCACATTACCAAATATCGATCTTCAGCTCTATGCGGTGGATTTTCGATTACTCCCGGTCTTAGATCTTGAGGTATAGACTTGAACGCCATTATTTCGGAGACATCGCTGGCAAGATAGACACTAGAGAGAAGGGGCGAAAGAGAGCAGAGTTGCATGAGCCTTTGGATGGCAAGAGGTGGAAGGTATGGGGAGCATGAGAACCTGTCTTTCGAAAACGAGCTCGCGTGTATTGGCTTCCATAAGATGCCTGATCCGATGTTGGAAAATGGCAGGAATCTAGATTATCAGAGCTTGCTGCTCCCCATACTGATCTTATGTTCAAGATCAAGTATTTGTGCATTTATATCAGACAGAATTTTCTCATCTTCTGCATATTTTAGGCCTACACGCCTGCGCCGATAAATAGAATCCTGTTTTACATTTAGTTTATTTATTTTAAGCTGTAACGCTTCGATGCTATTATTTCTCTTGGCTTCCTTTCTTTCTCGTTTTTCCAATTCTTTATCTTCAACGAATTTTTCTATTAGGCTTTTTATGTCACCGTGTACGATATCATATCCCATTTCATGAGCCCATACCATGAATAAAGGAATAAAAGCTCCTCTCTTGATATCGACACTCATCCAGGATCGCCCAAGCCCTTCACAGATTGTATTTATGTCTTTTATCTCTAATAAATATTTTAATTCCTCGGTCGTCCAATTTCTAGCGAAGATCTTGTCCCCCAGTCTTTCTAGCCGAAATTTATCAGTCTTCTCTAATTGGACAACTGAAAACAGCTCTTTCATCATATCTATGAATTTATCTCTTTGTTCTTGCGTCATCAGCACGGCATCATCAAAATCAAAATGATCTTTATCACCAATAAGGAGTTTCATATTGCCTCGTTTTCACCGAAGAATTCCCTTATGGTAGCTTTATCGACGGGCAACGAATAGCCTTTCGTTTTCATCCATGCTAAAAAATCAAAAACAAATTGCCCTCGCTTCATTCTTATTCCCATCTCGGTCCGATCCATCTTGGCGGCCAACCTAAGATTATCTATTGGTTCTAATAGTGCCAAATAATCTTCCAAGGTCCATTCTTTAAAATCCCCATTTCTTGTGCCTGATTTTCTAGTTGCTTCTATCTTTTCAATATAATCTACATGAAAATTCTCCTCAAAAAATTTTTTGAATATTTCAAATTGAGCTTGAGTCATATAAATTGGCGCTTCCAGATCCACATAACCTGATTCATAAATTAATATTTTCACTGTTTATACCTCCTCCCCCTCCTCCCTGATGGCCTGATCGCGATGGAGAGCCATTACATCCCTGCCCCGAAGCGCCTTTCTTGCCACGAATAAATGGTAAAGACTAATACTATTTAAAGATGCATGTATAACTTGTCGGCACAGATATCGAGATGATAAGGACGAGTATCATGATACCAGAGAATAAGCATTGAAGATCGACCCGCATCCTTTAAAAGGCGAATGTGATAAAACAACAAATTCTATTTTCTAAATGAACTCGGCTTAAAAAAATTAGTAAATATCAACCAAGATTAAATAATTATCAATAAATTCTCAAAAACACAACAAATCCTCTATTTATACTATTGTAGAGGAAATGTAGGACGTTTGGGATATTATAAAAATACCGAAAAAATAACGTTCTTATCGAGCCGGCCAGCAAAAAACAAGGGCTGATGGGACTCATAGCACCAAATATTGCTCATACCGCACCCTCTTCGTTTTATCTGCAACGTGGGCATACCTGAGCGTAGTTCTGATATCCCTATGTCGTAATACTTCCTTTACTATTCGTATATCACAGCCCTTAGCTATCATTATTGTAGCCGGAGTATGTCGCGCGAAAACGTGAACGCCTCCAGTCTTTTCGATGCCCGCCTTCTTCTTATAAGTGATGAACATCCGGTAGAAATCTTTCCGATCCCACCTCTTCCCAAAGTCAGTGTAGAATAGTGGGTAATTACCATCGACCTCCAATTGTGCCCGAACTTCAAGATATCGCCGCAAGGTGGCCGCGCATTCGTTCGAGATAAAGACTATACCATCCCTGCCGCCTTTGCCTTCCCGGATTCGAAGGGTCAAGTTCTTCAGATCCACGTCACCGTCGTCGAGATTGCATAGCTCAGAAGCCCTCAGGCAGCCGTAGAACGCGGTTTGAAGCATCGCAAGGTGTTTGATGTTGTGACATACGGAGAAGATTCTCAGAACGTCGTCCTCGTCAAAGTAATAGGGGATTTCATCGTTCTTCTTCAAAAATGGTAACTTGATCGAGTCTCCTAACATCTCATGGTAGTTTTTGATGGCAAATGAGTAGTTATTGACACTGCTTCTTGATAAGTTATTCTCCAAAAGCGATTCACGGAACTTCAATGAATCCTCTTTCGAGGGTCTTTCGGTTTGGGCGAATTGAAGATATCTTCTAGCGCAACCGACATACATGCCGATAGTGGATTTCCTTAATCCTCTGTCCCTTAGATAATTGCTGAATCGTTTTAATGCCAGGCTATAGTCTTCTTCCTTGGTTACGTTGCTCCAGTCAACATTCAACCGCTTTTTCGACATTTCTATCTCTCCTGGAGCGGTCGAATAGTGAAACCTTGTCACCTATGAACCGGCGGCAGCACGAAGTTCGCGCAGCGAACTTCAAGAGGCGTGCATCGTCGCTCAGCGATCAGTTGAGCGAGCTAGCTTAACTGAGCAGAAAGCATCAAACCAGCATAAACCCCATTGTGCGGGGGTTGCCAAGCCAGGTCAAAGGCGCAAGGTTGAGGGCCTTGTCTCGCAGGAGTTCGTGGGTTCGAATCCCATCCCCCGCATAAAATTACCTAGCAGCATACCGGTTTTTAGATATAGACTCCTGAACAGTTTACCAGTAAACACGAATGGTATTTTTCCACACTCACTTGACGCTGCTTGAAGGTCAAAGTATGGGATGGGTCTGAAGACATCGTCTAAAAAGTCGGAGCCGGATGTCTCCAGGAAACCGATGATATCCTTGTATAAAATTTTTCGATATCAGTCATCGGTGGAAGAGCTAGGAATCTGATGGCTCAAGGAGTGTAACCTACATCTACCGTTTAATCGACTCCAGATTGTCCCGCACAGTATTCGTATAAGGTTGCTCTCGTCCAACTGATTCCGACAAATCGTCAGGGCACGCTCGCAGAGTTCCTTGGCGCCCTTGAGATCGCCCATGTCATGCAGGACCCCTCCGAGGTTGTCGGCTACGGAGGCCACGGTGGGATCAATTCAGATTTCACCTTCAGACTCGCGGTTGCTGCTGACTGATACAGTGGATTGCGCCAAGTCCGTGAACCATCTCCCGGCAGTTGATGCCGATTATGTTCCTGTTTGGAAAAATGTCCTGAATTATTCTCAGAGCCGCTTGATCGTTGGCATGGCCGAAAACTGGAACCAGCACAACCTCGTTTCCGATGTAGAAGTTGGCATAGCTGGCCGGAAGCCTTTGTTCTTTGCCCACAAAACCCGGCATGGGAAGCTTGATCACCTGTAGCGTTTTTCCATCATGATCAGTCTCCTTGCACAATATCTCGTAGTTCTCTCTGAGGACGAAATAGTTTTCGTCTTCTGGGTCATCCTCATAGGCGCAGAGCACTACATTTGAACCGACAAAACGAGCGATGTCATCTACGTGTCCGTCGGTGTCGTCACCTGCTATCCCCTGATTCAGCCATATTACCTTTCGGGCTCCTAGATATCCTTTCAGGTACGACTCCAGCTCGTCTTTTCCTAGACCAGGATTGCGGTTGCTGCTCAGCAGGCATTGCTCGGTGGTAAGAACAGTCCCCCTGCCGTTTACGTCAATTGAGCCACCTTCAAGCACGATGCCCGGGAAAAAGGCCTGCAGCTTGAGATCTTCGTTCATAATGGAGGGAATGACTGAGTCGGACAAGAGCTCAGTATATTTTTCTCCCCAAGCATTGAAGATCCAGTTTACCATAGCCAGCTCCTTTTTCTCTCTATTGACGACAAATGTGGGACCGTAGTCTCGGAACCATACATCCGCATAGCTTGCCAGGTGAAACTTCATCTTTCGCAAATCCACGTCGGCGTCTTCCAGCATGGGAAGCACCCGGTCAAGCATCATCTCATCTTTTACCAGAAGGTTTACCAACTCTCCTTCGTGAAGGGCTTTGATAATGGCGATATAGGCCGTTTCCACATCTTCGATCTCTGGAAAGCTGTCCAAGTCGTAGGGCCAGGAGAGCCAGACGGCATCGTGTCTCTCCCACTCGGCTGGCATGTGGAATCCATATTCAAGAGGCGTTTCGTCAAAGCAGGGCAGGGTCTTTTCCTCTCTCTGGTGCTCTCCGGAACACATTTCCACTATCGGCCAGTAAAGCTCAGGACGCCGGTTCCTCATGAAGCCCCATCCTTCACGAACCTCTCGGTTCATACCCAGATCAAGTTCGACGACCAATGCATCTTCATCTTTATTGCTGGCTCTGGCAATGACATTTCCAAACGAGTCACAGGCAAAAGAGCTTCCCCAGAAGATCAGATCGCCTTCTTCCCCCACACGGTTTACGGCCACCAGATGCACCGAATTGGCTATAGCATGACCTCGCTGCACCGTCTCCCAGGCAGAACGCCAATCGCCTTCTCGCGGTGTCGCACCCTTTATCCAGCCGATGGCTGTAGGATAGAAGATGATATCCGCGCCTTTCAAAGCCACGATCCTGGCCGCCTCTGGGAACCACTGGTCATAGCAGATTAGAACCGCGAATTTGGCATATCTTGTATTATATACTCTGAATTCATTGCCGGGCCGAAAATAGTTCTTCTCAAAGAAACATGGATCGTGAGGAATGTGTATCTTTCGGTAGGTGTCAAGAAGGGTTCCGTCCGCATCTATCACTGCCACGGAATTGTAGTAGCCACCCCTATCCTCCTCAAATGTCGGCACGATTATTACCGCCTCGTGCTTTCGGGCCAGATCAGAGAACGCATATGTAGAGTCTCCCGGAATGGTTTCGGCCAGAGAAAATGCCTCTTTATCTTCACGCTGCGGGAAGTACAAAGTACGGTATAGCTCAGGAAGACAGACGATTCGAGCTCCCCTAACAATTGCGTCTTCAGCTTTTTCAAGCGCCCTCTCAAGATTCAAATCGGGATCTGTCGAGATTGACGTCTGGATCAGGCCAACCTTTACCTTTCCATGTTGCATGCTGCTACCCATAATTTTTGCACGTTCTTGACTTAACTAGATGGCGAGCGCAAAACGTCCGATGTTCCACAGTCTCCAGTACCAACTGGGACGAGATTGGAGCTGCAAAAGATGACCTCTAAGGACCTGAAGGTGGTGACGAGGATTATATTATATTCATCTTGTTCAAGTAGCTGCTGCAGAGGCTCTAGGCAAGATCGGTGATGTCAGAGCTATCGAGCCCCTAATCGAAGTTAGTGAAAATGAGGACGGCGATAGATTGGTCCGAAAGGCCGCCACTAAAGCGTTAAGGAAGATCGGTTTAAAGTAGAATAACACCACCCACCATCGACTGCTTCGACAACCCCACCACAGTTCCCAGACGAGAATAAGCGAATACCGGTAAAGGGTCGTACCTCTCCCTTTACAGAGTGGGAAGGGTTCTGCCTCTCTGTTTGAAGGGCTACGTCGTCAAGCTGGACAAGTTCAGCAAGTATGCTCCCGTCCTGAAGGACTCGGTGGCTTATGCGGAGAACTCAAAAAGAGCGGATATTCCTCATGAAAGATAGCACCGCGGTGGAGGAAGCTCTGGAGTTCGGAGCCGAGATCTACGAAGGCGACCTGACGTTCAGATAGCTAATCGTCTTCGTCTTGGCTGCCATCGGGTCCAATATCCCGATATCTGCTCCTTGCAGCCGTATCCAACGCCGCTCGACCCGCGACTTCGTATGCCCTCGGAAGAAAGGATGCAAGATTGGAGTCGCCTATGGAAAATGGTGCATCTCCGAGCCTTTTGAGGATCGCGTTTGCAACCTCTGGTGGTCTTGGACGGGGACCGACAAGTTCCATGCTACCGCCGAATTCCCAGAACTCGTCCAGGCGTCCTTCAAGGGGGATATCATTCAGATATGTGGCCACTTCGTCTTCTGCTTCGACTTCATCATCTTCGTCCAACGTGGATATGCGCCTATTTCGTAGAGCTTCGATGATCTCCTCCTTCGTCTTACCCCGAAGCTCGAATATGAGAAACGGGTCATCGTCGAACTTCTCCGCCATGAGGTAATAGACCGCTGCGATATGCTTGCAAGGGTCCGCCCAGTCCGGACAGGTGCATTTTGTCTTGATATCCTTTTTGCCGGGAAATAGGGAGGTTCCAGCCTCGGTGAACGCGTCCTCTATATCGGCTGGCATCTCTCCAGATAGAAGCTTCGCTGCGAATACGGCCTTCGAGGCCATGGCTTCCGTTGCCCTATCCCAATCGCCTTCGGCGATCTGGGCAAATCGGATCTCGATATCGTAAGGCTTTGATTGAGCTCCCTGAACTCTGGATCTCACGACCCCTTTCTTGACGTCTATAGATATGACCTGACCCTTTCGGGCATAAGAGCGTCCTCGGCTGAGCCTCGCCCCCATCTTGAAGGATTCGAGGATAGCGACCCATCGTTTCGACCACCATTTTTCTCCGATGGTACCCCGTCTGCTCTTCGTCTTTATGCCGTCTTCGACTTCCTTCGGCCCATCAGTTCGATAGTATCCCCAGTAGCCGCTCATCATCGATCACCTCCAGGCAATCATTTCTCTATAGCTTCACAGCTCAAAGCCAAAACATCTCGTAGCTCTTCCGAGGACAGCTCCGTCAGCCAAGCTTCACCCGATCCGATGACCGACTCTGCAAGCTCCTTCTTATCCTCGATCATCTTATCGATTCGCTCCTCCAGCGTGCCCATACATACGAACTTGTTGACGAAGACGTTCTTATTCTGGCCGATCCTGAAAGCTCGATCAGTAGCCTGGTTTTCGACCGCTGGGTTCCACCACCGGTCAAAGTGGAACACATAGTTGGCAGCTGTGAGATTGAGGCCGAAGCCCCCTGCTTTGAGGGATAGGATGAAGATGGGCGGTCCATTGGGTCCATCGGACTGAAACCGCCTAATCATAGCGTCTCGCTTTTTCTTTGGAGTTCCGCCGTGAAGGAAGAGAACCTCCCGCCCAAGCTTCTCCTGGATATGGTGTCTGAGCATGACACCCATCCCCGCGAACTGGGTGAATATCAGCGCCTTATCTCCTCCATCAATCACCTCTTCCAGCATCTCCTCCAGCCGGGTCAGCTTTCCAGAGCGACCGTCCAGTTTGCTTCCATCCTGGAGGAAGAGGGCTGGATGGTTGCAGATCTGCTTCAGTTTGGTCAGTGCTGAAAGAACAAGACCCCTCCGCTCGATGCCCTCCAAGTATTCAATCCTGGCAAGCATATCTTCGACCACAGCCCCGTAGAGGGAGGCCTGTTCGGGGGTGAGGTAGTAGTAAACCCTCGACTCAACCTTGTCAGGCAGGTCCCTAATGATGGCGGGATCTGACTTCAGACGCCGGAGTATGAAGGGCTGGGTTATGCGGCGGAGTCGTTCTGCCTGGTCCAAATCCCGGTACTTCTCGATCGGCAGAGCGAAGTTTTCGTGGAACCTCTGGGCAGAGCCCAGGTATCCAGGGTTGAGAAAGTCCATGATCGACCAGAGTTCAGAGAGATGGTTTTCCACCGGCGTTCCGGTGAGGGCGATCATCTGCTCGGCCTTGAGCCTCTTCGCAGCCTTCGTCTGCTTTGCGGCCGGATTTTTGATGTTCTGGGCCTCGTCGAGGACGACGTGATGCCAGGATATCCTGGACAAAGCGTCCTCGTCTCGCTGTGCCGTCGCATAGGTGGTGATGACGAGATCATGATGTTTCGCTTCTCGTTCAAAGTCGTCCTCAGATAGCCTATCCGGGCCATGATGGATCATAACCTTCAAGGAAGGTCCGAACCGCTCCAACTCTCGTTGCCAGTTTCCAACTACAGACATGGGGCAGATCAGGAGGGTGGGATCAGATAGTTCTTCGATGGCTCGTTCGTGAAGAAGGAAGGCGATGAGCTCGATGGTCTTGCCAAGCCCCATATCGTCTGCAAGGCATGCTCCAAATCCCAGGTTATGCAAGTAGCTGAGCCAGGATAGGCCCTTGGCCTGGTAGTCGCGGAGGGTTCCCACGAAGCTGGTAGGTACATTGACCGCCTCGATCTCGCCTTTTCCGGAGAGGCGGTTCAGCATATCGTAGATGCGGCCGTCTGCCTCAACTTTCACTACGGGAAGGTCGCCACCTATGGTCTCTGCACCAAGTCCGAGCCGGATCGCCTCCTCTAAGGAGATTTCGCTTCTGCCCTCCTCGCGTTTCTTCTCGAAGAACCGTATCGCGGCCTCGATGTCGTCTGGCGGAAGCTCCACCCATTCTCCGCGGACCCGGACCAGAGGCACCTTGAGATCAATCAGCTCCCGAAACTCCATCTCGGAGAGGGTAGCATCACCGAGAGCCACCTCAAAGTCGTAATTCACGATAGATTTCAGGCCGAAGAGCCCCCTGCTGATGGGAGAATCCCCATCAACCTCGTTTTCGGGCTCGATCAGCCTGAGCTTCAGGCCGAGGCGTCCGCCCGGCTTTTCCCACCAAGACGGGAGGAGGACGCCAAAGCCGTTCTGTTCCAAGAGGGGTGCTGATTCACGCAGAAACGAGTAAGCCTCCTCTCTCCCAAGCTCGATGCCTGAAGGGCGAGCGTCTTGGAGGCACATTTCAATCTGAGGCGAGATTCGGGATGCATTGCCCAGGTCCGCCAGGAGGATTTCCTGTGGATTTTTAATTTTTCGTCTAAGGAACGTTGCAGTATCGGATCGGACTTTCCAGACCTTTTCTGCAGGAACAAGGAGACTTTTATCGTCTTTTGCCTGAAGGAAGATGCGGATCTGCCATATACCACCGTCCTCCTCCTGTCCCGAGGGCGCGTCCAACCTGAAACAGGTACGGAAAGGCGAATTTGGTGATATGGGCTTGAGATGAGTGTGCCAGTATTGTATCTTCTTTGAGAAGGCGTTCAATTCATCGATGGAGGCTTCGAGTAAGGAATCTTCATTGACGAGGGCATGAAGGAATTGGAGCGGTAGCTTATCGGATGTTTGCTCACTAAGGGATGGTTTCAGCTCGATTTTTTCTGCTATAAGGGATCTGCGCACAAGGGCATCAACTGTCGCGTTGATGAAGCTCATGACCAATTGAAGGGGTTTCAACTTGTCTTTATCTCTCCATCTACTTCTCGATCTCCTTCTCGATCCACTTTGTCCATCAAAGGCCAGGCAGCTGGGTGGAAGATCATTCGATAGCATTTGGAGTCGGTTCTGGTCGTCCTCGTCGATTATCGGAACCCAAAGAGCACTGCCATCTTTAACCGTTGGAGCAAACTGCCCCCGAGCAACGATCTCAAGAGAGAACCTGGCAGCCAGAATCCAAAATTGGAGTGAGCTCCCAAACGCGATCCCGTGAGGCGGATGAACGGGCAGATCGAGGAGTAGATTGAGAGCTGCATAGGGATCGAAGGTCAGAGTTTCTATGGACCAGGGAAAGAGGCCAGAGGGTTGTTCAAGAAGGGTATCGTCTCTGACAAGCCATGGTGACGGAAGCGGCCCCCTTTTCGTTGCAGGCAGCCTTACCGTTATCGTCTCTATCCCAGAGGGCGTCTGACCGAAGATGGCAGCCAACTCTTCACCGAGCATCTCGCCCGGGACGGAGAAAGAATGAGGTCGAGGTTTCGATTTTATCGGCTGCCTCCCCCGAGATGATGGGACCGTCAGCGGTAGCACTGATGACTCTGCCCAGAGGTAAATGCGAACCTTATCCCATACAGCGTGTAAGACGAGCATGCTCCTAGATATAGGATTTCGGTTGGAAGGTATATAGGTAAGGCCTGATCCGATTGATAGTCGCCTTGAGAGGGATGGATACGAAAACTCGGCCTTACTTGGAGGATGTTAGAAGTGATCGCGCAGATATTTGGGCGGGTCTCTGTTGCGCTTTTGACCTGTTGGCAAGAGTCTTCTAAACTTGAGTAGGGTGGATTCGGGCCTAAAATAGAGTTTGGGGGGGAGGGCGATGGTACCCGTGCTCAATCACAAACTTACCAGTAAAAACGTGCTGAATTCCCATCCCCCGCACCATTTTAACCCGCTAGGTATCGATTTTGGCGACACTATTCAACCACTTCTATGTATATCCCTCGTTGTTATGAGATAAATCCTAGATCGTAGCCTACGGCCTTCTGGCATTCATCCTCCTGGCGATGGTCCCTTATGCCCTGGTGGTGGAGGGGCTCGGTCCGATCAGCGCGATAAAAGCGGGGATCGGGTTATTCCTGAAAAATAAGATAGACGTCTTTCTGATCTGGCTCGTTGTCATGGCGATCTGGGTGACGATCCAGTTTTTGGGAGTGCCCTTTTCGGGATCGGAGTACCGCCAGCACCATCTTCTCATCCTTGAGCGGAGTCGTAGGCCTTCTCGTGATATCGCCCCTATCCACCGTCTGGTGGACGAGGCTCTACATGACGAGAGCGGGGAAGATACTCGGAGGCCGAAGCGGTCGTTCCGGACAAAGAGGTGAAGTACCTGTAGGGACTGATGACCCTGCATGAGCATGTTGACGAACTTCAAAACCATCAAGTGAAGTAAAAGTTCAATTGAGTCTTGGGCAGGCTTCAATACCGAATTACATCGGCCACTGTAGAGGAGCCCATCCCGAAAGTGACTGGTCTGATCCCGCCCCAAGCTTGATTTTATGCTGTGTGTTAGGTGATGCGGCACAGGACTATTAGCACAGTGTCCGTTTCACAGGATTCCTCCCACAGCCAGATGGCAGATCAGGAAATGCCCTTGCGGCGGTTTGGTGATGTGCAATAAATCTAATTAAAAAAATAAAGAAGTGAGATTATTCCTTTATACGGTAAAGCGTATTAATGACAGTCCGTCCATATTCTCCATCTGCGAGATATATTAGCTCAATCTCATCATCAGAAATGATCGTACCAATGTCATATCCCTCATTTGATTCGCCCACGTAGAACGTTTTGTTATCCAAGCTAATTGCCCCTGCCAAATGTTCTACAATCACTTTCCCCTCCGAGGGATATGTCACATATCCCGTAAAGAGTCGATCTTTCTGCTCGGTAATAACCAAACTTGTACTTTGATTTTCAAACAACTTATAAGAACCATTTTCTGCAATATACGTATTCTGTGAGCCTGTCCAGTTCCCAACTAGGTCTGGAACCTGCGCTGTACAGATCCCCGTGGTTATCAGGATAAACAATAATAACCCAATGTCTTTCATGAATTATGGTTATATATCCTTAGTATAAATTCTTTTTGTTGGTATTATTTCGATTTATTTATTAATGAGATCATCGATATATCAGAAGGAAACGTCTGGAGTTTTAAGACGGCTCCCTGGCGGGGCTTTTCTCTTTATGACGTTTTCGAAAGTTTGGGCAAACGGTGTGTCATCTTTTCTTCAGCCGGAAGACGGAGACGAACATTCTCTTCTCGGCCGGTAGGATATCTCGCAGAATCTTCTCGACCTCGTCTTTGGTTGTCCCGCCCGCGATGATCAGGCCTTCGGTCACCGCAAACCAACCATTTTCGATCCCGATGTCTCGAAGCCACCTTCTGTAGGTTCTGGCGTAGACCTTTCCCATCTCCTGGTGGTAGAGGGACATCAGTTCTGGATCTTTGTGTATAAGCACCCCCATCTCCTCCCAGTGGATCTCGCTGCTGCTCTCGTTTTTCAGATAGATCTTCAGCTTCTCGGCATCGCTCGGCTCAGTTTTTTCGGGATGAAACGGAAGCGCAGTTATGATCCCAAAGCGCATCTTGGCTTCGTTTTACTGGTCGTCAAAGCCTCGGCTTATACCTTTTCCGATGATGATGTTGTATGGTGCGAGGATACCATCGTACACGATCTTGTTTTCGAAAGGTAGCAGGACAGCTTTAACA
>Ga0116163_1001004_pt1 | contig 18103 bp, 14 predicted proteins | sample AD_UKC107_MetaG_FD_89889 | JGI IMG/M metagenome (GOLD analysis project Ga0116163, IMG submission 89889) | Active sludge microbial communities of municipal wastewater-treating anaerobic digesters from Hong Kong - AD_UKC107_MetaG | ecosystem: Engineered > Bioreactor > Anaerobic > Digestate...
GAAATACTCAGAAAATACGAGGCGAAGCCTGATAATCTGCTCTATATTCTGCACGATATTCAGGATGCCAGCCCGTATAACTATGTAACTGAGGAAGACATGGAGGAGATCGCTGATTTCCTTGGGCTGCCCTACTCCAAGGTTTACGGGACAGCCACATTCTACTCCATGATCTCGCAGAAACCTCGCGGAAAACATGTCATCCGGCTCTGTGATTCTCCTCCGTGCCACCTCATGGGATCGGAGAGTATTCTGGATATCCTGAAAGAAGAGCTTGGTATTGACGTGGGACAGACGACTCCCGACATGCTCTTTACTCTGGAGATCACTTCCTGCCTGGGAGTATGCGGTGTGGCTCCGGCCATGATGATTGACGAAGAGGTCTTCGGAAATTTGACTCCCAAGAAACTTCGCAAGATCATTAAGGATTACAGGGAGGGGAATGTATGAGCTTGATTACCAAGTATGTCTTAATAAGTATTGATGAAGATACACTCATCGCCGGCGCCCGGAAGGTCGAAAGCGAACTGAACAGGATCCTGGCTGAGCAGGGCCTTTCCGGCGAGATCATGGTGGTAGAGACAGGAACCATGGGGATCATGGGGAAAGGCGTCGTCATGCTGATCCAGCCCGACGATGTCACCTATGTCAATGTCACACCGGAAGACGTCCGGGAGATAGTCAGTGAGCATCTTCTGAAAGGACGCCCTGTGAAACGGCTCCAGTTTACCGGAAAAGTCGATCAGAGCGTTATCTCTTTCAGGGAGACGGCTCAGGAACTCAAAAAGCAGAATAGGGTGGTCCTGGCCAATTCCGGTTTGATCGACCCCGAAAGCATCGACGAGTATATCGCTGTCAACGGATATGAAGCCCTTGGGAAGGCCCTGACGGCCCACAAGCCTGAAGAGATCATCGACATGGTCAAAACCAGCGGCCTTCGGGGACGCGGCGGAGCCGGATTCCCCACTGGATTAAAGTGGTCTTTTACAGCCCCTCTGAAGAATACACCGAAGTATATCGTCTGTAACGCCGACGAAGGTGAACCCGGCACATTCAAAGACCGTCTCATCATGGAAGGGGATCCTCATAAGCTCATCGAAGGCATGGCTATCGCAGCCTACGCCATCGGTGCTGAAAAGGGCTTTATCTACATCCGCGGAGAGTATAGCCTCTCTATCAGCCGGACGCAGAAAGCCATTGAAGATGCCCGTGCCTATGGACTTTTAGGGAAGAATATTTTCGGGACATCCTTCTCCTTTGACCTGGAGATCAAAAAGGGCGCCGGAGCGTATGTCTGCGGCGAAGAGACTGCTTTGATCAACTCACTGGAAGGCGGCAGGGGAAATCCCCGTGTCAAACCGCCTTTCCCGGGCGTCAAAGGACTCTGGCAGCAGCCTACTGTAGTCAATAATGTGGAGACATTGTCCAATATACCGTCCATCATCCTCAACGGGCCCGACTGGTTTAAATCCATAGGGACTGAAAAGTCCACCGGGACCAAAGTCTACACGATCCTGGGGCATGTGAACAACCCGGGGCTTATCGAAGTGGAGATGGGGACTACTCTTCGCGACATCATCTATAAATATGCAGGAGGCGTAAAAGGCGGAAAATTCAAGTGTGCCCTGGTCGGCGGTGCCGCAGGGGCTTTCCTCAACGAAGAGATGCTTGATGTCCGTATGGATTATGACCATCTGGGCGAATACAAGGCTGTCCTGGGTTCAGGCGCCATCCTTGTCATGAATGAAGAGAGTTGTATCGTGGATATGCTTCGGAATATACTCTTCTTCTTCAAACATGAATCCTGCGGGAAGTGTTCTCCCTGCCGGATCGGGACTGCCCAGCTCTATTCCCTGGCGGATAAGATCTATTCCGGTAAGGGGAGTGATGAAGACCTGGAACAGATGCTCACGCTTTCTGAAGCCATGAGCACCACAGCTTTGTGTGCCCTGGGACAGTCACCCTATCTGGTGATCCATACGGCTGTGCGATTCTTTCAGGATGAGATAGAGGAGCACATCCGGCGAAAGGTCTGTATGAAGGATATTTGCAGGATGAACGGAGCGGAACGCCGGTGACAGGCTGTTCTGTGGTTATAAATAGGAATTTACGCTAAGGAGGGTTTTATTATGGCTGAAATGGTCAAATTGTATATTGACGGCATTGAAGTGGAAGTACCCGAAGGGACGACCATCTTAAATGCAGCCAAAAAGGCCGGGAAGAGTATTCCCACATTATGTTACCATGAAGACCTGCCGCCCACAGCGGCCTGCGGTGTCTGCGTCATCGAGTATGAAGGACGCCCCGGGATGCAGAGAGCCTGCTGTACCCCTGTCGCCCCCGGAATGAAGGTCATCACTAATTCAAAGTTACTGAGAGAGCGGCGTAAAGCTGTCGTGGGACTTGTCCTCTCCAACCATAACGTGGACTGTCCTTCCTGCGCCGCCAATGAAAAGTGCGAGCTTCAGAAGCTGGCCAACGACCTGGGTGTGGACATGCATATGTATGAAAAGATCCTGGATCATCGCCCCGAAGACAAGACCAGCGTCGCTATCGTCCGCGACCCTGACAAGTGTATCCTCTGCGGACGCTGTGTCACTGTGTGTGACGAGATCCAGACCGTCCATGCCATCGAGATCACAGACCGGGGCTTTGAAGCCCATGTGGATACTGCCTTTTCAGCGGGGATGGGCGCGAGCCCCTGTGTTAACTGCGGCCAGTGTATTGTCTACTGTCCCACAGGCGCTCTGCGCGAACAGAGTCATCTGGAAGCGGTCTGGGATGCTATTCTGGATCCCGAAAAGCATGTTGTCGTCCAGGAAGCACCGGCTATCCGCGCCTCCATCGGCGAAGAGTTCGGCATGGAGATCGGATCTGTCACCGTGGGCAAGATGTATGCCGCTTTGAAAAGAATAGGGTTTGACGCGATCTTCGATACCAATTTCTCTGCTGACCTGACCATTATGGAAGAGGGGACAGAGCTAGTCCAGAGGATCAACAACGGCGGGAAACTGCCTCTGATCACCTCCTGTTCTCCGGGATGGATCAAGTTTATGGAGACCTTCTTCCCCAATCTTGGAGAGAATACCTCAACAGCCAAATCGCCTCAGCAGATGATGGGAGCTTTGACCAAGACCTATTATGCAGAAAAGAGCGGGATCGACCCGGCAAAGATCGTCTCTGTCTCCATCATGCCCTGTACAGCGAAGAAATTTGAAGCCCAGCGTCCTGAAATGCGTGACAGCGGTTATCAGGATGTGGATTATGTCCTTACCACACGGGAATTTGTCCGTATGATCCGTGAAGCGGGACTGGACTTTAAAAACCTTCCCGAAGAAGAACCCTACCATGCTCTGGCCGATTATACAGGGGCTGCTACGATCTTCGGCGCAACCGGCGGAGTCATGGAAGCGGCTGTGCGCTCAGCCTACTATCTGCTCACCAAAAAGGACATGCCCAACGTGGATATCAAACCTGTCCGCGGGATGGAAGGGATCAAGGAAGCTGAGCTGGAGATCCCCGGTGTCGGCAAAGTCAAAGTAGCCGTGGCTCATGGACTGGGCAATGCCAGGGAGCTTCTGACCAAAGTCTCGAAACAGCTGGAAGAGACAGGAAAGAGCGAATATGCATTCATTGAGATCATGGCCTGCCCCGGAGGTTGCGTAGGCGGCGGCGGACAGCCCTACGGCAGTTCCATCGCCATGAGAGCCCGCCGCGGTGAAGGCCTCTATCAAGAGGATTCTTCTCTGCCAAAACGCTGCTCTCATCACAATGAAGCGATCCTGAACCTCTATAAAGAGTTTCTGGGCGAACCCGGCTCCAAAAAGGCGCATAAACTTCTCCATACCAACTATGTGGAGAGAAGTGTCGTCTCAGGAGATGCTGTCAGGGAGATCACCCACAAACACTGAGCAGGACCATAAGAATAATGAGAAAAGGGCGGCTTACGGGCCGCCCTTTTTTTGACACGCCCGAAGAATTCAGGCGAGAAACGAGGAAAAACCCTTAATAAGAAGGGGTTTGAGCCGGTCCCAGGGGAAAGAGTTCCCCGGATCGGGGTAAAGCAGAAGGCCGAAACAGCGGGAGCCTGTATCAAAGACCTCCCGGCGGGCTGCTCCGGCATGAGAAAGTCCGGCTCCTCCAAGAAAGGACCAGCGTTTTGAAAAGATCTCGCAAATGGTCACCGAGACTCCGAATTCGTCAGAGAGGAGCTCAGCAACCTTTTCGGCATAATCTGTCTCATTTCCTGATCCATGAGACAGGCCTTCCAGTTTTTTATAGAAAGAGGTCACGCTCCCCCTCCGATACACGCTGATAATACTCTTCGAACTCCTTCAAAAGAGGATTGTTCCGGAAGAAGGCATCCTTTCGGATCTCTCCGATCTCTTTGCGGATCAGTTCTTCGCCGATTTTCTGGGTCTCCGGAGAAGAAAAATCATCCAGCCATTCCCGGAAGGTTAGGACAGCATTCAGTTTGCAGAATTTACCTTCAGTCCCGCATTTCAAAAGGCCCATGATCTTATCTCCTGTCCGTCCGCAGCGATATCCCGCGGTACAGAAGGAGGAGATCATCCCCATCTGAGCCAACTCTCTCACCACATCATCCAGTTCCCGGGTATCGCCAAGGACAAATTGCTGGCGCTCTTTGTCCTGCCTGTCATACTGTTCAGAATAGGCTCCCAATCCGATACGGGTGGAGGCGTCGGTCTGGGTGCATCCCAGTTTGATCACTTCTTTACGCAGATCGGGCTTCTCCCTGGCTGTGACGATCATGCCTGTATAGGGAATCGACAGGCGGAGGACCGTGACCAGTTTTTTAAACTCTTCGTCAGAGACAAGATGGTCTGTATGCTCTGAATAGGGGGCGTTGTCCGCAGGCATGAGACGGGGAAATGAGACGGTGTGGGGCCCGACTCCGTCGAACCTCTTTTCCAGCTCCATGGCATGATAGAGAAGGCCCATGACATCGTAACGCCAATGATAAAGGCCGAAAAGAGCTCCGATGGCTACATCGTCTATGCCGGCTTCCATGGCCCGATGATGGGTATAGAGGCGCCACCGGTAATCCGATTTCGGGCCTACCGGATGCATTTTCTTATAAGTCGGGCGGTGATAAGTCTCCTGGAAGACCTGATAGGTACCGATTCCGGCTTTCCAGAGTTTTTTGAAATCGTCTACCGAAAGAGGAGCGGCATTTATATTTACCCGTCGGATGGTCCCTGTTCCCTTTCTTGTCTTTTCCCGGACTTCATAAATCGCTTTGATGGTTTCGGCCATATAGTCAGCATCAGAAGAGGGGTGCTCCCCGTAGACGACGATAAGGCGTTTATGGCCCATCTTGACCAGGCTTTCAGCTTCCATACGGACCTCGTCCGGAGTGAGGACCCTGCGGATCTCATGGGTATTGTCTTTACGGAACCCGCAATAGAGGCAGTTGTTGACACAGAGGTTGCTGCAATAGAGAGGGGCGAAGATGACGATGCGATTGTCATAGACCTTTCTTTTGACTTCCAGGCCGGCGGCAGCCATCTCCTGCCAGAGTTCCGGGTCTTCGACATGGAGGAGGGCGGCGGTCTCATCGGGGTCCAGACGTTCGATGGAGAGGGATTTCTGTATGATATCACGGACCTTGATCTTATCCGGTTTCTTGTTATTGTCCAGATGACGTTCTATAGCGTCATGGTCGATAAAATCTTTTCCGTTTTCTAAATAGCGGTCGATCTCCTCTTCCTTGACGACATTATCTGCCCAATCTTTGACACTCATTTTTCCCATGAGGGCCCTCCTTGTTTTGAATTGTAAGTAAGTTGCTTCCAAATAAATGATAGGACTTTTATTCCTCTTGTCAACGGGAAAAGGAAAAAAAAAGCCTCCCGAAGGAGGCTTTTCGGGGATTAGGGTGATGAAGCCTTTTTCAGAGTGAAGAAGCCCATTTGGACCAGTCTTCCAAGGTCTTGTATTTTTTCCCTGAGGCATTTTGCAGGCTTTCCAGGGCGAGGGTTCTAATGCCGGGGTCTTTGTCATCTAAAAGAGATACCAGGACTGTCATGACGTCTTTGTTCTTTGAGTAGCGTGCAGCAGCAGTAAGGGCAGCCTTTTTCAAAACGATGTTTTTGCTCTTCATCCCGTCAAGGATGAAAGTCGAAGTAAAGGTCGTATCGATAAGACTGATAGCTTCTACAGCGGCGACCCGGGGCTCCAAATCAGGATCGTCATAAAAGATCTGAATAATCGGATTGAGGGCCTCTTTGATCTTCAGGCGGCCCAAAGCTGATATGGCCTGTGTCCTGACAGAAGCCGCTTTGTCAGAGAGTGCATTGATTAGAGGAGCGCTGCTCGACGAGTCATTGATCACAGCCAGTCCCCGGGCACAGAGGCCCCTGATCTCGGGATTTTCATCAGTGATATAGGTGCGGAACAGATCTGCTGTAGAAGAATCACCGATATTGACCAAAGCTTCAGCCGCGGCTGTCCGGACACTTTCGTTGGGATCGTTTATCAGGGGGGTGATCTGCGGCAGTGCTTTATTGTATTTCAGTTTTCCCAGGGCCTTCAGGCAATAGACTTTGACTTCGCTATAGGGGTTCTGAATCAGAGCATCTGTGATGACGGGAGTCAGTCGGTAAGAATCAGTGGCGGGGAGGGCTTCGGCCACCATGAGCCGGATCTCCTTATCGGGATCCCCGAGGCGTGCGGCCACCAGGTCCGCGGTATCGCGGCTGACTTCATTGTAGTTTAAAAGAGCTGAAAGAGCTCTGGTGGAAAGGCGTTTATCTGGGGATGTTACCGTCGTCTCCATGACTGCGAGAGCTTCTTTGGCTTTCAGGGCGATGAGAGTCTCCATGGCTTTCAGTTTTATCTCAGTGGGCAGTCCCGAAGAGATGATAGGGATGATGGCTTGAGAAAAACCGTCCCATTTTTTTTCTTCGATGTAGTCGAGAAGATGGCCTATGAGGCGGGGATTCTGAGAAGAGAGACCCCGGAGGATTACAGGCCGCGAAACGGAAAGGTCCATTTTTTTGATCAGGGTGCCTGCTTCTGCAGCTGTAGCGTCATCGAAGGCGGCCAGGCCCTCTACAAGGGAATTAATGATCCGGTTGTCGGGGTATTTCCCCAAAGACAGGACAGCCTGTCGGCTTACCTGGGCTTCGGGGTCGTTCAGAAGGCCGATGAGGATATCTATGGCATCATTGAGGTTGATGGAACCCAAAGCTTCAGCGACGGCGACACGGACACGGGTGTCCTGGTCGCTGACCAGGGATTTGAGGTCGTTAAGGCAGAGCGTGTCTCCGATCAGACCCAAGGCCCGGGCGGCATTAGCCCGTTTCAAAGGTTCGGGTGAAGCCAGGTTATAAGAAAGGGGTTTAATTGCGGGATAACCGATGGAGGCCAGAGCTTGGACGACAGCCCGTTCGACAGACTCATTCTCAGCTGCAAGAAGGGAGAGGAGGGGAATGATGCTGGAGCGGTTTTTGATCTCTCCAAGCGCGGAGATGACCTTCACGCGGGCTTCTGTGTTACTTTCTGTCGTGGCCATGCTGTTAAGTCGGTCTATAGCTGTTGCGCTTCTCCATCGGCCCAGGATAGAAGCTGCCTGTCCCCTGACCAGAGGTTTGGGAGAGGAGAGGAGGGTAATGATACTCTTTTCCGCGGCCGGTCCCACGGCAGCGATTGCCGCTGCTGCTTCCTGTGAAACACTTTGAAGGCCCTGGACAGTCAGGGTTGTGGTATCATCAAGGATATCAGCCAGATAGGGGACAGCATTGAGGGCTTTAGGCCCTGCCTCCTGAAGGGTGATGAGAGCTTCGGCCAGGATGTCCGGATCCTGGGAAAAGAGGTTTGTCACGGCAGTCTTGACACCCGCCGGGGTCCCCGCAGGGAGAGAGGCAAGGGGCGTCTCGGGCGGCGCATAGGCCGAAAGCAGGAGAAGAGCGATAAACAGGATAGAAATGGAACGATAAGCCATGGCGGAAATCCTCCTTTGAAAATGTCACGAAGTCTCTGTCTTTAATATAGAAGATATCTCGGGGGTTGTCCACCAGAAAACCGAAAAGAAAAAGGCGGAAGAAGGGATTTACTTTAAAAAAACCTCTTCTTCCGCGAATGAGTTTAATTATTTAATTATCATCCCCGATGACGACAGCGTCCAGCGGAGGGAACCCGTTGAAATAGACCGCGCTGTAGCTTTGGGTATAGGCTCCTGTCGAGAAGATATAGACCTTGTCGCCCGGGACAGTGGTCTCGGGGAATCGGTATTTATAATCTTCATAAAGGATATCCATGCTGTCGCAGGTAGGCCCTGCAATAATATACTCCTCTTCCAAGCCCTCTTTTTCGATGTAGATGGGATACTTGATGGACTCGTTCAGAGTCTCGATCATGCCGCCGAACATCCCGATATCCAGAAACATCCATTTGTAGGGATTATGTTTTGCCTTCTTTTCGGTCATAATGATCTCGGCTACGATGACACCGGCGTCTCCTGCGAGAGAACGGCCCGGCTCTACGATGATCTCAGGCATATTGTCCCCGAAATCTTCTCTCAGGAATCGCTCGATCTCGGAAGCGTAGATATTGGTCTCCGCCGTGGGTTCGTTGTAATGGGCCGGGAAACCGCCTCCGAGATTGATCATCTTGAGCTCGATCCCGATCTCCCTGGCAGAGGAAAAGAGATAGTAACACTGGCTGATGGCATTGTCCCACTGGCCGATGTCCCGTTGCTGGGAGCCCACATGAAAAGAGATCCCGTAGGGAGTCACATCCAGTTTTTTGGCCAGTTTGAGCAGGTCAAAGACGATATCGGGATGGGTTCCGAATTTTCGTGAGAGAGGCCAGTCTGCGCCTTGTCCGTCGGTGAGGAGTCTGAAGAAGACTCGCGAACCCGGAGCGTATTGGGCGATGTTTTTAAGATCGGTTTCACAGTCTGTGGCAAAAAGGCGGACGCCTTTTTCGTAAAAGTATTGAATATTTTCCTTCTTTTTTATGGTGTTGCCGTAAAGCATCCGGTCCGGGGTGACACCCAGACGGAGGAGCTGATCCAGTTCGTAGACAGACGCTACATCAAAATTAGAACCCAGACTGTGGAGCAATTTCAAAACTTCATCATGAGGATTGGCTTTGACGGCATAATGGATCTTTGCAAAGGGAAGGTGGTTTTTGAGTTCTAAGAATTTCTTTTTAATGATATCCAGGTCGATGACGAGAAAGGGTGTCTTCTTTTCCCGGGCCATCTTTTTGATCAGTTCGAATTTATCCCGGGCGATATAATCGGGTAACGGGAAAGAATAGGGTTCTCTTTTCATGCCATACCTCCATTTCCTTGGGACGGGGACACATCAACAGCATAACTCGGTATGAATATCACAGACAGGACAAATGTCAACAAAAAAAGAAGAAGATGTCACTTTTTATCGGTTCGGGGAAGAAGCGGAAAGAAAGTACCTGCATCTCTTTAAGCTTCATGTCGATGAGACAGGGGATTTCTTTGTTTGATTTAATCTTGTCCCGCTTTCATATTTTTGATATATTGATAGTATGGATACAAAAGACATGGAGAATCGCTCTTATTCATATGAACACTTTTTCTCCCTGGCTCTCGACCTTCTTTGCATCGCCGACGACACGGGTCACTTTGTCCTTTTGAACAAAGAGTGGGAGAGGACATTAGGATATCCGCTCAATGATTTTTTGGGCCGTCCTTTTATGGACTTCGTCAACCAGGAGGACCTTGAAAAGACAGAGGAGGCTTTGAAAAGCCTGGCCGTAGGACAAGAGGTCCTCTCTTTTGTCAACAGATACCGTTGCCGTGACGGGACGTTCCGGTGGCTGGAATGGCGCTCTTTTCCCGAACAAGGGTTTATCTATGCAGCGGCCCGGGATATCACCAGGCATATCAGTTCCAGGCAGGAACTGGAGCGATTCCGCGATGTGATGAATAACAGCCTCAATGAGATCTATATCGTAGATGCCGACTCCCTCCTCTTTACCTTTGTGAGCGCCGGAGCCCAGAAAAACCTGGGGTACAGCGAGGAAGAGCTCACTTCCATGACCCCTTACGAGATCAACAGCCCCCGGCAGAAAAGAGTCCTCGAAAACCATTTCAAAGATTTGAGAAAGGGCACCGGGAAGAAAATACTCTTTCTGACAGACCATTACAGAAAGGACGGGTCCCATTACCCCGCGGAAGTCCATCTGCAATATTTAAAGGGGGAGGGCTCCTCTTACTATCTCGGGATCGTCATGGACATCACTGAAAAGTATAAATGGGAGAGGGCTCTGGAAGAGAGTGAGGAGCGCTACAGGCGCCTGGCGGAAAATGCCGATGATATCATCTACAGGATAGAGCTCTTTCCCGAAAAACGATTTACTTTTATCAATAAGGCTGTAGAGAGAGTGACGGGATATACCCCCCGGGAGCATTATGATGACCCCGACCTCGGAAACAAGCTTGTTCATCCTGAAGACCGTTCTCTTGTGGAAGAGGGATGGAAAGAGAAGAGTTTCTTTAACCGGCCTGTCCGGCTTAGATGGATAACAAAAGCGGGAAAGGTCATCTGGACTGAGCAGCATAATGTCCCCCTCTATGACAATAAAGGGAGATTGACTGCCATCGAGGGCATTGCCCGGGATATCACCGAACGGATGGAGATGGTTCAAAGGCTGAATAACGAGAAAAAGCGTTTTGAGGTGACTCTTTACAGTATCGGAGATGCTGTCATTGCCACAGATACCCGGGGAAAAGTGACTCTGATGAATCCTGTTGCCGAACAGATCCTGGGGATCGAGTCGAAGGAGGCAGAGGGTCTCCCGCTGGATGATATCTTTTTCACAGTAGATGAAGAAAAACGTGAACCCCTTGAAAACCCCGCTACCCTGATTCTCGGCAAAGGAGAAAAAAGTGTAGATTATCCGGCATCCCTTCTCATCGGAAAGGAGGGTCGGGAGACGCTGATAGAGACTTCGGCTTTCCCCATCATGACGGAAAAGGATGATCCTGCCGGGATTGTCGTAGTCTTCAGGGATATTTCTGAGAAACGGGCCTCCCAGGACCATCTTATCCGGTCCCAGAGGCTGGAATCCCTGGGACTTCTGGCCGGCCGTATCGCTCATGATTTCAATAACCTTCTGGGCGGACTCTTCGGGTACATCGATATTGCCAGACAGCACTTTCTGGAGAAGGACTCTGAAAGGGGAATCGAATATCTGGATAAAGCCCGATCGATCTATGAGCGTATCCGTTCTCTCACAGGGCGGTTCCTTACCTTTTCCAAAGGAGGAAGCCCGGTAAGAAAGAGAGGGGATCTCCGGCCGGTGATCAGAAAGGCCATGGAGATGGCCCTGACGGGGTCTAAGGTTTCAGCCAAGGCTGAGTTGGACGAGTCCCTGTGGACGGCTGAGTTTGACGAAGGGCAGATGAGCCAGGTCTTTATCAATCTCTTTAACAATGCCCTTCAATCCATGAAGGAGGAGGGGAGACTTTATATCCGGGCGTATAATCTGGATACGGGGCTGTCCCCGGCCCCCTCTCTGCCTGCCGGGCCTTATATCATCGTGGAAGTGGAAGATGACGGCGAGGGGATCCCGGCCCAATACCTTAAAAAGGTCTTTGACCCCTTCTTTACCACCCGGAAGACAGGAAGCGGGTTGGGATTGACCTCAAGCGATTCTATTGTCAAGCGTCACGGCGGTGCTATCACAGTACGCTCCACGCTGGGAGAAGGGAGCCTGTTCACGATCTTTCTGCCTGCTTCGGGAGGAGTAAAGTCTTTGCTATCAGAGGGAGAAGGGCAGCTTTTCCGTGGAGAAGGGCGGGCTCTGGTCCTGGACGACGAACCGTCTATCCGGGAAGTGACCGGCGAAATGCTCCGAAGACTGGGCTTCAGTGTCGATGAAGCCGAAGAGGGAAAGCAGGCCCTTAAAAAGATCGCTTCAGCTGCACAGACGGGATCTCCCTATACTCTGGTCATTGCCGATCTGACTATTCCCGCCGGAAAGAGCGGAAAAGATATCATCGGTGATATCAGGAAAATACATCCCGGTATCTCTGTCATCGTCTCCACGGGCTATTCAGAGGATCCTATTCTCAACGATCCTCAGAAATACGGTTTTACCGCCGGGCTCTTTAAACCCTTCACATTGGAAGAATTAAGCAGGGTGTTGAGCAGTCTCAGAGGCGAAAAAGAGTAAAAAGCCCTTTGCAAATCGTGCCTTCTTTAAGCTTACGCTCTCTATGACAGGGACAGGATTCATCCCTTTTTAAAATGGTGAGGGAGAATATTTCTCACTTTTGGAGAAAGAGATCATCTATGATCTCTTTTCAGTATGGGACGGAACATGAAGAGGGACAAGCTGTTAAATCAGGCGAAGATACGGAAAAAAAGGAGAGAGGAGAAACAATGCAGGGGATGATCCACCTCTATACGGGAAACGGGAAAGGAAAGACCACCGCTGCAGTCGGTTTGGCGGTCAGAGCCCTGGGGGCCGGCTTAAGGGTCTTTATGGGACAGTTTATCAAAGACAGGGAGTATCATGAAATCGCCCTGCTCCGATCCCTGGATGGGTTTACGTCGGAGCTTTTCGGGAAAGGTTGTTTTCTGCAGCGGCCTCCGGGGCCTGCAGACAGGCAGGCAGCCCGGGAGGGTCTCGAAATTGCTTCAGAAATCCTCAAATCAGGGGATTATGGCCTGGTGATTTTAGATGAGGTGACCTTTCCCCTGGAGTATGCCTTTTTCACCTTGGAAGAACTTCTTGAAGCCCTCTCATCGCGGGAAATGTCTACGGAAGTGGCCCTGACAGGGAGGGGGGCTCCTCAAGGCCTTGTCGATGCGGCCGACCTTGTCACTGAAATGCGGGAAGTGAAACACTATTACCAGAAAGGAATATTAGCCAGGGATGGGATCGAGCGGTAAGAGAGCCATGAGGGGCGGAAGGTCATCCTTTCTGTCTTTTTTTAAAATGGAGGCTGTCTCCCCACTCTCCATAGCAGACTTTTTCCCCCAGAGCTTCTATACTCTGTTCGAGGTTGATCCGCTGTTCCACGGCATTTTCATCCAACCCGGGTTTGTTCTGATAAAGCTGATATCCTCTTCTGTAAGCCAGATCTGTGACATTGGGCATTATAATATTTGCTCCGGCCCTGAGGCCCAATTCGCGCCCCGTCGGAGAAAGGGCCTGAAGAGCCGTGGTGGCTGCTATGTTGACATCTTTCATGACCATGCGGACCAGTGCGATCATTTTCAAACCCAGAGTCAGTTGTCTTAACGGGTCGAATGGGGCAGAGGAGCCAAGGGGTGTCTCTTCATGCGGGATAAACGGTCCCATTCCGACCATATCGATATCTATCTCCTTAAGAAAAAGGATATCACCGGCCATGTCGTCGAACGTCTGTCCGGGAACCCCGATGAGAAAGCCTGTTCCTACCTGATATCCGCTTTGGCGCAGGTAATCCAGACAGCGTCTCCGCTCTTCCCAGGAATGGCTTTTGGGATGGAGCGAGGAGTAGAGTCGGGGGTTTGAGGTCTCGATACGAAGCAGATAACGATGGGCCCCGGCCTGAAACCATCGCTCGTAAGTCTTCAGGTCCTGTTCCCCCACAGAGAGTGTGACTCCCAGAGATCCGTGAGAAAGGCTCTTGATCTCTTTGAGAAGCCATTCGATCTTATCCACAAAGGCGGGGTCGCGCCGTTCTCCGGATTGAAGGACAAGAGAGCCGTAATGGTTCTCATAACACCAGCGGGCTTCGCGGAGGATCTCTTCCTCGCTGAGTTCATACCGGTTCACCAGATGATTGCTCTTGCGGATTCCGCAATAATAACAATCTTTTGTGCAGATATTGGAAAATTCGATGATCCCTCTGAAATAGACATTGCGTCCCAGTTCACGAGTTTTTACGTGATAGGCATGCCGGGTCAGAGCCTGTAAGAGTTCGGGATCATCGTTTTCAAGAAGATCTCGAAGACCCTGGCGGGTGGGCTGTAAGGCTGTTTTTTCAAGGATTGCGTCGTAGGAACGGGCCATCTTGTCCTCCCTTTTGAATAACCATACCCGAAGGAGAGAAAAAACGCAAGAGTATTATTATAGGGACACTAACAATAAAGAAGGGCCGGCCTCTCTGATTGACCCGGTTCCTCTTCTATGATAGGCTTTCATAGAGATGAAGGAGGTTTCTATGCTTGTGAAAAAGTATCAGGATGTCCCCGAGGAAAAAGTCGAGACCGAAGGAGCAAAAGGGGCCTGGATCCGTTGGCTGGTCTCCGATAAAGAGAAAGCTCCCTGTTTTGCCATGAGGCAGTTTCGCCTTGAAAAAGGGGGGTATACTCCTCTCCATACCCATGACTGGGAACATGAGATGTATGTCCTGGAGGGCGAGGGTGTTGCGGTCTCACAGGATGGCGAAAAACCCCTTTCCCCGGGAGTCTTTATGTTTATTGCCCCGGGAGAGAAGCATCAGTTTAAAAACCTGGGCGAGGGTGAACTCCATTTCCTCTGTATGATCCCTCTTCCCGGCCGCTGCTCTTCGGGGCCAAAAGAGGAGGCAGGAAAGGAGAATTGTCAGAAAAAGAGTTCTTCATGCTGATCTACGGAAAAAATACCGTCCGTGAAGTCCTAAGGCTTTCCCCTCACCTAGTCAAAAAAGTCTTTTACCTTCCGGGGAAAGAGGGCCTTATTCCCGGAGAATCCCGAGTTCCGGCTGAAAAGAGGGAGAAGGAATTTTTCGACCATTCTTTCAGCCATCTCCGCCATCAGGGGATAGCCGCTGAGATCGCCTCTCCACCTCTTTACGATCCAGGCTATCTTGAGGAGATGATGGGGCCTTCCTCCCTTTTTCTCCTTCTGGACGGGATCCAGGATCCCATGAATCTGGGAAGTATTCTCAGGACGGCCTATGGCATGGGAATCGATGCAGTCGTCTTGACAGCAGACAGGACAGTTGATGTGACCCCGGCTGTCTTTTCCGCTTCGTCGGGATACGCCGGAGCTGTCCCCCTGGTCCGTATGAAAAATCCCGCCCACACCGTCAAACAGCTTAAAAAAAGCGGGGTATGGGTCGCTGCTGCCCATATGAAAGGGGAGACGGAGGCGGGAGACCCCTCTTTTTCGCCTCTTTTTCCTCTCCTTCTTTGCATGGGAAGTGAGGGAAGCGGAGTCCGCCGGACCTTTATCAGTGAAGCGGATTTCTCGCTCCGTATCCCGCAGAGAGAAGGATTTGATTCTTATAATGTAAGTGTAGCTGCGGCCATTCTGCTTTGGGAGCTGAACCGGCTACGCTAAACCGTATTTTTCCATCTTATTGTAGAGAGTACTCCTGGCGATTCCCAGGATGCGGGCAGCCCGGGCCCGGTTTCCCCCTGTTTTTTCCAGAGCCTGCCTGATAAGCTCTTTCTCACCGGATTCCAGAGAAAAGGCCTCTTTGCCGCCGGGTTGAAACGAGGGGGCGGCAAGCCGGGGTCCTTTCTCTTTCAGAGGATCGGGCAGGAGTTCATTGGTGATGACCCGTTTCCGTGTCAGAATGACCATGGATTCCACAAGATTCCTTAATTCACGGACATTACCGGGCCAGGAGTAGTGCAGAAAAAAATCGCGGACTTCGCGGGAAAACCCTTCGATCTCTTTGGAATACTTGTTTTTAAACTCTTCGAGGAATGAGGCGGAAAGGAGAAGGATGTCTTCGGGGCGTTCCCGAAGAGGAGGAAGACGGACCGAGATGACATTAAGGCGGTAATAGAGGTCTTCCCGGAAAAGGCCCTTCTCCATGAGGTCCTCAAGAGGCTGATGAGTGGCTGAGACCACACGGACATCGGCTTTTCTCTTTTCATGGCTGCCCAGGCGCTCTACTTCTTTATCTTGAAGGACACGGAGGACTTTGGCCTGAAGGGGAAGGGCCATGTCTCCGATCTCGTCAAGAAAAAGCGTCCCCTTGTGAGCGTATTCAAATTTTCCGGGTTTGCTTTCTGAAGCTCCTGTAAAGGCCCCTTTCTCAAATCCGAACAGTTCCGATTCGAGAAGGGATTCAGGAAGGGCGGCGCAATTGATGGGGACGAGTTTTTCGTTTCGCCGCAGACTCATCCTGTGGATCAGCTCGGTGATGACCTCCTTGCCTGTCCCTGTCTCTCCTCTCACGAGGACAAAAGCATCGGTGGGAGCCACTTGTCTCACCAACTCGTAGACGGCTTCCATCTTCGGTGAGGCGGTCATAAAGCTCCCGTCTCTGATCAGAGTGGACTTCTCATCGGCGGGAATAGCAGATGAATCATCTCCGAGTGACATGAGCAGCTCTTCAGATGAGAAGGGCTTTTTGATGATGACAGGGGGCTGGAGAGAGAGAAAAGGAGCCAGTGAATCAGCCGGTAAAGGAGACAGAAGGAGGGGACTGACTCCGGGATAGTGTTCCCGGCACCACTGGAGAGCCGATTCCAGCCGGTTAATATCGAAATTGATATCGATGATGATGTGAGAGACTGTGCGGGGCAGAGGGCCGGGGTCGGAAAGGGAAAAGAGGGGGTGAAGGATAAACCCTTCACGTTCCAGAAGGGGACGGAGGAACGGAAGATCGTTTTCCGTCCGTGTGATGAACAGGATCCTTCTACTGCTATTTGTCATGAAAGGCTTCTCCTGCATAGGGAAGAGAGGGTTGGTTTTCATCTCGCCGGGGGAGGAGAAGGGTGAATGTGCGCCCTTCTCCGGGACGGCATTTAATATTAAGGGACCCCAGGTGATGGGCCATGATCCTGGCGGCGACAGAAAGGCCCAGGCCGGGATGCTCTCCGCTCTCCTCTGAATAGGGGGCGAAGATGGTGTGAAGCCCATCCCGGGAGATCCCCGGTCCGTCATCCCGGATGATCATGAGGAAATAATCTTTCTCTGTCCTGGTGGTGACTCGTATTGTCCCCTTTTCAGGACTCTCTTCGATGACATTGTCCAGGATATGGCCCAAAGCCTGTTCAATGCTTTCAGGATTCCCGTAGAGGGTCCGCCCCTCGTCTGACAGGCCCCATTCGATGCGGAGATTTTTGGCTGTAAGCTGAAATTGCCGGGACCGGATGATCTTCCGAAGAGCCTCTTCAGGCATAAACCTCTTAAAGACATAAGGGTTGGATGTAAAGGAAAGAGTCAGGTCATGTAAAGTCCTGTCGATACGTTCCAGGTCCTCCTGAAGGACCTTTTTCTGCTCTGAAGAAAAAAGAGCAGAATCGCCGGGAAGAAGATCCAGAAAAAGGCGGAATCGGGCTAGCGGGTCATTGATATGGATATTGATCAGGGTGACCAGTTGTCCCGTGGATCGGATATTTTCCAGAAGAAGCCTCCGGGTATGATAGAGGTCTGAAATATCACGGATATAGATAAAGACGATGCCGTCTGAAGAGACAGGTTCGATGATCAGGTGAAGATAAGAGCTGTGATGCTCCACGATGCGGCTTTCTGTATAGGGTTTCTCCTGATTCAGGTTAAAGGGGCGTGATCCGTCTGAGAGGGTCAGTCCCGCGATATTTTTCCGGTGAGGATCCAGGGCCAGGAGGTCTTTTCCCTTCTCATTGGCATAGAGGATGTGCCCTGACTCAGACAGGATAAGAAGGCCTTCATTCAGCCGTCCCAGCATGTGACGGTAACGGTCTGATTCTGTCTCCATGGCCCGGATGATCCGTCTGATGTTTTCATCGGAGAGGGAATCGATCTTTTTATCGATGAACTCCGAGAATCTGCCCTTATCCATAACCTCTATTATAGAGAGGAGCCCCGGAGTGTCAATTGAGAACTCTTAGGTAAAAGAGAGCCGGACGAGAGTTTTTTTAGTTGCGCCCTAATTTATCGTATTGACAAAAAAAAGGGTCTATGCTAATATCCCCCCGTCAAGTAAAAGCGGGTGTAGCTCAGTTGGTAGAGCACTACGTTGCCAACGTAGTCGTCGCCGGTTCGAGTCCGGTCACCCGCTTTTTTCATTATGGCAACGTAGCCAAGTGGTAAGGCAGTGGTCTGCAAAACCACTATTCACCGGTTCGAATCCGGTCGTTGCCTTAGCCTGGGTGGCGGAATTGGTAGACGCATCGGACTTAAAATCCGGTGGCAATTTTTTGCCGTGTCGGTTCGAGCCCGACCCTAGGCATCA
>Ga0116163_1001005_pt1 | contig 18095 bp, 16 predicted proteins | sample AD_UKC107_MetaG_FD_89889 | JGI IMG/M metagenome (GOLD analysis project Ga0116163, IMG submission 89889) | Active sludge microbial communities of municipal wastewater-treating anaerobic digesters from Hong Kong - AD_UKC107_MetaG | ecosystem: Engineered > Bioreactor > Anaerobic > Digestate...
AAAATAAAGAAAGTCGATTATGCTAACTTATTAAAAAACAATACATTGGATTATGAAAAAATGTTTGACCCGATTACGCAAACCAAAATAGATCCCATGGAACTGGCTTTTACAGAAAGCACAGGGGACGCTTCACTGCTGATGTTTGTTGATTATCATAAAAATACAAAATGGGCGGAGGAAAAGGCCTACTGGGGCGGATTTGAACGCATGTTGGCGTATTATGAATTGCGCGATAATATGCGAAAATACAAAGGACTGTTCTGCATGGTGACAATGCCTGCTATTCAGAAGATACCGCAGGAAGTCAACATACATATCAATCTGGAATATCCTCCGGCCGAGACACAGGTTCTGCAATGGAAAGAACATTTGACAGAAAACGGATATCGTGAGGACGAATTGATGTCGCTGGTGAAAAACAATCCCATGCATATTGCTGAAATCGATTATTACGCCAAACAGGCCTACATCCAATCCGCCATCGAAGACCGTACCGGCAAGGTTTCAATAAAAGATATCAATAATGTCATCGAACGTTGTTGCGACAAGCGCTCAAATCCGCCTTTGTTTGGAGGAACAAATAGCAAATTATAAATAGGAGCCTCTAATGACAAAAACTGACCAGGACATCGCTGATAAAGATTCTAATGATCCCGGAATATATACACGGGAATATTTACCGGTCCCGCCTCCATCCGGCCGTCTGCTTGTTAAGCGAGGTGGTCATAGCATTACTCGACAAATTCCCAAACCTATTGTTCTCATCGATACCCGCGAAAAATATCCTTTTGATTTCAGTAGACTAAAAAACTGGATTGCTGACGCAAAAAGCCAGGCATTGAGAGTTGGTGATTACAGTATTGAAGGTATGGCGACCTTGCTTGTTCTGGAGAGAAAAACACTGACTGATTTGATAACGACTGTAATCCAGGAACGGTCAAGATTTTTTAACCAATGCGAAAAAATGACGAAGTACCGTTGGCGTGCTTTGTTGATTGAAGCCAGTTATGAAGACATCAAATCTCCCTATGATTATGATACATACAATACCGTCGCACATCCGAACGCTGTTTCAGGTACGCTTGATGCACTTGAGGCGCGCTTCGGCATTCCCGTAATCTACACGTCGCTTTATCGCCCATTGGCTGAAGAGAAAGCCGCAAGTTGGCTATCCAAACACTTTACATACTGGTATTTGGAAAATAATGGATTCGATCGTGTGCTTCAGGAGGGGGATTTGTGAAAATGATTTCTAGAATAATTAATTTTTTTTCAGAAGAACGTAGCAGAAACAAACAAAATTAAATCATAAAATTATTCTCCCTCTAGAAGGGGTGTAGAACTAATGGAAATATTTCATATTTCTTCTTGCAATGTTTCTGATAAGTTGTAAGATGGTAAACAATTGATGAATCTCGTTAATGGATTGTCAAGAGCTTCTTAAAAAATTCATAAAAAAAATTAATCTGTTATGGGGCTTATAGAGCAGCAGGAAATATTTGATAAGGAAAAACCAGCCGATCAATGGGAAATGCAGGCGACAAAACGTGCTCTTGATGAGCTATTGGTTTTGGTTCGCCAGTATAGATCCAGCGAGTCTTACTCTCAATTAATTCAATTCATTTCCAGATTTCATTTTTATTCACCATACAACGCAATGCTGATTCACATTCAGATGCCCGGAGCAGAGTTTGTTGCACCAGCGCATAGATGGCGTGATAAATATGGTCGCACAGTCAAACCAGATGCAAGACCAATTGTCATTCTTCAACCCATGGGGCCTGTAATGTTTGTATTTGATGTTGCAAATACAGAGCCAGGAAATCATGCAAAACCTTTACCACTTGAAGTTGTGAACCCATTTGAGGTTAGAAGCGGTTCAATAAGATATGAATGGGAAAAAACAATTGAAAATGCAAAACGCGATGGTATTAGGATTTCGATACCTCAGCAGGGTTCTCAGTCTGCTGGTAGAATAAGCAAAACTCAAAATCAAACGCAAAGTCTGATGTTTCAGACAGGTAAAGACAAAAATGGCGACCCCATTTTTGAAAAGATACCTGTTCGATATGAACTTCTCATTAACAGTAATATGAAAAGGCCGGCTCAATACGCAACATTAGTACATGAACTTGCCCATCTTTATTGTGGTCACATAGGAACACCAAATAATAAGTGGTGGCCCGATCGTCGAGGTTTAAACGAATTAGCAGCTGAGTTTGAAGCTGAGTCTGTTACTTATTTAGTATGCGAAAGACTTGGCATTGACAACCCATCAGACAAATATTTATCAAATTATTTAAAAAAAGATCAGAACATTCCAAATATAAGTATTGAATGTGTGATGAAGGTAACTGGATTAATTGAACAAATGGGTCGCGAACACCTTAAATTGCGGAAGAAAGTATGACCTAAGAAAGAGGATATTATGAAGACAAAGGAAATTATTGAAAAGATTTTCAAAGATCCGGCAACGCAATATGAATTAACAGAGTTTGAAGCACTAGGGAAACCCCTTCATGAAATCATCAATATTTATTCCAAGGTTATAGAGTCAGGTCGTGAGGCAGGCAAAACAAAATATTTCATGAAAAGCTTTGTTCCATTTTCCAGTGGTAAGGAGGAAGTTCAGGTTTACTCAGAGGATGGTAAATCAAATCCTGAAGAAATTGTCCGGCAACTATGGGTTTATAAACTTTTAAATGTCTATGAATATAAAACCGATGAGCTTGAACTTGAGAAAAGTATTCATTTTGGCACAGAGGTGACTACAAAAGCCGCTGATGTTGTTGTTTATACCGACAACAAAAAAATAACGCCTAAAATTATCATTGAAGTTAAGAAACCTAAGCGCAAGGACGGCATTGAACAACTTAAAAGTTACTTGAATGCTGAAGGATCGCCCGTTGGTGTTTGGTCGAATGGAAGTGACAGCATTATACTTTATCGACCTTATCCCAAAGAGTTTGATGATACACTTTTTGATATTCCAAAGCGTGGCCAAGCCCCTAAAGATGTGCTCGAAGCAAAGAAAACATTGGGACATCTTAAAAAGAATTTTAATTTTAAGAAGATTGTTCAGGACCTAGAAGAACTTGTTCTTGCTGATAGCGGTGTTGACGAGTTTAACGAAATATTTAAATTAATCTTTGCAAAAATATGGGATGAAAAAGAAGCCCTGGAAAACCCAAAACGTAAAAGTCAGGAAGTTGAGTTCCGTAAATCGATTGATCCTGAAATTACCTATGATCGAATAAATAAGCTTTTTAAGAAAGCCTCTGCGGAGTGGCCAGGAATATTCGATGAGAATGAAGATATAAAATTAAGGAAAGATCACTTAGCTGTTTGTGTCGGGCCAATTGAAGGTGTTCGACTTATGGGTTCAAATCTCCGGATTATGGACGATGCATTTGAGTATCTTCTACCAACGGAGGCAAAAAAGAAAAAGGGACAGTTTTTTACACCACGTCATGTCGTTGAAATGTGCGTGCGCATGCTTAATCCAAAGCAAAGAGAATATGTCATGGACCCGGCTTGTGGTTCTGGCGGATTTCTTTTGCACGCTATGGACTGGTGCTATCCCGCCTCTTCAAGTGAACAGCGTGAACTTCGTAAACATCGCTATGCTTCTAAATATCTTTGGGGAATTGATTTTGAACTTCGTGCCGCCAAGACGTCTCGTGCTCTGATGCTTATTGCTGGCGATGGCCATACTAATATTTTTGGTCCTGATGTTAATAGTCTTGACCCGAGGACATGGTACAGTACACTTTCCGGACAAAAGCTGATGCAAGGGTTAAAAGAGGCAAAACTGCTAAAACAAAAAGTAGGTGCTGCTGATGAACCGAATCTTTTAAAAGATGAAGATTTAGCCTGGAAGTATTTTGACGAACTCAAATTTGATGTCATTATGGCAAATCCACCATTTGCTGGTGAGATGAAAGACAAAAAGATGCTTGCTTATTACGACTTAGCAAAACCGGCGCTCAAACGTGCAAAAGACAAACAGGCCAAAGAAGAAAGAGATGTTTTATTTATAGAAAGAATTTTGAAGTTTCTAAAACCGGGCGGAAGGGCAGCCATTGTTTTGCCGCAAGGTAAATTCAATAATTCATCTCTTGCTTTTATACGGGAATGGATACTGCGCAAAGCCCGACTTCTTGCCGTCGTTGGCTTACATGGCAATACATTTAAACCCCATACTGGAACAAAGACCTCTGTTTTATTTGTGCAGAAATATACTGATGAACAACTACAGAATATAGAAGCGGTTAAACAATCAGTAGCAGAAAAATGTCCTGATTATGAAAAGATTATACGAAAACTGCTATCAAGCAAGCAGTATGAATACGACATATCAGAAGATGATATCCCTGAAGAGATTGCAGAATTGATGATGGAGGCTTTTGCCGTTGATGAAATAGAAGCAGGCATCACAGAGGATGATGATGAAGAACTGCTAAAAGCAGCAGACAGCGCCGCTTCCGTTGATAAAGAAGAACAGCTTGAAAAAGCAAAAGATAAGATTCTTGCACTCAAAAGTGATTTGATTAAAGCGAAACAAAAACTCACGGATATGGAATCAAATCTTGAAGCACTAACACTGCAGCGCGATAACGAATTAGCAATAGCCGATAAAAAAGATAAGCCAGCAATAAAAGCAAAATACAAAGTCGAAGAAAAAACATTAAAGGACACGCAGAAAATACAACAAAGATTACTAAAGGCTGAGATTAAAGCCCTAGAAAAAGAAATACCTGCAGCCGAATATGAATTAAAACTTCTTACAAACAAAGGAAAATTACAAATAATCCTTGAAGATGGTGAGCTTGTAGGCACGCTAAAAAACAGATGGATTGATGCCGAAGTAGCAAAAAAACTCGATTATCCTATTTTTATGGCTGTTAGCGAGCGTGGAGGAAAGAATAATTCAGGTGACTATGAACACATGACTGATGAAAATGGCAACCTGATGGAATTTCCCGATGGCCATCCTCAGGAAGGGCAGCCAATGATCGATCAGGATTTAGTCAATTATGATTTAACAGCTAAAGATCTTGCTGATGTGTCGAAAGTTGAAAACGACAATCTTTGCATTGCCGAAGCCTTTATTCGTTTTGCACAGAAGAATAAGTTTGATTTCTGGGAGGAGAAATAATGGCGGTTTGGAGTGAAGTAAATACATCAGAAATAAACAAGATTAATAGACTTGATGCAGAGTTCTGGCATCCAATTTATATAGCAAATGAAAATAATCTAAAAAAATATAAAAATGAAAAGCTGGGTAATTTAGTATCAGATTTCAGGAAAGGCATATTTTATATCTTAGCATCAGAATATACTGATATTGGAGTACCGTTTTATCGTTCCTCAAATGTTGGTATGATTTTTCCTGATGACAAGGATCTAGTATTTATTTCTGAACAAAAAAATAACTCTGAAATAAAGACCTGTCTAAGAACGCGTGATATTATGTTATCAAAAACAGGGAAGAATGCCGCTGCAATAATAATGAGGGAAAAGTGCAATGTTAGTCAAGACGTTATTGCAGTTAAAGTCAAACAAGAAAAAATAAATCCTTTTTACTTAGTAACATATTTAAACACAAATGCCGGTGAAAAAGAACTTAAACGGCGTTTTCAAGGGCAAGTCCAAATGCACTTATCTTTACCGGAAACACGTAAAGCACTTATCCCATTAGTTAATGACGAAATTCAAAAGGAAATTGAACTTATATTAAGATCATCATTTGAAAAACAACAACTTTCAGAATCACTTTATATTAATGCCAAGGAAATTCTCGAACGAGAGCAGCGACTGGATAAACTCGTTTTTAGTAAACCGCTGTCGTATGAGACGGAGCTTTCTAAAGTGGTGAGTAATAATCGTGCAGATGCTGATTACTATCAAGTTAAATACAATCAGCTTAGAAAAATAGTATGGGGACATAAAATAGGGTTCAAGAGATTAATTGATTTTGCAACGCCACTAAAACCTAATATAGATCCGTCAAAATATGTAATGGATAGATATTGCTATATTGAACTGGCTGATATTAATGCTACTCTGGGTATTATTAATTCTTCAAATGAACTATTTGGCAAAGATTTGCCTTCACGTGCAAGAAGAGAGGTTCGTGCTGGTGATGTTATAGCATCCGCAGTCGTAGGTTCAGTTGATAAAGCTGCGCTTGTTAATCTGACCCACGAGGGATATCTTGCCTCGACAGGATTTTTTCACTTTCGACCTAAAAATGGTATCCAATCGGAATTTCTTCTTATGCTTGTACGTTCTAAGTGCGTGACAATGCAACTACAGCAAGAATCAACAGGAGGAATATTGAGTGCTGTTCCGGATGAACGATTGAAAAATGTCGTAGTTCCAGTCATTGATGAAAAGTTACAAAACAGAATAGCCGAGCTGGTAGCGGAATCACATAAAAATTATTATGAGTCGCAACAACTTCTGGAACAAGCAAAAAGACGTGTTGAAGAGCTCATTGAGCGGCGGTGAAGAAATGAATTTTGATGAAGTTTATCAGCAATTAGAAGATGCCGTGGGTGCTGTTGTAGACTTGCTTGATTCGGTTTCAAGTACAGCAACATCATTAAAAGATAAGGAGCAACAACTATCCCATATAGAAAAAACCTTGCGGCAGTTTAAAGACAAGACAATACCTATTCCTGATGAATTGAGAAATTTTAAATTAAAGCTTGTAATGGAAATTGATCACTTGCGGCAGCAGATGATTTTTAAAGATAATGTTACACGATTGATGCAAAATACATTTCCATCAATTTATAATTCATCAACTATTAAGACAAAACAAACAAAAAGAAAGAGAAGAAAAGCAGGTGGGCGAGTGACACTTCAAGAAATGATTGATACGAAGACAATCCAGCCGGACCAGGAAATTTACGCCATATTGAAAGGAAATGTTATAAGAGCTAAGATAACTCACGAAGGACAAATTAAAATCCATTCAACCGGTCAATGTTTTGACAGTCCAAGTTCGGCTGGCGTTGCGGTAACCAATAATAGTGTAAACGGTTGGACTTTTTGGTTCATAAAAGAAGGAAACAAAAGTAGAGATTTAGATTATTACAGAACTCAACATAAGAAAATAATCAAGAGAGGTGAAGAATGAATCTGTCAACAGAAGATAAACAATTGTTAATGGACCTCTGCAAAACACATGAGGTCAATTATGAAAAGGTTGTCAAGCTTCTTACGACCGTCCGCGAATATGAGTTTAAAGATCGACGCTCCGGCATTTATGAGGCCTTGCGCGAAATCATAAAGGCCAAAGAAACAACTGGAGGGATGGCCCAATGAAATTGCGTAAATTTGTTATTGAGAATTATAAGTCCTTTCAGTTTCCTACAGAAATAAGATTTCCAGATAACGATCATGGTAAGAGCATTTTTTTAATCGGCGGTATGAATGGTGCTGGTAAAACTGCCATTATGGAATCAATCAATTATTGTTTGTATGGTGGTAAAACTGACGAAATATATCGTTTTATTAACCACAAAGAGAAAGCGCGTGGCAATACTGCCGTTTCTTTTGAACTTACTCTTGAAGAAGATGATGGCGCTGAATTAGTTGTTAAACGTTCCTGGTCAGCAGGAACTATCGATAATCCAAAACCAAAAGATCTTACTGAACGGCTGGTTGTTGTTAAGGATGGTAAACGTGTTACGGTACAAAACAAGGAAATCTGGCAAGAATACATTAGGGCAGCCATACCACCAAGTATTACCCAATTTTTCTTTTTCGATGGTGAGAAAATACAGGAAATAGCATCGGACGATCACTCTGAAGTGCGTCTACAATCATCACTAGAAGCAGCATTGGGCATTCAATATATTAATCGTTTGGCACAAGATGTTGCCTATTTGAAGCAAGACGAGCGAAAGAGCTTTGTGGATATAACGGATGCAGATCTTGAGTTTAAAGAAAGCGAATTGAAACGGGAAAAGACAAAGCTTTCTAAAAAACGAACTGAGAAAGATGAAATAATAACAGAAATTGATTCATTTAAAGAACAACAGGAAGAAGCAAGAAAGCGCTTTGAAGCAACCTTTAATCAGGCACCGGAATCTAAAGATGCAATCCGACAAAATGAGAAGAAGCGTGTACAATGTGCAAACCGTTTAAGCCAATTAGAAAGCGAAATACGGCAGCTTTGTGAAACTACACTGCCTTTTAGTTTAGCCGGGAAACTCTTTGATGATATCCGCACACAGATTGAAAAAGAACGTTCAACTACTCAGGCCGAGGTTATCCGCGAACATGCTGCAGAGCTGGCAAAAAAAATCGTCCGTGTTGTCGAAGAGCCTGAACCGATTTATAAAGAAAAACTGTCAGCGGAAAAAATGCTGGAACTCGAAAGACGCATAGAAAGGTTACTTAGAGACGGCGACGCTGCTGGCATAGAAAAAATACTCGGACTGTCGGAAAGGGATGCCGCCCGTGTTCTAAATCAAATAGAAACACTCGAAAAAAGTGATGTGTTTTTGATTAAACCATTAATCGAAGAAAAGAAAGAGATTGAAATTCAGTTAAAAGAACTTACGGCACTAGCCCGGGCTAAAGGTGCAACAGAATCTGAACAGGAGCTTTTTGCAAATCTTCAGGAGATTATCGAAAATTGTTCAATTCAAATAGGCAGAAAAACGGAGCAATTAAGAGTTGTTGAAGATGAAATATTGACTATTGAAAATCGTATTCACGAAATTGAAGCTGAAATTGAAAAGCTTTATGAAAAGCACCATCTTTCTAAAGATAAAGCAGATTTTATTTCAGAATGTGATGCAATCGCCAATCTTCTTAATCAATTTGTTGTCAGACTGCGGAAAAACAAAATTCATCTGTTGCAAGAAAAAACATTTGAAATGTATCGACGCTTATCCAGCAAAGCGGGGCTTATCAAAGATATTCAGATAGATGATAAAACTTATGAAATAAAAATAATTGACCGTTCAGGTCATGAAATCAAAAAATCCGGCCTCTCCGCAGGCGAGAAAGAGGTATTTGCTGTCTCTTTACTTTGGGGTCTTGCGCAAACAAGCCAATTAAAATTGCCTATTATTATCGATACGCCACTTTCCAGGCTTGATAGTATGCATCGGGATAATATTGTAAATAACTACTTCCCCAATGCCGGGGAGCAGGTAATCATTCTTTCTACGGATACAGAGATTGATACTAATTATTACAGAAATTTAAAAGGACATTTAGCAGGTGCAGCAAAACTGGAATTTGATCAGCGCCAGGAATTGACAACACTGAAATCCGGCTACTTTTGGGAGGCGTAATATGGCTGACAGACTATACACAACCAGAGAAACTGATGAGATATTAAGTGCACTGCGGCTTGAAACGAAGCTGGAAAAATACATTCTTGCACGCATAGCATTCTCAATATCTTTAACAGAAGATGGTATTAATGTGCCTGCGTCAAGAGATTTCAGCGGCGCAGAAATGAAAAGACCAACATTTATAGGACAAGACGAACTGTTTATTAAAACATTAATATGTGACGTTTATAAGAAACCAGACATTGATGAAGAAAGTTTTTACTCCAATAAATCCATCATAAAAAACCATATTGATAGCGGTGCCCAAAAACTCAAAATGCTATTTGAGGAATCAGGGAATAATGCTGATCTGATGATAAAGAAATTAATTGACCGTGTCGAATTCAGGGGTCGCAAAGAAATGCTTGGAAAAGGTTTTGAAATATTTCTTGGCAAAGAAGCTCTCTCGAAAAAAGATGTTGTCATGGCAATTAATGACACAGCAATTCATGCAAATTCTCACATGGCGATAATGGGGAAACCAGGCGTTGGTAAAACGCAATTCTTGCTTAAGATTATGACAGACATTAGGCTTCAATCGAATTTCCAAACAAATTTTATATATTTTGATTATAAGGGCGATGTTGTTGATAAGCAAAAATTTTTCGATATTGCAAGGGTTCAAGCTTATCGCTTATTGCAGGGTGATCAAACACTTCCGATTAATCCTTTTATGCTACCTGCATATGATGAACAAGCAATTAACGTTTCCGCTAGAGAAAAGGCGGAAAGCTTCGCGTCAATTAACTCAAAACTGGGTGTTGTTCAAAAAGGTGCACTGACAGCCGCCATTAGAGCTGCGTATACACGCCGCGCAAATACGGAGACGCCCTATCCTGACTTTCGTGATGTTTACGAGATTGCCCGCACTACTTATGAAGAAGAAGGTAAACAGGACGACAGCCTTATTGAAGTATTAAGGGACCTATCCGAATTTAATTTATTTTGGTCACATGGTTCAGAGATTGCACCTATAGAAAAATTATCCGACAGAACATTACTTATTGATTTGCATGCAATGCCGGTCCTAAAAGAACTGGTTGCTTATCTGGTAATTGAGAGACTCTATAAAGAAATGTCTGTTATGCCCGACAGTCCTATTAATGACAATAAACGTACTATAAGAACGATATTAGTCATTGATGAAGCCCATAATTATTTGAACCAAAAAAATATTTTTTTACAGAGGATAATACGAGAAGGACGTTCAAAAGGAATTGTCGTCTTCTTTGCCAGTCAGTCACCAAGTGATTATCAACAAAAGTTTTTCAATTTTCAGGAACTTTTAGAGTTTGCTTATATATTTCAGTGTGAAGGGGTTTCTGCTTCATCCATTCAAGATATTTTGGGGTGTGGTAATAAAACAGCAAAAGATCTTCAGACCGAAATTGCACGCTTGGAACCTTGGCAGGTCATTGCGCGGAGTCCTGAAAAAACTGAGGAGTTTATTAAATTTACCGCAGAAGCGTTCTTTAAAAACTACTAATTTTTGCAATAATTTTAAAAGAGCTGATTTATGGAAAATCTAAAGTCGCGCATAGAGCGCGTTATATCTGAATCCAAAGATATCATGAAAATATTTGAATCTTCATTTGCCGATTCAAATAAAACCGTTTCCTTTCATCAGGTGAAAGAAATAGAAAATACTATTGAACGTTTAAAGAGACAAAACCTACCGGTACCAGAAGACTTAAATAAATTAAAAATATCATTATTGACAAAACATGAAAATCACAAAGAAATAATAGCGCTGTTTAATAAATTTCAGGAAAGTCTTAGGGATATCACTGCATCGGCAACAAATCAAAAACACATATCATTTCAAAATAAAGAGACAACAATTAGACGTTCTATTTATCGAAAACCGGCAAATTATGAAAAGCCATTAGGCAATAAGGGAAATACTAACCTGGAAGATTATTTGATACCTGTTATCAAATTAATGTGGAGTGGGTATGGCCACACGGAAGCGTTTGGCCAAATCGCAAAGAAACTTGATGTTAGATACAATACGGTAAGCGCCCAATGCACAAGAGCTCTCGATTTATCTACAGAACAATTTGTAAATTCTGTAAAATCGAAAGAAATTATTAACATTCTCAAAAGAAAATTTTTCGACAAGAAATATTTAATCGATACAGAATTTAAATAAAAGCACATGCAATATATTGACGTTTATTAAGCAGCAGACAGAAATATTAATTAGAATTAGTAGAAGAAATGAAGTTTATACGACAAAAACATGAAAATGGAGGGCGCGATATATGTCAAATCTTGAAAGACAGGTAGATCAAGCTTTTTCTGATTTGAAGTCAGTCTGTGGTGGTGTACGAAACGATTATTTTGGCCTCCTATATTTGGAACAAGAACATAATGTACCAAGAGAAAAAGCAGTTAACCAAATAGCCTTCGGTGGTAATGATTATGGAGTTGATGGTTTCCATTTTGATGAGCATCGACGTAATTTATATCTTTTTCAGTTCAAGTTTTCCGAATCGTATACATTATTTAAAGATTCTCTTTTACGTTTGATTGATATTGGTATGCAACGAATATTCGTTGAGCCGAATAAAGATGACAAAAAAAATCAGATTTTACTTCAACTGAGAAGCTGCCTTTTAGATAATCGATCATTAATTGATCAAATATGTTTTCGCTTCATATTTACAGGTGATGCTGGTGAAGCTGAAAAAAGTAAAGTGTTAGATAAATTACGTGAGGACCTTGAAAACAAGAAATATCTTGTAGATCAATTTTTTGGAGAACGTAAGGTCGGTTTCGTTGTTGAGTTTCGTTCATCAGGTGGTCGTGTGGGTATGGTGCGTAATCCACGCATAAGGTCTAATTTTAATATATCCTTGACTGATTATGTAATTATTAATGGTCCGGACGATCAAAAGATGTACGTTGGTTTTATTCGATTACAAGACTTGAATCTAATGTATAAAAATCTTGGGCCGCGCTTTTTTGATAGCAATATTAGATACGGTCTTGGTGAAAGCGAGGCTGTAAATCGTGCTATTTCTAATGCACTTAAGCAGATTATTCTGGATCAAATAGAAGCACCTTGCATATTTGCTTTTAACCATAATGGCGTTACACTATTTGCTGAAAAAGTTGACTCACTAAACGATGAATTCCAGTTGACGGCTCCACGTCTCCTTAATGGCGCACAAACTGTTACTACATTGGCCAACTTCTTGGATAAAAATAAAGATAATCCGAGGATTAATGATGGTAAGAAAGCATATGAAGGGATTCGCGTTCTCTGTAAAATTATTACTAATGCAGATCAGAAATTTGTTACGCGGGTTACAATAAACAATAATCGTCAAAACCCTGTCGAACCCTGGAATCTGCATGCGAATGACTTAATTCAACTTGAACTTCAAGATAAATTTATTAATGATATTGGTATTTATTATGAGCGACAAGAAAATGCCTTCAATCAATTGAGCAGTGAAGATTTGGAAGAGTATGGAATCAAAGAAGAATCTAAGGCGATTCAGATGCTTAAACTCGCACAGACTTTCCTCTTAACAGATGGACAGATAAGTCGCATCTCAGAAATGCGACGTATCTTTGAAGATGACAAGATTTACGAGCAGGTATTTCGACAAAAACGTATTAGAGCGGACTCCAGACATATTCTGCTATGTTATAAAATTCAGTTTAAACTAAAAAAATTGGCTAATGAAATCGCCCAAAAAGGTCAGAACAAATATTGGTTTATTTCCCGAGCGCGGTATTTATTATGGGCTTTACTTTGTCAGGGTTTACTAAATGATGAAAATTTGGAAGACTACGCAGAAGATTATGGCCAATCGATGTCATTTCCGGTGGGATATACCGAAATTTTAACCCACTATGCAACTACACGCGTTCGTCCGTTACTAGCTTTACTCATGCAAGACGAAGATTATATAGATAAAGTACGCGCTGAAAACTTAAGTTTCCTTCGCACAGACAAGGCATTTGAAAAATGCATGGCGATTGCTTACAAAAAATGGCAATGGATACAAAAGAGACTTTAATAATACGTTACAATTTGTGATAGATATTTAAGATAAAGGGAGCATATATGGAATATATTCCAATTCGCGTAAAGTGTCCGAAGACGGACTTGACTTGACAGTTAGATAGAAAAGGTGGTCAGTAAGGGCAAGTTCTGTTCAGGGTGCTGAAGCGTAAAAACAATCACTGTTTCTGCTTTTCAGCCCACGCTTTAACTTCTTGGACGAATTGCTTTCTGAAGTCCGGCGGACCCAGTATGCTGACATGCGGAATCCAGGATTTGAGCAGGTTGCGGATGGCTTCCTCATGACCCACCTGGAAAGTGACCACCAGCGAGCCGTCAGGTCTTTCTTCCCTGATCTGCTGGGTGGGAAACATTTTCCGCCGCTTGAAGTAATTGCCCGCCTGGGCATCAATGAGAACCTCTACCTCAAGGGTTGCCTTTTCGGCAAACCAGATATTGGCGCTTTCCTGAAGCACGGCATCCAGATTTTTCGGCATGGATTTGAAACCGGTTTTGAGCAGCTTCAGGTCTTTTATTTTATCCAGGGCGTAGCGCTTCAGTATGCCGGTGGATGGATAACAGAAGACATGATCAAGGCGTATATCAGGCTGCATAAAGCCGGATATGCCCACTCTGTCGAGGCGTGGGACGGCGATGAAATCGCGGGCGGCCTGTATGACGTTGAGATAGGCAGGACATTCTTCGGGGAATCCATGTTCGCGAAAAAGACCGACGCGTCCAAGGTTGCGTTTGCCGTTTACACCACCGATCTCGCGAATAAAGGCTTTGAACTCATCGACTGCCAGGTAACGACGGAGCATTTGATAAGATTCGGCGCGAGGGAAGTCCCCCGGGCAGATTTCATGAAACGCCTGCAAAAAGCTCTGGATAGAGATTAAAGGAAAACAGATGGACTTGACATGAAGCGAAAAAAGGATATAATCGCTTCATAATATGAAGCAATAAAAGGTGGCAAATGACTCAATATTTATGGGAGCGCCCGAACTGGACTCAATTCAGGTGGAAGAACGACGATATTCTTCGTGCGCTTGGTGAATGCCGGTTGCTGCAGGGAAAACTCTTGAGTAAAGTGACCGATCTCGGGTTTACCCTCGAAAGCCAGGCCCAGCTTGAAATATTAACGGAGGAAACCTTAAAAACCGCCTTAATCGAAGGAGAGGACCTCATTGTTCAGAGCGTCAGATCGTCGGTCGCGAGAAAGCTCGGGCTCCCATCGGCGGGTCTTAGGGTGGACCGTTACATCGACGGACTCGTCTCTATTCTTCTTGATGCCACAAAAAATCATGAAGAGCCTCTTACGCAGAAACGTCTCTTCGGCTGGCAAGCTGCACTTTTCCCGACCGGCTATTCCGGTATCCATAAAATCAAAGTAGGTAAATGGCGGGGGGATAAGCCCATGCGCGTTGTATCAGGTCCTGTCGGCCGCGAAAAAATTCACTTTGAAGCTCCTCCATCTGAGCGCATACCTTTTGAAATAGGTAAGTTTCTTGAGTGGTGGAAGGTGAGCAGAAATAATGTGGAAGGATTGCTGCGCGCGGCCATTGCTCAATTCTGGTTTGTGACCATACACCCTTGTGAGGATGGTAATGGCCGGATCGCCCGAGCTTTAACTGATATGGCCCTCTCCCAGGATGATCGGCAAACGATACGATATTATAGTCTTTCTTCTCAGATTATGGCAGAGCGGAATACTTATTATAATGTCCTTGAAAACTGCCAGAAGCATAATGGCGACATTACGGACTGGCTAAATTGGTTTCTTGGCTGTTTCTGCAGGGCCATCAAGGGTTCTGAAGGAATGTTGGCCATAGTCCTGAATAAGGCCTCTTTCTGGAAATCACATTCGGACAAGTCTCTATCGCAGCGGCAACGTAAAGTTATCAACCGGTTGCTTGATGCAGGGAAGAGTGGTTTTACAGGCGGACTTACAACCAAAAAATATGTTTCTCTTGCCAAAGTCAGTAGAGCCACAGCCTTCAGGGAAATAGATCACCTTACAAAACTGGGGATTCTCAGAAAGAATACCGGCAGCGGCAGGAATGTAAGCTATGATTTGAATTGGGCAGATATATCCTGAGGCTCACGACAGGGGCGATAGGGCAAATCTTTACTCTTGACATTTCATGCAAAACAAAATCCGTATTGCCAAATGCGGAGATCCAGATTGCTGCCGGGAGGTTCATTATTATTCGAGACAAAGTTATGGGTCTTTTCGATTTCTTAAAGTTGAAGAAAAAGCAGGGTATGTATGCCGGCGGCAATGGCGAATCCATTGAAACTGCCGTAATCATCAACACGGCAAACTCTATGATTGGCATTTCTACGGAATATAAATTCATAACAAGCAGGTATGGACAAAAGGACGTGGACTGGACACTTGAAATCCAGACAGTCATGCGCTCCGGCAACAGGCAATACGACGTCGTGGTGATAAAGCTTAAGGATGGACAGGAAAAATCTTTTTATTTTGACATCACAAAATTTTACGGGAAATTTTGATTGACAAAATTAATAATGGGAGTATCATATAACCAACAGCGGTGATTTAGAATGTTACTTGCTCCGCTATATAAATGTGCTAAAGGCTTTTGTCGTTTTATAGACCCGTTGCCTTTGGCGCGGGTTTTTTGTTTTTGACAACTGAATACGAAACGGCGGGTTGATTTAGGTAATTGCAGCCGCCTCAACAAGGTGCTAAACGTCCGGGTAACCCTGCGGTTTTTGTTTAGCCGCGGGTTTTTTTGTTTCTGCCCTGTTTGCATGCCGCTGCGATTCCAGATCGGAAAAGACAACTTTATTGAACTTAAAAGGAGGATTTTTATTATGTCGGTTTTAATTGAAGCAAATAACATTGTAGTGCGTATAGAGACCATCGAAGAAAAATATCCGGGCGGTGTGGATCAGTATATTGAGGATTGTCCCAATCGGTCCATGTGTATGGATGATGAAATTATCAGGATAGGATTTCTTACCCTGCGGGAGACTGAACAGTTTGTGCGTTACCTTGAGAGCTTGGGGTTCCGGTGTGTCACGAACGGGCAGTTTGATGAAATTGCCGTACTTGACCAGTTCGAGGGGTTTTATTATCCGTGTGACTGGCTGGATTTTACAAACTCCGCCGGCGCTATAAATATAGAAAGAATATCAGTCTGTAAAATTAAAGGCGCCAAATTCGATCTTATCCGTGTGCCCGAGGACTGGGAGTATGAAATATCCATTAGCAGAAATGCTAAGAGAAGCTTCGGACGAAATCTTAATTCTTAGAAAGGAGGCATAAATGAAAACAATGGTAAAATCCGTTTTAAATAAGTTCGCGTGTGATCGGTCTCAATTATTGGAAAGTTGTAGAAAGGACGGTGATTCTGAAATCCTCGAGGATATGAAAACCTGTTTCAAGGTTGCTGAAGAACTATCACAAATCGTGGAGCGGGAAAGTCAAGGTGGTTTACGTAAAAATAAGCAGCACACAAGAATGATTAACCTGCTGTTGATAGTCATGTACAGTATTAATGACCCCGCAGTAATGAAGAAAGTTCAAAATAATCTGTTTGAAATGTTTGAGAGTACGGATTCTGAAATCGCGCTTAAAAAAACCGGCAAAGCCCAAAACATATTGCAATAGGAGGTCAGTATGCCGTCATAGACACCATCATTAGTATGACGGTTTTTATGTTTTTCGACAACATAATTAGAAACGGCGGGATTTACGGTAAATTGCAGCCGCCATAACAACTGCTAAACAGCCAGCGACTCTGCGGTCTGTTTTAGCTGCGGGGTTTTTTGTTGATGGAAAAATAAAATTAAGGAGGAAACACCATGAACAAGAAGAATGAAATCAGGACAAAGCAAACGAACACCAAGGATGAACCGAAAGCGGAAAATACTTTACGGAAATCAGGTAAAGGTGTTTTCATGGTACGTGGAAAAGGTCAGAGTATTGAGGAATATGCACAAAATGTCATCAGGGCATTGAAGGAACAAGGATTGCTGAAGGAAAAACCAGGCATAACAGGTGGTGACGGTTCCTCGACGGAAAACGCCCTGGTAGTCAATGCTACATCAACGCAGAAGGGCGTGTCTTTGGAAAACGAATACATAGAGAACAAATGCGGCAAATGGGACATAGACTATACAATCGACAGGCAGATACAGATTGATCATAACAGACGCAAATACGATCTGATTTACGTCACCATGAAGAAGGACGGCTCAAAACGCGAGTACTGGTTCGATGTAACGTCATTCTTTGGTAAACTATGAGAAATCCCCATGCTTGTGTAAGGGCCGTCATTAAGCAAGAAATAACTACTGTTTCTGCTTTTCAGCCCATTCTTTGACTTCCTGGACGAATTGCTTTCTGAAGTCCGGCGGACCCAGTATGCTGACATGCGGTATCCAGGATTTGAGCAGGTTGCGGATGGCTTCCTCATGACCCACCCGGAAGGTGATCACCAGCGAGCCGTCCGGTCTTTCTTCCCTGATCTGCTGCGTGGGAAACATTTTCCGCCGCTTGAAATAATTGCTCGCCTGGGCATCAATGAGAACCTCTACCTCAAGGGTTGCCTTTTCGGCAAACCAGATATTGGCACTTTCCTGAAGCACGGCATCCAGATTTTTCGGCATGGATTTGAAACCGGTTTTGAGCAGCTTCAGGTCTTTTATTTTATCCAGGGCGTAGCGCTTCAGTATGC
>Ga0116163_1001017_pt1 | contig 17997 bp, 20 predicted proteins | sample AD_UKC107_MetaG_FD_89889 | JGI IMG/M metagenome (GOLD analysis project Ga0116163, IMG submission 89889) | Active sludge microbial communities of municipal wastewater-treating anaerobic digesters from Hong Kong - AD_UKC107_MetaG | ecosystem: Engineered > Bioreactor > Anaerobic > Digestate...
ATGGAGTATAAGTGCTCTCGTTGAGCGGAGAGACCTCTTCTACAGGAGTTCCATCATTAATAACATTATAATAATCCGAGAACTTAACAAAAGTAAATTTTACAGTTCCTGGTATTCTCTTTTGAGCTTCAATAAATTCATTGAATCCACCAATAGTATCTCCTTTTACAGAACTCATGGATCCAGATTCGTCAAGGATAAAAATAATTTCAGTTAAATCTTTTTTCATGTTCTTTCTTTTTTTAATTTATATGTAAATTTCTTAACGAAGTTTTAAGATCTGTATTAAAAAAGTATTCCAAGTTTTACGCCAAATCCGTTCCATTTTGTATATGAAAGTCCATATGCCCAATTTCTATCATTTCTCGGATATATCCACAAGTATTCAATTCCATAGTCTGTATGATGAATATGAGAATGCTCGTATGGTATCGTTATGGCTCCATATTTGAACGCTATAATTTGCTTTTGATTTCCTATTCCTATATTAATATAATTCGACTGATGTTTAGTATTAAAATTATGAGAATGGTCGTAAGAAATGTATAGATCTTTGCCTTCGAAAGTTTTACCTCCGATACTAAAGGATATATCATTTTTAAAAGAATGGCCAATAGTAAATAGGGTATTCGGCAATTTCTCTTGCGAGAATGATAAAAGAGAAGCTAATAGAAATGAGAAAATGAGTAAAAACTTTTTCATTTATTTATTTTTAGATAGTAGTATTTTTCATATTTTTTAGTCTTTGGAAATTAGAATTCCATTTATTTTCCTAAATGCCTGAGATAATCAAATATAAGTTCCCTGCGATAGGCTGTTTCATTCTCCCTGATCTTAGAGATCTTTAATGGATTCTTCTTCCTATCAATAATCTCATCTGGTATAAGACCTCTGAATTGGTCTTTGAGAATCTTCTTATGAGTCCTTTCACTATACGGAAGAGTAAGAGCTTTTTTAATTACGTCATGACCTAAAAACGGATTACGACATTCTATCGTGAAATGCATAGACATACGGTCTATTCTCACTAAGTGATAGAAAGGAAGCTCCTGGAATGTATCGGACTTCTGAGAATCATATTCGCTAATCCGACGATAGCCTCCAAATAGTTCGTCTGCTCCATCTCCGGTTAGAACGATCTTATTAGTAATATCCTTAAAGAGATAGTATTGAGGAATGACTGAACCAAGATCAATCATGGAATCATTTATATCATAGATCTTCATCTTCTCCTCATGCGGAATATTATCAGGATCCACATCTAAGAATTTCAGATCAAGATTCCATTCCTTCTCCATGAATCTGATATACTCTCCGTCGCTATCATTCTTTATAGAATAGACATCAACATCAGCACCGAATTTGCGTAAGAAATAGAGAATTATTGTGCTATCAAGACCTCCGGAAAATAGGGCTGATACCTTGTATTTTTTAGAAAGAAGTCTACGCTGAACAGATTCCTCAAGAAGATCATGTATAGATTTATCGGGAACATTAGCTGACCAGTCATAATAGTTATCAAGAACTGTATGAACCTCTTCTCCCTTAACAAAATGGTAGAACCGATTAGGCATGATACGACGAACATCTTCATAGATAGTCCTGTCATCAGTATTATAGCCCCATTTATTAACTGTGCTTATAAAGACCTGATCTATAACTCCGGACTTGGTTAAGCCCTTAACCTCACTGCAGATCTCCTGAGTATTAACATTATAATAGAGCTGTTTTTTACCAAGAGGATCTGTACATGCAAAAGTATTATATCCATCCGAAATTACGAGACTCCAGAATCCATCCCAAGTATTCATCTCATCAAGGAGTTCTCCAAGCATGTCAGCATTATTCAGAAAGTCCTGAATATATTCTGTATCATTATCATACTTGGATTTATCATAATTGAATATCTCTCCATTGAATAAGAAGAAGAAATCGTCCTTAAGAGGAATAGGCTGTTGCCAATTATCATCCTCGAGTGTCTGAATAGGAAGTCTGTGATGAGCATAATTCCATCCATCCATTACCTTAGAAGAGGTCTGTATTCCTCTATGCTTAGTAATAGGAATTTTCTTCTCGTCCGGTGTTATAATAATTCCGCACATATTATTCTACTTTATCATATGTTTTTTCAAAAATATCAGGCTTACAAGGATAAAACTCCCCGTTAACTCCCTTTATAATCCAGTCGCCCTTTTTAGCTAACATATCTCCTTCGAGGGTTTCAATGCTAAAAGTCTCTGAACCCATTGATCCTGGCTTCCATTTACGGAGTCCCATTTCCATTATCCTATCCCAGCTATCCCTGTTTCCAAGCCATTGCTCTGCCTCAATCTCTACAGGCTTTTTTCTGAATTTAGGCATATTAAATAAGTTTATCGATTAATTTCATTTCCAAGCATTTGTCAGAAGTCCACCAAAGATCATGTTCAAGGATCTTATCTAATTCCTCTTTGGGAACTCCTGTATATTTTCCATAGACCGATTTAATCATATCCATAAGTCTGTCGCAGTTTTCAATATCATCCTTGAGCTCCTTGTATTTCCCCCAAGTTGCTGAAGAGAGCTGATGGATAAGCATAAATGAATTCTTAGTCATCCATCTTTTTGTGCCTACAACCGAAAGGAAAGTTCCGGCGGAAGCAACTCCTCCTTCAACAATAGTTATGATATCCACCTTTTCTCGGAGCCTTAGAATAGTATCCATAGAAGAAATACCTGCAAAAATACTTCCTCCATAAGAATTAATATGAAGATAAATCTTAGGTTTACCCAAATCATTCTTAGCACAAAGGGCTAAGAGTTCATCGGATTTCTCCTGTAATACTTTGTTTAACTCCAGACAGGATTTATGTTCCACATCTGCATAAAAATAGATATGATTTGATTCTGTCTTTTGCGGAGCTGTTGAATCATTAGATCCTTCCGCGTCTTTTTTAGCACCCCAAACGTAGTTTTTCATTCTTTTTATTTTTCGATTTCTATTATGTCAGCATTCATGGGAACAGCCTGGTCTTCCTTAGCCAAAATGGATATAACAAATCCATCATGCTCCGAAACAATATCATTATGCATCTTCATGGATTCCAAGACAAATAAGACCTGCCCCTTCCGAACTTCATCTCCTTCTGTAACAGGGATACGAAGTATCTTTCCTGGAAGCGGAGATTTAATTAATGTTTTCATATTGTGTAATTCTGAAATTTAATAATTCCTTTTCAACATTCCAGCAATGAAGCGAACCTATCCACATACTCATCTGGCCAAGTTTAAGAGATGGATCGACCTGGTCACGAACATACTGAGCCAGCCTTACTGTCATATAAACATCATTCTTAAAATGCCTAAATATATCACAGCTTCTAATAAGATAAGCTATATGGAGTTTCCCATTACGAATAAGGAAGTGATATCCAATTGTGCAAGGTAGTCTCACACCATCATCTCTCTGGTCTTGGGGATGCCATATAGCAAAGAATGCCTGACGAGTTCCCTGATCCTTCTTTAGTTTATCGACAGTATCAGCGAAGTTTCCATAATTATATGCCATTTTGCCGGTTCCCTTTATAGAAGTATCAGGCCAGAATCTTTCCATATAAGTATGTGAGAAGAATGTCTCTCCCTCTTTACGGAACTTCTTATCGTTATCTTCTGTATTAACTTTGTAATAAGGCCAGTTCTGATACTCATATCCGGGATTATGATTACAATCTGGATTAATCCTTTCCTGAAAATGATTCTCCGCCCACGGAAGATCTGCAGCACATTCCTTTCCTAATTCTTCTGCAGTTTCTGGCATATCCATTTGAATATACCGATTGATTATTTCATAAAGACTATCTGGAGCATCAATAGCCTGCCATTTCTTAGAGGTAGCTACCTCCCCATTGTTCTTAAGATCTCTAAATGATTCTGCTATAACTTTACTTATCTTCATTTCATTAAGTTTTTTATTTTATCAATATACCATTGGTAATTAGTGGAACTAAATCTTTTTACGTAAGAAGGATGCTCGAGTTCTCCACCGCCAATCCCGGTCTTTTGTGTGACATCTTTTCCCATTGTAATAATTTTTCTTGGTTGAATAGTGTCTATTTCCTCTTTAAGAGCTCTCATTCGATCCTCATCATTATCAAATCCTTTACCCCAATTTGTGAAATAGGGCATAGTATGTTCATAAATTCCTGCTTCATAAAGAGCTCTGTGGAGGAATGCGCTGGATCCTTTATCAGAGAGAAATCCTTTGATGTATCCGTTTCCAACTGATTTATCACTTGGCTCATCACCTATAATCATAATCCCATCTCTCTTAACAGATCCTGTATATAGATATCCCCTTAGATCAATGCAATAAGAATCGGCTGTAATATGCTTGTTAACTGCTTCTTCTATTTTAAGAGCGACATCATCTTTTTCGAAATCATATCGAACAACGGGAAGAAAGGATTTTTCAACTATGGAATCATATACCTGGAGCATCCGATCAACATCATTCTCATCTACATAATCATCTCCTCTAGTCTTAATATTTCTGATGATGGTTTCTCTGTCTGGGCGAAGATAGAATATAACTGGAGCATAAGGAAGCATAGCTGCTTCAATCTGAAATTGACCCCAAGGAACCATAACCTCTCGATCACCTTTGAATTGAGGATATGCTAGCTCGCTAAGATAATACCTCTCCAAGAAATATCCATAATACATTGGAGGAGTATGTAAATAATATGCTAACTGATTGACTTTAGGATAGTAGGGTTTAAGAACCCCAAAGGTAGTCTCTTTCTTAATATACTGAACTAAAGTGCTTTTACCAGCTCCATCTGGTCCTTCTATAATAATCATGTTCTTTTGTATTTTAGTATTTTATGTAGTTAAATCTGAAGAGTTTTCATTTCGTAGGCAATTATTGCTCTTAAAATTTCGTTCCATGTGTCCTCATGATATTTCCCGTCTGGAAGATCATTCCCTCTTGTCCATTTCTCCCCAGGCCTTGGTTTTCTAGATGAGACTGTGCATCCTAAATATGAATTAGCCATCGAATCCTTCCAATGAACATGGATAGAATACGTATTATCGTTAGTAAAGAAATTAACAGTAATCCAGTCCTCTATTGACTTAGCAGGCTTAGAAATAAGCATAACAGAATCAACATTTCCATATCTTGCTAATTTCTTAATCTTATGAGCAAAATCTGAATGCCAAGGATGATTTAATAAATCCTCCCATTTAATTAGTTTACAATTAGCTTCTCTTTCGAAGATCTCTCTTCCGTGTGTTTTAGGATTAAATTGAATTTCTCCATCTCCATGTGGCGCAGCAAGATTGGCGCCCTTAGTTTTCTTTTCCATTTTTAAAGATTAAATTATTTCCTTATCTTATCATAATTCTCAACAAACCATTTATAAGTGCTCTTTATCCCATCTTCTAGAGATATTTTAGGTTCCCATCCTAATTCTCTAATCCTTGAAGAGTCTATAAGCTTCTTTGGAGTCCCGTTTGGATACTCTCTATTATAGACTATCTCTCCCTCGTATCCAACAATGTCCCCTATCATCTTAGCTAAGAATTTTATAGGAACATCGTATCCTGCTCCGACGTTAATGTGTTGAGGAGAATTATATTGGTGCATCAGGAGCATTAGGGCATCAGCAAGATCATCAACATGTAAAAATTCTCTCATAGGAGTTCCATCTCCCCAAATCTCAACAGGAGAAGTTCCCTGTATCTTAGCCTCGTGGAATCTACGAATAAATGCGGGTAGAACATGAGATCCGGGAATATTGAAATTATCGCATTGCCCAACCCAATTAAATTTATGGTTTCTCCCTGCATATATTATATGATTTTTTTCAGCTGTAATGCAATAAACCGGCTCTCCGCTAGTTTTTTTAACTTCGATATTCTTATATTTAACAGTCGTATTTACATTTGTATAATTAATATAAACTCTATGATTTTTTTTTGTTGTATTAGCTTTAATCCCAAGCAAAAAACAGAGATGCATAAAATCTTCCTTTAATTTAGGTGAAGAAGTTGAATAAATATTTTGGTTTTTGTGCCCATCTCCTAAAATCATAGATTCGAAAAGTCTATGCATATTTTGAAATTCCCTCTCTAAAAAAACAAAACTCGGTATTCTTTTATTTTTTGACCCCAAACCTATATTTTCCATAATAAAATTAGAAAAAAGCCTTGAGCTAAAATAAAAACCATGATCATTATAATAAAATGGGATTTTCATTCTTTCCAATAAACTAAATATTCTATTCCAATTCTCCGGATTTGCTGATTTGTACTGAGATATTTGTATTCTTCCTACTAATTTATTGGGAATACTCCATTTTCCCCCCGAAGATAAAGATCTTACCAGTGATCCCTCTGTAATATACCATCCCAGAAATTCAAAAAAATCCGCCTTATTATATGTTAGGGGAAATTTTTTCGATAATGAATGCTTATAATCTCTAACATACCCATCTGAAATTATATGATCGCTATCAGTATAATAGTCTAGATTTATAGTTTTTTCCTGCTTAGTTTTGTCTCTATCCGCTATTGTATGGTGCGCAAAAACAATCTGTCCGAAAGGATTGCCCGCTCGTTCTCTGAAATATTCAGCTTTTCTTTTTACATATCCAGTAGAAGTTCTATAAAACATATTATGATCTGGTGTAACTAAAAAATCTGCTCCCCTGGATTGAAAGGATATGTATTCATCCGTTGTATATTCCTTCTGTATATGGGATACTTTGCACTCTTCCATCTCTAAAGTAGCAGGATTTAAAGTATAGATGGGATCGCCAACTTTGATATCTTTTATATTTTTAATTCCCCCCTTTGTTAAAACATCTGTATCCCCAGAAAAACATGGGCCATAGAGATTAGAAGGCATAGCACTTATAAAATTACTGCCATATTGTTTCCTATATGCTTTACACATCTCTATTCCAGCAATTTTTGCCATAGCATAAGCACTGTTAGTCTGCTCTAAAGGAGCCGTCATGAGGGACTCCTCCTTAATAGGTTGTTCAGCATATTTCGGATAGATGCAAGAGGATCCTAAAAATAAAAGCTTCTTTGTTCCATACTTTCTAGCAGCTTCCATAACATTCGTCTGGATCTGGATATTGTCATAGAAATATTCTCCGGACTTTGTATTATTATCGTGAATCCCGCCAACCTTTGCTGCTGCAAGAAACACATAGCTAGGTCTATATAACCTAAACATAGTTTCCGTATCCGCCTTATTCGTCAGATCCAATTCGCTATGTGAAAATGTTAAAATATTTTTGTGCCTTTCATCTTTAAGCTTTCTAACAATAGCAGATCCTACAAGGCCATTATGTCCCGCTACATAAATTTTACTTGTCTTTCTCATTTGGAATTTAATTCATTTAGTATTGTAGTTTTTTCAAGTAGATCTGAGCTACTCTGAACCTTTCCCCCACCAACTCCCCAGACCATATCAATTTTATAAGCATCGCAGAAGCCTTTTTCTGGAGTATTTTTTTCTGTTCTATCCCCGCCATTTCCAAAAGAAATACTGCATTCCGGATATAGTCGTTGAACTCTTACTAATAATTCTATAGCAGAATCATCCTTATCATTAAAAGGTATTACTTCATCAATATATTTAAAGGCTCTTAAAATTTCAGCCCTTTCCGACCAATTCATAAATGCCTTCCCCTTTTTCCTGACTAGCCACTCATCTGAATTAGCTCCAACAATTACTTTATAAGCCATATTTTTGGCTGCCTTAAACATTCTTACATGTCCTTTATGAACTGGATCAAACCCTCCAGAAAGAACCATTATATCATACTTTTTTTCGATCATATAGAATTTAATTCATTTAGCATCATCTTTTTTACTAAATCCTTAAATTTAGTTTTAGGTTCCCATCCTAATTTTTCTTTAGCCTTTGTTGCATCGCCAAGCAGCAAATCTACTTCTGCAGGACGATAATATTTGTCGTCAATTCCTATGACTAATTTAGTGGATTCGTCGGGAAAGACCTCCCATAAGCATTCTCTAAGAAATCTATCTTTAGCCCATTCAAATCTCCTATCTGGAATAAAGTATAAAGATTCATCAACAAACTCTTTAATTGTATGAGTTTCTCCGGTTGCTAACACAAAATCTTCAGGCTTATCTTGCTGCAACATCATCCACATTCCCTCAACAAAATCAGGAGCATAACCCCAGTCTCTTTTTGCATAAACATTTCCTAGATAAAAAGGTCGCCCGGTTTTTACATACTTTATAAGCCCTTCTGTGATCTTCTTGGTAACAAATGTGCTTCCTCTTCTTTCGCTCTCATGATTAAAGAGTATCCCATTTACTGCATAAAGATAATAGGCTTCTCTATAGTTCTTAACAATATGATATGAATATAGTTTAGCAACTCCATAGGGAGATCTGGGGTTAAATGGAGTCGTCTCTTTCTGGGGGATCTCTAATACCTTTCCATAGAGTTCAGAAGTTGTGGCATTATATAGTTTGGCATTCGGAACATGGTTCCTCATAGCTTCTAAAACATATAGAGTTCCCAGTGCATCAACCTCACCTGTATATTTAGGAATATCAAAGGAGACATGAACATGAGATTGAGCAGCAAGATGATAAATCTCTTGGGGCTTTACTTCATTCATGATTCTATCTATTGCTAGAGAATCTGTCATATCGCCATAATGCAAAAAAAGATGTCTATCATTTACATGGGGGTCCTGATAGATATGATCGAGCCTAGCAGTATTAAATGACGAACTCCTCCTTATTATCCCATGAACTTCGTATCCTTTGGAAAGAAGTAATTCAGCCAGGTAGCTACCATCTTGCCCAGTAATTCCAGTAATCAATGCTTTCTTCATATAAAGTGTTTTAGCTTTATACAATAAAAAAAGACCTTAGTTTTAAGGTCTTAAGATTATTTAAGGAAATCTTCATTTGACGAGTCATTATAGGGTTCCTCCTGCTCCTCATCAAATTGTTTCAGAAATATCTTTTCAAAGTGAAGTGCTTCTCCTGGTGTTTCATAAAAGGTTGGAGCATCAAAGTAGGGTTCTCCTGTATCAGATACAGAGTAATAAGCTGTGTTTCCGTCCCTATCCGTTAACTTCGCTATTTTTATATTATACTTATTAATGCCTTCCCATTTTTCCAATCCAATTACCTCTTCGATATCAGTAGTATCTGGATACCAGTCCCATTCAATTTGTGATGCTCTTTCTTTTAGGATAGCTTTTTGACCTATATCCATAGCATCAAGAGGATCCTTTCCCCTCTCAAAATTAACTGATTCTCTTATAGCTTCAACTCCACCTCCGGGACTAGGCTCATCATAAATTATGGTCTCATCCAGATCAGGCTCATCCATAAGGTAAAGACCCATTCCGTCCATTATCTTAAGATATTTTCTCCAGTCTTTAACAAATAGGCGAAATCCCTCTTTTAATCTCTCGTCCATAATCATATCATAAGATAGATTAATGTATCCCATGTAATTAGCATCATCCGGATCAAATTGATAATCCTTTCGGACCCAATCCAGAAAATCCATAACTTTCTGATTTAGACCTAAACCCATTGCCTCTTTAGGATCTATTCCCCTCTCAAAATTAGCAGTCTCTTTTAGGGATCTGGCGAATCTAGATTTAGCTCCTATTCGTCTTAGCTCATTTAGGTAATCAATCCTCTTCTGCATATCTCTTCGAGCTCCTCCAGGGGTCTTATACCATTTGAATCTATTCTGATTAAAATAGGTAACATCTTTATGGGAAACAGCCCCGTATTCTATGCTTGGTGGTTTATAACTAGAAATCCAGGTCTTTTTAATAATGGCTATGGGAAATCCTCCATATTCGAAAACTTCTACAATATTCTCTGGCTTGAAATCTCGATCCCAATTTGTTTCCTCTATTAGTTTTCTCTTTAATTCCTCTTTACCTATAGAGAGATTCTTTAGCGGATCGCCTCCTCTTTCAAACCTAATATTTTCATATATCTTTTGGGCTCTCATAAGCTACATCCAGAGTCATTTTAGCAAATTCGAGGACTGGATTAATATCTCCGTGGTATTCCTTGATTGAATTAAGAGTTGCTATATCCATTGAGCTTTCTAATTTCTTTCCATCTACAAAGTCGATCCAGATACCCATAGAATCTATTTGATAATCGCCAGTCTGAGATACCAAGCTATCATAAATTCCAGATACAGAATTGCCGATGAATTCTTTGTATTCGTCAAGAGAAAAATCCGCATCTGTGTCTTCTCCGTTCTCTGCTAGATATTTCTCTGGGAAAAAAGTTCCTGATGATCTAATTATGAAAGCAGCTTTGTTCTCTTCCGTAATTTTATTCTCTGTATCCTTTTCCATTAGGGATACTTTAATCTTTTCAATTCTATTCATTATATCGTTTTTATAGATTATTAACTCTGACCTGCTCCCTTTATAGCGACACCGGATACCGCAGGATTTGCCCTGGAATTTGGCTCTCCAAAAGCCTTATTAGTTTTTCCTGCTTCTATATCAGCTGCATTAGGCTGAATTTCGCTCTCTTCCATTTCTGGAGTTCCTCCTTCTGGAGATTTCGTTTTAGAAATATTCTCTGGATTAGACATAAGATCTAAATTGCTTCTCTCTTCCCAGTATTCTGATCCATAATTGATAGTCAGCTCCTCATGAGCTTTGATAGGTCTATTAGCAATAAAGAACATGTGACGCTGTCTCTTATTATAGGCATAGTCAACATTAGGCTCATCTGAGTGACGATAAAGAGATCCGTATCCAAGAACTAGACCATATTCGCCTTTTTTCTTATCAATCTCAAAAACTAAGTCCTTAAGCCTATCAACTGTTCTAGCTATTTCTGGAAGAATAATAAGTGGGCATATCTCTATAATCTCTCCTCTAGCAAACTGAGTTTTTGAATATACTGTATAATCCCCACCTGGTCTTTTGCTCCACTCAACTCTTGCTAAATTAAAAGTCTCCTTTCTTGGTTGGAATAGTCCTCCAGCATCGGCAATATTCTTCGGGGTTTGAGGCTTATCATCCTTCTCGTCAAAGGGATTATAGAAATCCTCATTAAGCTTAATATATTCGTCTAAAGAGAGTATCTTCATTTCCTGAACCTTATTTTTTAATTCTTCATCTTTCTTATTCCAAAAGCCAGAGGCTCTTCTGATAAGTCTTTTTTGTATATCTGGAGTCATCTTATCCCATCCATTAAAATTCCTTTTGAAATCATCCAAAAAATAATTTAGAGGTATTATATCTCCTCCATCTATATAATCCATTCTAGAAATAGCTTCAGAAAAACGACTTGAAATTTCATGAGGAAGCTTTAAATATGTGTCATAATCTTTTCCATCAGACTGTAAAAATTCAGAATATTCTTTGGTCTTATAGACCTTTCCCTTACTTCTCCAATCATCTAATGCATGTTGTATTTCATGGATCAATACTTCCCTTACTGATTTTCCACCGATAATAGAATCATCATAAAAAAATGCTTCTACCTGACCAACGTATATGTTATTAACATCTATAATTTTCTTTAAATCACTATATGGAAAATATATTACTATAGACTGGCCAGGAATATAAAATCCTAATGTTCTCTTTTTATCATCAGGTTTCGCATCTAATGGAAGAAAGGCAATTGTAAAATCCCTATTTATTTGATCTAAGTATTTAGAGAGTTCATTATACCTCTTTAACTTAAGAGATCGAATAGGTATTTGGATTATCTTTCGAGGTCCCTTTTTTAATTCTTTCAGAATATCCTTAGAAACTTTCTGGATAATACTATCCGCTAGTTCCTCTATATCCGCCTGGGTCTCATATGTCTCATTAAGATATCGCATTTCTCCAATTATTATAATCTTTTAGAGATTCGAATTTTTGATAATTCTTTCTTGCTGTTAATACAGAATCTTCAAAGGCCCTGAATTCCTTCGCCGTCATTTTTTTAGAGATAATCCTCTTAATAGAAGGTTCATAAATTTCAATTATTTCTGGGTCTTCAATGAAATCTATAATAGTTGCTACCCTAGCAGCAATTCTATCCTTATTCAAGATGTTGGAATATTTCTCGACCAATTCTTTAAGGGGCTCCTTTAAATAAGGTCCATATTTTTCTGATTTCTTAACTCCTTCAAGAATTTTTTTAAGAGAGGAGACATCATTTCGTATTTGAAGCATTTCATCATAATCCCCCTCTTCGAGATATTCAAAATCTAATCTTCCTATCTCCCGATCTAATTTCTTTAACTCCGCTATCATTGTATCGATATCAGAAGATCCATATTCCCTTTTTATGAAATTATATCTATTTCGAATATCTTCAAGATTCGAATTATCTTTGGATGGCTCTTCCTCAACTGGTTCATCTTGACCTGCAGCATATAATTTTTCTTCCATCTCATCAGCTTTAGAAATCATTTCATCCGCCTCCTCCTTAAATTCATCGTAATAGGATGTTCCCTTTATATGATCCAAAAAGTAATCCAAATTCTTTAAATTAATCTTCTCCAGTTGATTTTTTAATTTTCGAATTCTACTTCTTTTAAGATTTAAAGGCATGCTATCCGCATCTTCAAGAAATCTAGATAGGGATTGTTCGAATTCCTTTAATTCCTGTCCTACTATAATAAATATTCGATATGCTTGATTTTTAGAATACATCTTTTAAAATCTTTTTATGGTGTTGGGGGAGTCCCTATAGCAGACTCTATTTCTTTAAATTTATCTTTAAATTTAGAAGTTCCAATAGGAATAAAAGATCCTTTAATTACTTTAAATGGTCCTGCCTTACTTGAGCTAGCTTGCATGAATTCAGTCCCTAATTTTCCTGATCTAATAACATATTTAAAATAAGGAAATCCTGCTGTATTGCTGGACCATCTTGTAGGATATTTCATCTTAATAGCATTATCGACATTTCGGCCTACAATATTTTCAAAATATTGCCATACTTTCTGCTCATCCGGATCTATTATAGAACTAGGATCGGAGTCCTGTGAATTATTCCATCCGCCCTTGTATCCTCTTTGATCCTCAATAAACTGTTTTAGCTCTGATTTAATTCCGGATAATTCCGAAATGGAAACAAGATCAACAAAATCTAATAATCGAGTTTGAATATAATAATTTAGTTCTTCAATAACTGATTTCCACTCTGATAATAAATTAGTCTTATCCTCAGGCATAAATTGAGTTCCTGTTATAGATCCAGGCCTGTCTAATCTTTGTTGAAAACTATCTTCATAAGTCTTAATATACTCATTGACTGCTTCTCTTGCAGATCTTAAGATCCCTTCCATAGAGGACCTTAAATCATCCAATATATCATCATATTGATGCGATTTAGCATCTTCTGACATTGAAGAAGCTTTTACCCTATTAACTCTTTCTGCGATTTTATCTTCGAGAAGAGAGGCATTTTTCATGTATCTCTGAAGGATCTCATCTATTTTTCCTTCGATCTTTAACTTGTATTTCTGCATTATCGATCGAGCTCTTTTTCTCCTCAATGCTCTAGCCGGAGCAGATCTAATAGCTTTAAAAGCATTTGAGACTGGACCTCCTGGATTATCCTCATCCCCCCATTTTTTTTCAGCTAAAAAAGAGTCTAATGATTCGCAAACTAATTTATCCATTGTTTTTATTCTATTTTAAAATAAGATTGGTTGCCAAAAGAATCGCAGCCGTTACACCTACTCTTTTAAGAAATGCAGTATCCATTTTCTTTTTCTTTTCCGGATCTTTCTCATTCTTTATTTTTTCTGCAGCCTCTTTTAATTTAGCAGCATCCAATTTACCCTGCTTAATTTTTTGTTTAAGATCTTCCAGTGCTTTTTCCTGTTCTGGAGTTCTGGTAACTTCCTTCTTCATCTTCTCCAGATCGAAAGTTTCCGAATCCTCTTTAATACCAGCTTTCTTTATAGCATTCAATAGTTCAGATTCCTTTCTGACTATGGCTTTCTTCATGAATTTCAAACTTCCTGTTTTTTCATCTTTAACCACTTCTATAACAGTAGCCTTGTAAGCTTCTTTCCCTTCCGTAATTGCCTCTTCATCGAGATCAAATTTAATATACTTATTGCCTGCAACGGAATCATCTCCTTCTTTTTCAAAGAGATACCATCTTCCGTATTTTAGCTTATTTTCTCCTATCTGGATATCTTTTACTTTAACACTATATTTAGCATCTAATTCCTTCTGAAGATCCTTAACAGATTTTTTAAGCTCGGTTTGTTCGGTCTCTAATCCCTTATTAACATCAGAAATAACATCTTCTGATGAAATGACCTTAGCCCCGATCATAAGCTTCCATACTTCAGCTTTTAAATTAACCATCATCATTGCCCAAACGTTTTTAAGAGCTACTTTTTGACCAGGCTTTAATTGTTTAAGATCATCGATTCTTAAATTAAGTTCTTTTGTTTTTCCCTCAATTGACTGATCAATAGCATTATCTATAACTGAAACAAATTTTTCATCCCATTGAGCAATAGCCTTCTGTATCTGAGCTTTTGCCTCTGCAATTCTTCTTTTTGCATTTTCGTCCTCTAAAAGAAGAATTCTATCTAATTTGGATTCAAATGAATAGCTCTCTTTTTTAACCTCGGGAGAAGCTTTCTTCTTCATATCTGGAGATTCAGCTCCTGGCTCTCTAGATCTTTTCTTAAGATCTGCTACATTTTCTTTGCTTTTAGAGATGCCTCCTTCCTTAGCTTCTGCTTGATCAATCGCAGAAAGCTTCTGAATAAGCTTATCTTTATTCTTAAGCATATCAGCTCCATGTTTTTGTATAATTGCAGCTAAACTTTTCTGAACTTTTTTGGAATTATTAGAAAGTTTCTTCATCCAAACTAAATTAATAATTTGCCTTCTAAATAGCCAAGCAATAAAAGCCGCAATTCCTACTCCTACTACCCCAGTTAAAAGAGCTGAAGTTTTGATAGCAATAATACCTTTGGCAAGGCCTGTAACTGCACCAGAACCACCTATACTAGCAGCTCCTTCGGCTCCTGCTTCACCAGCTACTTCGGCACCTGCCTGAGCAGCTCCTTCAGCACCTGCTTCAGCAGCTACTTCGGCACCTGCCTGAGCAGCTCCCTCGCCTCCTGCCTGAGCAGCACCCTCAGCACCAGTCTGAGCAACTCTTTCTGTAGGAGCAGATTTAAGATTTGCCATAACTTTTGAAGTATCAACGGTCTTCATCTTAGCCGGATCCAAAACAGTTCCGACAGGGGAATTTGCGATATCTGCAACTGGCATTGAGCTCTGCTGATTCTGGAATTGTTTTACAACATCAGGATTACTTGCAATAATATTCTGAAACTTCTTCATTGGGAGATGCTGCATAATCTCTCCATTAGGACCCGTTACAGCCACTTGATCCCTTCCGACATCTAATATAACTTTTTTATTATTTAAAGCTTTTAGCAATGAAAGTGCGTCAGCAGGAGATTTTTCCAAAAGGGGATCTATATTCTCTGGAATATTTGAAGAATCATAGCCAATTGTTTCTACTAGCTCTTTTAATTCCAAAAATTGATTGTATTTCATAACGATCAGATTTATTTTTTATATATATCCTCTAAAAAACCTAAGGATATATAAAATAGGATAAAAGGATAAAGATCTTTTAGCGGTCTTTACTCTACTAGTTTTAAAGGATAAATATAAAAAAATAAAATATTATGGCAACTAAGCATGTAAAAGAAACCCTAGGACAATTTCAAGACTGGAAATATTTTTCACTCTTAGAAGAAAAGGCTGAATCCAAAGATGATAAAAAGTTCAAGGATGAAGAAGCAAAAGATGGCATGGATGCTATCAAAAAACTTAGGGATAACCTTAGCAGATTCGAAACAGCTTCAGGAGGCAAGATTCTCAAATATAAAGAATTCTGGGAAGAAAATCAGAAAGTAGCTGATGGCTTTGATGAAGAAGGAGATATTTTTAAACTATGGGACAGTGATTATGTTGCTGGTGTTTTAACGCTTCCTGATGAAGCTCTTTCCGATGACGAGCTAAATGCGAAAATTTCAGAGGTTGATGAGAAAACAGGAAAAGACCAAGGAGAAGAAGATGTCGATGATAAAGAAGATGCTGAAGAAGAAGCTGAGGATGACGCTGAAGATGCTATAGAGGATATCGATGACGAAGATGAAGAAGCCGAGGAAGAGGATGAAGAAGATAAAGATAAAGAGGATGAAGAAGATCTCGAAGAAGGAAATGCTTTTGGAAAAGCCGTAAAAGATGCCAAGAAAAAAGGTAAGAAAGATTTCAAAGTTGGCGGTAAGAAATTTCCGGTAAAGGAGAGCTGGAGACCGGATGGAGAAGAATTCAGATTATTTGAAGCTGAAGAAGCAGAGGAAGAGGCTGAGGAGGAAACAGAAGATAAGGAAGAAGGAGCAGGCGATTTCGCAGGATTTGATCCAGATGCTTTAGATCTAGGATCAGAGGAAGAAGGAGAAGAATCAGAAGGGAAAGGATCGGAAGAAGATGTTGAAGTAGAAGATGGCGAAGCTATTGAACTCGATGGAGACTTAGATGGAGACGGAGAAGCTGAAGGCGGAATGGAATTTGGAAATGAAGGCGAATCTCACGAATACTTTGTTATTTATGATATGTCTGGCGGGGATCGTGAAGAGGTCTTCAGAACAGATAATCCTAAAGTTATTGAAGAGTTTAAAAACTTCTTTGAGAATGAATGGAAAGCTGCAGTAAGAACTCAGATTCAGCAGTTTAAAGAGGCTCAGGAAGAGAAGAAAAGAGAGGCTGAAGCCAAGGCTAAGGAAGAGCTCAGACAGAAGCAAAAAGCTAATTTAGATAAATTCCTTAAGGAATCTGATGAAGGACTTAGCGCATACGATAAGCTTAAAATGGCTCATCCCGAATGGAATTGGGCAGAAGCAGAAGAGATAGATCCGGAGGATTTAGAAGCAGCTGCAGAATATTACGATAGGATGTCTCAGAATGAGGCTTTTGATACTGATGACTATGAAGCACCATTTGTAATGCCAGAAGAAGAATTCGTTGAAGACGAAGAAGAGGGTGAAGAATATTCATACCAGGTCGGATTTGATCATTGGAAAGAGGATCTCATAGAAATATTAGTAAATGAATTCGGATGGGACGAAGAAGAGGCAATCAACGTTGTTGAGGAAGAAGAACTAGACGAAGCATTTAGAGCGAATATCGATATAAATGATATTGCAGAAGGAATCGATGACAGATACAATTCCTAATAATATAGGATAAAAAATACTAAAGAGGATAGAAATATCCTCTTTTTTTGTGAAACTTAATCATGTATTTCCATAAAATAATAAACGTGTTTATATGATTTTCTTAGGATATTTTGCGGCTCTTGTATCTCTAATAGGTATTATACTCAATGCTCAAAAGAACATTTGGTGCTGGCCAGTTTGGCTGATTAGTAATGCAGGCTGGATTGTATATTCTGTATTACAAAATGATATTCCCCAAATAATATTGTGGATTGCATTTTCGGCTTTTAATGTGTATGGGTGGATTCAATGGAGAAAGGATAGGAAGAAATTTACCCCCTTTACAGGAAACTATGATATATGAAATTAATATATTCAAGGCTCATAAAAAAGTATCAGGGAAGATTTAGGATCCTTAAAGATTGGGAGATCAATTATGAGGATGACGGAAAATATTATGATCAGTGTAGCTTTAACAATAAAACAAAAAAAGCATCAATTTATCCGTTTTGCGGAGAAGATGAAAGATTAGATCAATATGTCTTTCATGAAATGCTACATATATGTCAATGTGCATTAAGGAGGGGATCGACCAAAGAGAGGAGGGAAAAAGAAGAATTATTGATTCAGGATTTATGTAAAATTTATGATGGATTTTATAATACTAAATAATAAAGAACTATGACAGAAATGGATCTCAGAATTGCCTTTAAAATGGATACAGGATATTATCCATTATGGGCTAAGAATCA